>Ga0193752_1003743_pt1 | contig 10314 bp, 9 predicted proteins | sample H1c1metaG_FD_144924 | JGI IMG/M metagenome (GOLD analysis project Ga0193752, IMG submission 144924) | Soil microbial communities from a riparian zone of the East river system, Colorado, United States - H1c1 | ecosystem: Environmental > Terrestrial > Soil > Riparian zone | place: USA: East River...
GAAGCATCCCACAAGGCGGGCAAGCATCAGGAGTCGGTGGATACGCTGGCCAAGGCGATGAAAATACTTGGCGTTTAGCCGTCTATCCGCGCCGTTGCGTACTACGTCCCCCGCTGCGCGCAGGGGATTTTTTCGTACGGCAACCGTGTTGGCCGCCAATGCGTTAAATCATAAGTATTTGTTTTTATTGAGTTTTTTTATATACACCCATGATAGAAATTTCGCAAAACGATGTCGCGGTCGAAAGTGTGCGTCCCATGGTGTTCAAGTGCGACCTGCCGCTGCGTTTCGCCGACATGGATGCCGATCAGCACGTCAACAACGCAGAGTTTTACCGCTATATGGAAGAGGCTCGCATGCGCTGGGTGCACACGCTGGGCCTGGCGATGACGCCGCCTGCGCCGATACCGGTGCTGGCCGCGTCGGCGTGCTCATTTCGCGCGCCCTTGTATTACCCCGGCACGGTCACCGTTGAAATCTATCTGGGACGCATGGGCAACAGCAGCGTGCGCACGCATTATCTGCTGCGCAGTGGTAACGCAATAGCAGCGGAAGGTTATGGCGTATCGGTGTGGGTGGATCCAAAAACGCATAAGTCCATACCGTTGCCGGATGCGGTACGCGAGCTGGCCGCCCAGTAATTATTACCAGCGTTATCTAATCCGTGCGTATGCCCGAGCCGCGCAGCGACCTTGCGCCACGCAGGCACAATACGCCCTACTTCTTGGCTTTGCCGGCCTTCAACTTAATTCCAACCATGTCTTCCGGCCGTACCCATTTGTCAAATTGCTCGGAAGTGACATGGCCCATCGCAAGGGCCGACGCTTTCAGCGTAAGACCCTTTTTATGCGCGTTCTTGGCAATCGCCGCCGCCTTGGCGTAGCCGATGTGCGGATTCAATGCCGTCACCAGCATCAGCGATTCGCGCATGAGTTTGTCGATGCGCTCCAGATCGGGTTCTATACCCACGGCGCAATGTTCATTAAAATTCTCGCAGGCATGCGCCAGCAGGCTCGCGCTTTGCAGGAAGTTGCAGATCACCATCGGACGAAACACGTTGAGTTCGAAGTTCCCCATCGAGCCGCCGACGTTAACCGCCGTGTCGTTGCCGAACACCTGGCAGCACACCATGGTCATCGACTCCGACTGTGTCGGATTCACCTTGCCCGGCATGATGGAACTGCCCGGCTCGTTTTCGGGAATGATGATTTCGGCGATACCGCAGCGCGGGCCGCTCGACAGCCAGCGGATGTCATTGGCAATTTTCATCAGCGACGCGGCCAGTGTCTTGAGCGCGCCGTGCGCATGCACCACGCCGTCGCAGGAACCCAGTGCTTCGAACTTGTTGGGGGCGGTGACAAAAGGCAATCCGGTCAGTTTTTTTAATTGCGCGGCGACGTCCTTGGCAAACTTCGGATGCGCATTAAGCCCCGTACCCACGGCGGTGCCGCCCAGCGCGAGTTCGCACAAATGCGGCAATGCAGCCTGCACATGCCTTAATCCATGATCGAGCTGCGCGACGTAGCCTGAAAATTCCTGTCCCAGAGTAAGCGGCGTTGCATCCTGCAGATGCGTGCGGCCGATCTTTACGATGCCCATGAATTGATTTGATTTTTTGTGCAGCGTGTCGCGCAGCTTTTTAACGGCTGGTTTGAGCTGTTTCTCCAGCGCGATCACCGCTGCCACATGCATTGCCGTCGGAAACGTGTCGTTGGACGACTGCCCCTTGTTCACGTCGTCGTTCTCGTGCACCTTGCGATCCACGCCGCGTTTTCCGCCGAGAATTTCCGAGGCGCGATTGGCCAGCACCTCATTCACATTCATATTGGTTTGCGTGCCGGAACCGGTTTGCCACACCACCAGCGGAAAATGTGCGTCGAGTTTCCGTGCCAGCGCTTCGTCAGCAGCCTTGACGATGGCGGCGCCTTTTTGTTTATCCAGCACGCCCAGTGCCATGTTGGTCAGCGCAGCGGCTTTTTTAACCAGCACCTGCGCCATCACAACGTCGTGCGGCATGGTCTCACCGGGAAAATGAAAATGGTGCAGGCTGCGTTCAGTCTGTGCGCCCCACAGTTTGTCGTTGGCGACTTCGATGTCGCCCATAGTGTCGTGTTCGACGCGGGTGTTTTTGGTCATGGTTGATCTCGAATAAACAAATCAAAGTGTCGGCATTGCCGCGAAGGCATTTTCCCTTCGCGCTTTCACAACAAACTCTTCTGATCCCCGCGCTGCGCCCCGGCATCCACCACGATCAGCGCCGTCATATTGATGATGCGCCGCACGGTCGATGAGGGCGTAATGATGTGCACGGGCTTCGCGGCACCCAGCAATATGGGACCGATGGTGATGCTGTCGCCGGCTGCGGCCTTGAGCAAATTAAACGAAATATTCGCCGCATCGAGATTGGGCATCACCAGCAGATTGGCCTGTCCCTTGAGCTTGTTACCGGGCAGCGCGCGGCGGCGGATTTCTTCCGACAGCGCCATATCGCCCTGCATCTCGCCATCGATTTCAAGGCCCGGCGCGAGTTGAGTGACCAGTTCAAGTGCGGCGCGCATTTTCTGCGCAGTGGGTGTATCGCCGCCGCCGAAACTCGAATGAGACAGCATCGCCGCTTTGGGCGTGATACCGAAGCGGCGGATTTCCTCCGCCGCAAGTATGGTCGATTCAGCGATCTGCTCGGCGGTGGGATCAAACGTCACGTAGGTGTCGCAGATAAACACTGTGCCCTTCGGCAACAGCAGCGCATTCATCGCTGAATAATGATTGACTCCGGCGCGTTTGCCGATAATACGGTCGAAATGGCGCAGGTGACGCCCGTATTGGCCCAGGATGCCGCACAACATGGCATCTGCCGCGCCCATATGTACCAGCATCGCGCCGATCAGTGTCGGCAGCCGCCGCATGTCCAGCTTCGCCAGTTCCGCCGACACACCTTTACGTTGTGTTAATTGGTAATACTCGGTCCAGTATTCGCGGTAGCGCGGATCGTTTCCAGGATCGATCAGATCGAAATGCTTGTCGCGCTGCAAGCGCAAACCAAGCCGCTCGATGCGTGCATCGATGACGTCGGGACGGCCGATCAGCACCGGCCGCGCCACGCCATCATCAACCACGACTTGCGCCGCGCGCAGAAAGCGCTCTTCTTCGCCTTCGGCGTAGACGACGCGCTTGGGCGATTGCTTCGCTGCGGCGTATACCGATCGCATGATCTGACCCGACTGGTATACAAATTGATTAAGGCGGTCGCGATAGGCATCAAAATCGGTAATGGGCCGAGTCGCCACGCCACTGTCCATCGCGGCCTTGGCCACCGCAGGGGCAATCTGCGCGATCAGCCGCGGATCGAACGGCCGCGGAATAATATATTCGGGCCCGAACGGCTGCTGCTGCTCGCCGTAGGCTACGGTCACCTCGTCAGATTGCACGGCTTGTGCCAATTCGGCAATCGCGTGCACGGCCGCCAGTTCCATTTCCGCGTTAATCGTGGTGGCGCCCGCATCCAGCGCGCCACGAAACACAAACGGAAAACACAGCACGTTGTTGACTTGATTCGGATAGTCGGAACGGCCGGTGGCGATCACCGCATCGGGCCTTGCCTCGCGAGCAAGCGCGGGCAGAATTTCCGGCTCCGGATTGGCCAGCGCGAGTATCAGCGGCCGGGGCGCCATCTTGCGCACCATATCCTGCTTGAGCACACCACCTGCCGACACGCCGAGAAACACATCCGCGCCCTCGATCACATCACCCAGGGTACGCGCGGTAGTTTCAATCGCGTATTCATCCTTGTCCGGGTCCATCTCTTCCTTGCGACCCTTGTACACCACGCCTTTAATGTCGGTGACGATGATGTTTTCTTTGCGTATGCCCAGCTTCACCAGCAAGCCCAAACACGCCAGCGCGGCAGCACCCGCGCCCGAGACCACCAGCTTGACCTTGCCAATATCCTTGCCGACGACCTTCAGACCATTGAACACAGCCGCGCCTACGGTGATTGCTGTGCCATGCTGATCGTCGTGAAACACCGGGATATTCATGCGTGAACGCAACGCGCGCTCGACAATGAAGCACTCCGGCGCCTTGATGTCTTCGAGATTGATGCCGCCGAAAGTCGGCTCCAGCGCGGCGATGATTTCGACGAGTTTGTACGGATCGCGTTCGTTAATCTCGAGGTCGAATACATCGATACCGGCAAACTTCTTGAACAGTACCGCCTTGCCTTCCATCACCGGCTTGGCCGCCAGCGGTCCGATCGGCCCCAGACCCAGCACCGCAGTGCCGTTGGTAATCACCGCCACCAGGTTGCCGCGCGAAGTGAGATTGCGCGCTTCCGCCGGGTCGGCAACGATGGCCTCGCACGCCGCCGCGACACCGGGCGTATACGCCAGCGCAAGATCGCGCTGATTGATCAGCCCCTTGGTGGGCGTGACGGATATCTTGCCCGGCGTGGGCAAACGATGATAATCGAGCGCGGCATTGCGCAGTTGATCTTCCATGGGAATACACCTCGGGTGAACGCGAATTATAGCGCAGCGCTCACGCCGGACGCACCCGAAGACCGCGGTAAACCTGCGTCTATTTCGACGGCTGACGCAGCAGCTCAGGCAGTATGGCGTCGTGGAAAAGTTTTTCGCCCATGGCGGCGATGCGTTCTTTGCCGACGGCGGCGATTACCGCTGCTTCGGAACCCGCGAGTTTCCATTCCTTGTAGTCGTCGCGCGACGCCAAGCCCATAGCTTCCGTCAACAGATTGACATAGTTGACGACCTTGAACGGCTCGCTGCCTTCGAGGGCGCACAATAACCGTTGGCACGCGTGAAATACGGTTGCCACGGTATCTGCCTTCACGCTGACCGCTTCTTCGCAAACCGCGTGCGTAGCATCTTTCAGCGACGCCGGTACACGCGACAAGGCGGAACACATGTGGCCGGGCGACGATACCCTGGTTTCGAGCAATTCCAGGCCCGGTATCAGCCGCAACAAATCTTCCACCAGCGGATTGACATCGACTTCGTGGAAACCGAAATGTTTATGCAGCATCACTTTACGCTCGACGCGGTGCGTGAGTTTAGTCACCAGCACGTCACGGCGCGTATGCAACATCTGTGCGAAATTCGACAGCTGAAACTGCGCATCGGTGTACTCGCCCATGAACGCGTTCATATGTCGGTAACACGACGGACACCACGACACCACCTGCCCCGTGCCATGCGCGTTGAATTTTTCGACCGTGCGTTTACCCATGCCTTCGGCCGCGTGCAGATTGGCGTCTTTCGCCGTGCCGCAGCAGTAGCCCGCGCCGCCCGCGGGGGTGACTTCCACGCCGACCGCTTCCAGCAGCGCGATGGCGCTATGGATAATGTCGCCGTGACGCACCACGTTGCAGCCGTACCAGAACGTTACTTTGTCGTTCATCGTGTCACCGTTGCCACTGCTTGATTTCATCCGCCGACAATTGCGTTTCGGAAAACGCGTTAATCTTGCGGAAAAAATCTTTCTCTTCCCGCGACTTCAGTACCGCCGGTGCGCCGAGCGAACCCAGCGCGCTGATTTGCGCGACCCGCACCATTTTCATTGCGTTAATGCCTTCGGGGCACGCTTCGATGCAACGCGACGATTGCGTGCACACTTTGAGCCACTGCACGCTCTCAGCATTGCCGGGGGTTTGCTGCAACCAATCGAGCACGCCCGACACCACGGCTTTCGGTTCCGCAGCGGACAATCCATCGCCGTAACGCGTCATCGGACACGCCTCGAAACACTTGCCGCAGCGCGTGCAGCGCGACAGCGTATCGGCAATGAAATCGCCCAAGTGTTCACGCAATGTTGCCGCTTTTTCGGTCATAAAAAATATTCAATTAAATCAAATACTTACCTTCCAGATAACTTAAGCGCTTTATCCAGCACTGCGTTCGAACGCGCGGGCCGCGGCATCAGCCACTTGAAGCCCTGGGCCACCACTTCATCGACATTATCGGCTTCTACATGCGGGTGTCCACACGCCACATTGGCCGCCTTGCAGATGGACAGAATCTCGTTGATGGCCGCCACCACGGTCGGATGTTTGTATTGGCGCGGAAACCCCAGGTTCTGCGACAAGTCTCCCTCACCAATCACCACCGCGCCGATGCCCGCTACTTCCTTCAAAATCTTCGGCAGATTTTTCAGGCCGACAACGTCTTCGCACATAATGGCGACGAGAATTTCGCCTTTCGGATCGAGCGGCCACACGTCGGCGCGGTCGTAATATTCCTGCTGCGAAATGCCCCAGTAACGTGCCGCATTGCCGGGCGCGTCGCCGCGCTGGCCCGCAGGCTCATAACGCGACGCGTTGGCGGGACGTGCGTAGCGGCACGCAGCCACCGCGCTGCGTGCTTCTTCCACCGTGCTGATGTGCGGCCACAGGATGCCGTAGACACCCTGATCAAGTACCTGCTTGGCGATCCATTGATTCATTTCCACGCCGTTGGGTGGTATGCGCACCATCGGCGTTACCGCCGGCGCAACGCTGCCCGAAGCGGCAATCTGCTGCCGGTTCAGCATGTATTGCAAACTATCGCGCAGCGCTTTGATGTCATAGGCGCCGTGCTCCATCTCAAACATCACACCGTCGTATTTTTCGGTGGCCACCGCCTGCGCAGCGCCGGTGTCCGCAGGCGAAAAACATACAAAGGCATTTTTGCCGGCTTCGAGCGCTTTAATGATGCCGTTCAGTCTTGGGATGCTCACAGTTGCTTCTCCTGATTCGTCAACTAATCCAGTCGTATTTTCGCCGTTTGAATCACTTTGCGCCACTTCTCGATGTCTGCGCGCAGAAATGTCTCCAGTTCAGCCGGCGTGCCGGTAATCACATCGATACCGTCGCGCAACAGTTTTTCTTTAAACGCCGGCACGGTCATGCCGCGCCGGGTTTCGGTTTGCAAACGGTCGGCGATAACTTTCGGCGTACCCGCCGGCGCGAGCAAGGCATGCCAGGTAAGCACTTCCATGCCCTTGTAACCGAGTTCATCCAGCGTCGGCACATCGGGCGCGATCACTTGTCGCTGCAGCGCGCCGACCGCCAGCATGCGAATTCTGCCCGTGTCCCTGAACGGCAGCGCGGTACGCAGCACATCGAACATGAGTTCAAGATGCCCTCCCAGCAAATCGATGCGCGATGGCGCCGCACCCTTGTACGGCACATGCACCATATCCACACCGGTGATTTGCTTGAGCAACTCCATGCCCAGATGATTCGGCGAGCCGTTGCCTGAGGAGCCATAACTCAGTTTGCGCGGCTGCGCTTTCGCCAGTGCGAGCAATTCCTTGACCGACTTCGCCGGGATCGACGGATGCACCACCAGCGCGTTGTATTGCTTCGCAATCAACGTCACCATGGTGAAATCCTTGATTGGATCGTAGGGCGACTTTGAATACAGACTGGGATTTACCGTGTGCGTGCCGAACGGCACGTAAAGCGTGTACCCATCGGCAGGCGATTTCGCCACGTGCTCCGCCGCGATGTTGCCGCTGGCGCCAGGCCGCGCGTCGATCACCACCGGCTGTCCCCAGGCCTGCGTGAGCTGCTGCCCGACATAGCGCCCCATCAGTTCGCTGCCGCCACCGACCGGTGTGCCGATCACCATGCGTATCGGTTTGGCGGGATAGTCAGCTTGAGCATGCGCCAGCGAACTGCACAACGCGACGGCGATAAGAGCAACGTACTTCATGTTCATTATTCCGTCTGAATCTTGGCCTCGCGCGCCACCTTGGTGTACTTCGCGACTTCCGCGTTAAAAAACTTGATGGTCGTCTCCACGCTACTACCGACGATATCGGCACCGAGCGACGCCATGCGTTCCTTGATATCCGGCAGTTGCAGCGCCTTCAACATTTCCTGATTGAGCCGAACGATAATTTCGCGCGGCACTTTCGCCGGCGCCACCGCGCCATACCACGTGGTAATCGTATAACCCGGCACGGTTTCCCCTACAGTAGGCACATCCGGCAATACGGCGGCGCGTTTTTCGGTGGTAACGGCAATGGCGCGCACACGCCCCGAGCGGATATGCGGAATAATCGATGGCATGGTACTAAAGCTGGTCATCACCTGTCCGGCCGCGAGATCAATCGCCAACGGACCGCCGCCCTTGTAAGGCACCATGATCAAATTTGTGTTCGTCATGGTCTTGAACATTTCGCCGGCGAAATGTTCAGGGCTGGCTACACCGGAAGTGCCATAGGTCAATTCACCGGGTTTCGATTTCGCCAGCGCGATCACCTGTTTCACCGTGCGTGCCGGTAGAGCCAGATTCGATGCGATCACATTCGGCACATCGGACACCACCGTAATCGGCGTGAAATCGCGCTCAATGTCGTAGCCGAGGTTTTTATACACCGGCTTGCTCATGATGTGCGCCACCGACATGAACAGCAGCGTGTAGCCGTCGGCCGGCGCATCGGCCGCCAGTTTCGCCGCGAGATTGGCGTTGGCGCCCGGACGATTTTCAACCACGAATTGCTGCTTCAGGGATTCACTCAGTTTCGCACCCACCGAACGCGCCATGATGTCGGTACCGCCGCCAGGCGCAAAGCCGACGAGAATACGCACCGGTTTGGCGGGATAGCCCTGTGCTGCACCCGTAGCAGGGGCCTGAGCGAATACAGGCAAAGAAAACAGTGCCGTAACCACTGTCACGACACATTGCGACCGTTGAATTTTTTTCGACATGGAAGCGCTCCTCACGAGCCTATCGTAGCACGTGAACCGCCATCACTCACATGATCAAGCTGATTGTGTTATTTTTACACCTGTTTTTACGTCTGTTCATGAAAGCGATTCGCCGTGGCCGATCACGCTCCCCATCTGCGCACCGAACTGTATCCCGAAATTGAACCATTTGATGCCGGCATGCTGGCGCTCGACGGCGTGCATCACATGTATTGGGAAGTAGCGGGCAATCCCAATGGCACGCCGATGGTGTTCCTTCATGGCGGCCCTGGTGCGGGCGCCTCACCCGCGCACCGGCGTTTTTTCGACCCCAAGTATTATCGCATTATCATTTTCGATCAGCGGGGTGCGGGGCGCTCGACGCCGCTGGGTGAACTGAGCAACAACACCACACCGCATCTGATTGCGGACATGGAAACCCTGCGCAAACATCTGAATGTCGAGCGCTGGCTGGTGTTCGGCGGTTCGTGGGGCAGCACGCTGGCGCTGGCGTACGCCGAGGCGCATCCCGAGCGTTGCGCCGGTTTGATACTGCGCGGCATTTTTCTGTGCCGCAAAAGTGAAATCGACTGGTTTCTCTATGACCTCAAGAACCTGTTTCCGGAGGCGTGGCATACCTTCGCAGATTACATACCGGAGAGCGAACGCGGCGATTTGCTCAAAGCCTATTACCAACGCCTGATCGACCCCGACCCTGCGGTACACATGCCCGCCGCGCGCGCGTGGGGCCGCTACGAAGGGTCGTGTTCAACCTTGCTGCCCAGTCCGGAAACGGTCGCCTACTTCGGCGGCGACGTGGTGGCGCTGGGACTGGCGCGCATCGAAGCGCATTACTTTACGCACGATATTTTTTTGCCGGTGAATTCGCTGCTCGAAAGGGCGAACCGCATCCGCAATATTCCCGGCGTGATCGTGCAGGGACGCTACGATGCGGTGTGCCCGGTCGTCAGCGCCGATGATTTGCATCGCGCGTGGCCCGAAGCCGAATACATTATCGTGCCCGACGCGGGCCATGCCGCTTGGGAGCCGGGCATAAGCAAACAACTGGTCGCCGCCTGCGAACGATTCAAATTCAAACAAGGAGCATAAATTGAAACTGGTGACTTTTTCTGAATCCGCACGCAAACCGGCCAAGACAGGTGTTATCGGCGCCGACGGCGGCGTGATCGACATCGCGCGTGCGGCCAAGGCGGCGCGCATGGCGCTGCCGTTCGATGCCGGCGACATGATTGCGCTGGTGGCTTCGGGCAGGAAAGGTCTGGCCGCGATCAAGCAAGCCGTCGCCAAGGTCCAAAGCAGCCATCACAAACTGGCAAAGGTAAAGCTGCACGCGCCGATTCCGCGCCCGCGTAAAAACGTGTTCTGCGTCGGCTGGAATTATCTCGATCACTTTAACGAAGGCGTTAAAGCGCGCCCGCATGTGCAGGAGATGCCCGCACATCCGGCTTTTTTTTCCAAGCAGCCGCTGACAGTGAACAGTCCTTACGGCAACGTGCCCGCGCACGGCAGCGTCACCGAAAAACTCGACTGGGAAGTGGAACTCGCGATGGTTATCGGTGTCGGCGGCACTCACATCACCGAAGCCAACGCAATGAAGCATGTGT
>Ga0193752_1003744_pt1 | contig 10310 bp, 9 predicted proteins | sample H1c1metaG_FD_144924 | JGI IMG/M metagenome (GOLD analysis project Ga0193752, IMG submission 144924) | Soil microbial communities from a riparian zone of the East river system, Colorado, United States - H1c1 | ecosystem: Environmental > Terrestrial > Soil > Riparian zone | place: USA: East River...
CTCCGGCCCGGGGGTGAGCGCCGATGTCGAGCACCTGACCCGCGCCGCGATGGAAAAACTCGGCAACAGGTTCGACGGGCCGATCTGGGTGGAGATGAAATTCAACTGGTCGCACGGCCACTCGACGCCGAAGCTCGTCAAGGTGCATGGCGGCAAGCTCGGCGACACCTATTTCAAGCCCACCCCCGCCAACTACAAGATCGTCTGGCAGGTGCGCAACGAGGACTTCTTCGCGTTGCGCTGGGGCGTGCCGGATTTCATCCGCGAGCACATCCGGCTGAATGGCGCGCAGGACTACGTCGGCGGCTACTTCATCGGGTCGGAAACCTACATCCCGGCGCTCGACTACTTCACCGCCAGCGACCGACCCGTCGACTGGAAGTGGGCGTTCGAGCGGCAGTGGCTGTTCTACCAGCTGTGGGGCCGGCTGTTGTACGACCCGAAAACTTCAGACTCGACCTTCCAGGCAGATTTCAATCGCCGCTACGGCAAGAAGGGAGGCAACCTTCTGGCCGCCTTTGCGCTGGCTTCGAACACGCAATTGCGGCTCGCGTCCCTGTTTGATTCACGCTGGGACTTCACGTTGTACAGCGAGGGATTCCTGGCACTGCAGGGTGAGGAGACGCACTACATCGGCGTCGACCTGCTGATCAAACAGCCCACCATGGATCCGGCCTACGTTTCCGTCGCTGACTACGTGAAAGCGTTGCAGGAGAAGCTTGCGTTCGACGACGCCCGCGTCACGCCGCCGGAACTCAGCGACCTGCTCGAGCGCGATAGCCGCGAGGCGCTGCGTCTCGTCCGCGGTATCGACACGTCCGGCAACGCCTCGCTGATGTACGAAATCGCGGACATCATGACCTGGGCGCAGCTCGGCCTGCACCTGGCGGAAAAGTTGCGCGGTGCGGTCGAGCTGCAGACTTTCCGGGTCGCCGGTGGCGAGGAGCATCGCCGCGCCGCGGTCGGCCATCTCGAAAAGTCGTTGAAGTCCTGGGACGAAGTGATCCGCATCACGCGGCCCATCTACAAGGACATGAAACTGACCGCCTACAACGGCAATTCGTTCGACGCCAACCCGGACAACCTGTTCCACTGGGCGCGCATCCGCGACGAAGTCGCGCACGACGTCGAGGTGGCGCGCGGCAGCTCGCAGGATTTGGCCGCCGGAAAATGAAGGTCATCATCAACATCGACGTGCCCGAACTCGCGCCCGCCATCGAGTTCTACACCCGTGCCCTGGGCCTCACGCATGCGCGCACGCTCGACGACGACGTCGCCGAGCTCACCGGTGCCTCCGCCACACTCTATCTATTGCAGAAAGGCACCGGCACGCGCGCCGTCAGCGCGCCGCCGGTCGACCGCGACTATGGCCGCCACTGGACGCCCGTGCATTTCGACCTGGTCGTCGACGACGTGGATGTCGCGGCACGGCGCGCGCTGGCCGCCGGCGCACGCCAGGAAACCGGGCACATCGACTGGCGTGGCTCGCGCTGCGTGAGCTTCGGCGACCCGTTCGGTCACGGGTTCTGCTTCATCCAGTTCGACGAAAACGGTACGTACTCAAAATAAAGGGCCGCGGGTCATCCGAAGACCCACGGCCCCGACGCGCACCGCCCGCTTTCAACGGCTCACAAGGAGTCGAGGAAAGCGAAGACCTGGTCCTTCTGGGCAGGTGTGAGCGCATTGAAGGCATCCTTCACCACCGTCGCCTGGCCCGCGTGGCGGGAGATGGCCTCCTGCTTGGTGAACGACAGTCCATCGTGCATGAGTCGGTTGCGTGTGCGCAGTGCCCACAGCGGCGCGGTGCGTAGCTGCGTCGCCGTGGACAAGAACTGCGCGCCCGGCAATACGGGAATCCCGTCCCCCGTGCCGATGTCATGCAGCAGGAAGTCGCTGTATGGATGGATGATCTTGTTGCCCACGGCATCCCTGACGCGGATTGCCCCACCGTTGATGCGCGTCCCCGGCGCCGCGGTGCGGATGGTCGGAATGTGGCAGGCGCCGCATCCCACCGAGTTGAACAACACGTCTCCGGCCCGGACCTGCGCGTTAATCGGGCCGCGGGGCGGAGCCTTGGTCGCGCGCATGAAATTCGCGAACGCCCTGACGTCCACGCCGTCGTCTTCGGGATCCGCCACCGGATCGAACGCCGTTCCAAAGCTCACGTCGCGTCCGAGCGAAGTGTTTTCCGCCGGCAGCAGTGGCGTCGTGATCCCCATTTCGTTGAGATAGGCGTCGGCCGCGAACGATTCCATGCTCGCGTGCTGACTCTTCCAACCGAACCGCCCGATGCGCGGTGCGTTGTTGGCCTCGAGCACGGCCACTTCCAGCGCCGTACCGCGGATCGCGGCTGGCTGCGCGTTGCGAATCGCGAGCAGCGTGTCGTTGGGAATGGCCTCGACGAAACCTCCTCCCAACAAGTTGGTGGAGACCCGCAGCGTGGACACACCGTCTTCGAAGGGCACCTGTTCGAAGATCTCCGGGTTGGTGGCACGCGACTGGATCAACGAGCCGCCCACCGATTCCACGAACTGCAACAGTTCGATCCGGCCGGTGCGGTGTTCGGCCACCTGGCTCGCGCCGCCAGTCACGATGTTCTGGTGGCATTCACGGCAGGATTGGGAGTTGTAGGTGGGTCCGAGTCCGTCCGCGATTCCCTCGACCTCCTCGAAGATGAAACGGTTGTCGTTGAACGAACGTAAAGCGACGACGGTGTTTTCATCGATGCGATCGAATGCCGGCCCTTGCGGATCGAAGCCGTTGGTCCGGTTGTCGAAGCCGGCGGGCGCCTCGCGAAACGTGCCTCGCGAAATGGGCTCGGGCGTCACCGCCTGTGCGCCCGCGGCCGGCGCTTCCGCAGCCGCGGTTTCCGGATCGACTCTGAGCGTGGAAACGCTGAATCGATTGAATTCTCCACTGGGTATCGCCATTTGAGGGGTCGCCGTCGGCGCGGCTTGCTGGCCAATCGAATCCGAACTGATGCCGATCGTCGCAAGCGCCGCAAACGCGCCCGCAATCACGGCTGTAGTTAGTCCGCGATGAACGTACTTCATGATTGTCTCCCGGTCCGTGGAAGGATCTATGTTTTGGGAAACCGTCGGCGGCTCCCTTCCCTCTCTCGCACGGGTACGCTCCTCCCGTAGGACTTGACTCACAACAGAAGTTGGGAAAACTGCGCGGCAAGCGCAGCGTCGCCATCAGGCGACGGATTTGGTCGCGTCGAGAGCGGCGCGCGCACGCCGCGTTGCAAAATGACGAAAGCTTTCAACGACCCATTCGCGCAGCTCGCGTTTGCTTGTGCCCTGCGTCACGTCGAGTGCGATCCAGCCGTTGTTCCCGGAGTACGCGGGAATACTGAAGCGCGGATCCATTTCCAGCGGCCCCTGGCGTTCGATGCCGACCCAGAACGATGCCGTCAGGCCCTTGCCGTAATCGTAGAGCGTGACAAAGGTGCGCTTTCCCGTGCGCCACGCGACCGAGCCCATCTGCGTCCCCCCGTCCGTTTCGGGCAACGACTCGCAGATTTCGCGCAACAGTTCGCGCGCCTTCTGTGCTTTGGGTGCCAGCATCCGGTCGATCTCGGCGGGTTTCATCCTCACGCCGGGCGCGGCAATCGCCGGCGGCTTCGCATTGCGCGCGGCCAGCTTCGGCGGCGAGCTGTTCACGTAAGCCATGTGCGCGAGCTCGCAGACGCGCTTCCATGACATGCCCTTGTTGAGCTCGACGCCGATCCAGCCGGAGGGACCCACGTAAGGTGGCTTGTAGATGTGCTTCGAGGAGGCAAGCAGGCGTGATTGTTCCAGCGCCGGTGTGTTCAGCCACAACGCCACGTGCCCGTCGCCGTGATGGTTGAGCGCGAACACGGCGAATATCTTGCCCTTCCTAGCCCGGAAGTTGGGCGAACCGTGCGACTCGAACTCTTCGGCTTCGGGGAACGCGAGACATAGTTCGCGCACCGCCTTCGGGATGGTGCGCGCGCCCTTCTCAGCCATCACAATCCTTGAGCTTGGTGCGGTCGAATCCCTTGCCGAAATTGAACACGAACACCGGACCGAGCTCGATGACCTGCCTGGCCGTGGCGAGATGGATCGACACGCTGCCCTTCTTCTCGGGAAGCGTGGTCGTGGCCACGCGATGCGCGCAGTAACTCTTCCACTCGCCGGTAATAGGCGCGCTGAATTCGAGTGTCGAGGTATATGGCGCGCTGTTGAGCTGGACGCGCGCGGTCAACGAGCTGCCGCCTTCGGCGGGCTCCGCGGCGCGCGCGTAATACACGAGCATGATCGCGTCGCCTGCATCGATCGCGCCCTGCACCGGCGAACTGGCCTGTACGTCCCAGGGATTGGTGCCCTTGTTCGCCTTGACGCGAAACGCATGCTCGCCGGGTATGCCCTTGACCTCGAAATACCTGGCCTTGGGTTTGTCCGGTTGTATGGACCAGGTGCCGTTCGAATCGTTGTTTATCGTTTTCGTCCAGATGTCGAAGTCTTCGGCGACTGCGACGCCAACCAGCGCGAGACCCGCCAGTAGTAGAGACAGGAACCTCATGCCAACCCCCTGCTAGTTGTTGTCAGTCCTTCGGAATCAGTGGTTTCAGATTGGAATCGAAGAAAGCAATCGTGCGGCTCCACGCGAGCTTGGCCGCCTCATCGTTGTAACGCGCGGCACTCGAGTCGTTGTTGAAACCGTGCTCGGTCCCTGGATACAGGTTGATCGAATAGACGGCGCCCTGTGCATCGAGCGCCGCCTTGAAGTCGGGAATGCCGGCATTGACGCGCTCGTCATTGCCCGCGTAGTGCAGCAACACCGGCACGCGGAGCCGCTTGGTGTCCTCAGCCGATAGTTGACGGCCGTAGTACGCCACCGCGGCGTCGACGCCGATGTTTTCGACCGCGGCACGCAGCGCCATACCGCCGCCGTAACAGAACCCGACCGCGCCGATCTTGCCGTTGTTGGAGGCGTCACCCGCGAGCCAGGGCACCGCGGCAAGGATGTCGGACGCGATACGCGCGCCGTCGGTCTTGGCGAACAGGTCGCGCGCGGCCTCCTGGTCGGCGGGCGCACCGCCCGCGGACGACAGCCCGTCCGGCGCGACCGCCATGTAGCCGGCGAGCGCGACGCGCCTGGCGACGTCTTCGATGTGTTCGTTGAGGCCGCGATTCTCGTGGATGACGAGGATGCCGGGAATGCGGTCCCTGCGCCGCAGCTTGCGCGGCTTCGCGACATACGCCTTGACCGGCCCGTTCGGACCGTTGAACTGCAGCTTTTCGGTGGCGAGCCGCTTGTCGTCCGGCTCGGTCTGCCGGGCCTGCGCGTAGTTAGGCTCGATGAACGGCAACACCGCGAGCGCGGCGGCCGCACCACCGGCGATCTTGCCGAGGCGCGCCATGAATTCCCGCCGCGGCAGCGCCGTGTGTACGTACTCGTTGTAGAGATCGATGATGCGGCGATCGACGGTCATGGGCGGGGCTCCTGGCTGCGCGTGTCATTCCCAGTAGACGTGTTTCTTCATCTGCGTCAGCGGTACGCAGCCGTGGTACACGGTCGGCACCGGAACATAATCCATATTTTCCGAGATGCCCACCTGGGAGGTGAAGAAGCCGAGCAGCGTGAGCTCGCGCGTCATCAGGATGAAAGGTTTCGGCTCGCGCTCGCCGGCCAGTGCCGTCTCGAGCGTCTGCTTCACGAACGCGACACGCTCGGCCGGTGCGCGCTCGAGGAACGCCTGGCCCGACGTTTTCGCCGCCGCCTCGAATTCCGCGAGTCCCGCGGTGAAGCGCTCCTGCGCATCTTTCGGGTACACCGCATCGAGCACCTGGTCGATGAAGACCGGCACGCCGGCATCCCGCGCGCCGCTGGTGGTGGTCTTCGGAATCATGATCTCGGCGATTTCAGCCACCAGCGCGAGCTGCGCCGCGTTCAGCAGCTTCGTGGCGGCCGGGGGGCTGTCGTTTTCCTTCGCCGAGCATCCCTGCAGGATCGCCAGCGCCGCGGGGGCCGAAATGGCGCCGCCTAACAACCAGGCCGCGCGCTTCAGCAATTCGCGCCGCTTGAGGAGATCGGCGCTTTCCGTATTCATGCCGGGCGCGTTCACAGGTTGCCCTTCTTGAGTTCCGACACCGCGTGATCCGCCGCGCGCGCCGTGAACGCCATGTAGGTGAGTGAAGGATTCTGGCAGCCCGAGGACGGCATGAACGACCCGTCGGTGACGAACACGTTCTTGCAGGCGTGGACCTGGTTGAACTTGTTGAGCACCGACTTCTTCGGATCGGCGCCCATGCGCGCCGTGCCCATCTCGTGAATGCTGTTGCCGACGTTGTACGAATCGCTGCGCACTTTCACGTCCTTGAAACCCGCGGCGGCGAGCATCTCGGCCGCGTCGTTCAAGGTGTCCTCTTCCATCTTGCGTTCGTTGTCGCGCACCACCGCGTTGACGACCAGCAGCGGCAAGCCGTGTTTGTCCTTCTTGTCGCGATCGAGCCGGCAATGGTTGTCGTGGTACGGCAGGATTTCCCCGAAGGCCGTCATGCCGATGCCCCACGGCCCCGGCTCCGTGAATTCCTTCTTGAGCTCCTCGCCGATCGACGCGCTGTCGTTGAAACGGCCGTACCCCGCGCGCGACGCGCGGCCCTGGTAGCCGAAGCCGCGCAGATAGTTGCGCTTGTCCTTGCCGACGTTGCGGTAGCGCGGAATGTAGAAACCATTCGGCCGCCGGCCCGTGTACGCCACGTCGAGATAACCCTCGACGCTGGCGTTCGAACTACCCGGCTTGTTGTGATCCATGATGTTGTGGCCGAGCTCGCCCGAATCGTTGCCGAAACCGTTCGGAAAACGCGCCGAGGTGGAGTTCAGCAGGATGTAGGCCGACCCCAGCGCGGAGGCGCACAGGAACACGATCTTGGCGAAGTAGTCGGTTTGTTTGCCGGTGTTCGAATCCAGCACGCGCACGCCGGTCGCCTTGCCCTTGTCATTGTCGTAGATCAGCTCGTAGACGATCTGGTCGGCGAGCAGCGTCATGTTGCCGGTGCGCTCGGCCGACGGGAGCGTGGCCGAGACGCTGCTGAAGTAGCCGCCATAGGGACAGCCGCGGATACACATGTTGCGCGCCTGGCAGGTGCCACGCTGCGGGCTTTCGTTGTGCGTGAGCGGCGCGGTGAGATTCGCGCACCGGCCGATGATGAGCTTGCGACCGAGCTTCTGATCGAGGCGCTGCTTGAAATCAACTTCGACGCAGTTGAGGTCGTGCGGCGGCAGATACTTTCCGTCGGGCAGCTGATACAGGCCTTCGACGCTGCCGCTGATGCCGGCGAAGATTTCCGCCTTGTCGTACCAGGGCGCGATCTCCTCGTAGCTCACCGGCCACGGCACACCGACGCCTTCTTTTCCATTCGCCTCCATGTCGAGCGGACCGAAGCGGTAACTCTGTCGCGCCCACATGATCGAACGTCCGCCGACATGATGGCCGCGCATCCAGTCGAACGGCGCCTCTTCGACGAACGGATTTTCGAGATCGTTGATCATCCAGTGTTCGTTCGCCGGCGTGGGATAGCCGGTGCGCGACCAGACGTATTTGTTCTTGCGCGTTTCCTGGGTGATCCGGTTGCCGTAGGGAAGATCCCAGGGATCTTTCGTGGCGGTGGGGTACTCGCCGTGCTTGACCATGCGCCCGCGTTCGAGCACCAGGGTCTTCAAGCCTTTTTCGGTGAGCTCCTTGGCGGCCCATCCACCGCTCATGCCGCTCCCGACCACGATCGCATCAAACGAATTCGTTTCCATGCTCTACTTGATCCCCCGAGAGAATACGTACCGGCATTCCGACAATCTGCGGCGCCGCATTATGGACTACTTGCGCGTTCTTCTGGTTCCGTTCACGCCGACCAGCCTGCTGCTGGTGGCGATATTTTCCGTGCTCATGACGTTCCTGGGCGCCGGCGGCCTGATCGGCATCTTCGGGTCGCTGTTCCTGCAGATCTGGATGCTCAAGTACTGTTACGTATTGATCGAACACATCGCCGACGGCGCGACCGAGCCGCCGGTCATGTCCACCGAAATGCTGAGCCCGTTCGAATCGCGCCCGTTCATGCAGCTTGGCGTGATCGGCCTCGGTGTCTGGGTGTGTTACCTGCTCGGCGGCAATGCGGGCATCGTTCTCGGCATCGTGCTCATCCTGCTGTTGCCGGCCTCGATCGCCGTGCTGGGAGTCGGCGAGCCGGTCTATCAGGCCGTCAATCCCGTGACCCTGCTGCGGCTGGTGCGCGGATTGGGTCCGTATTACCTCGCCATCCTCGGTTCGATCGTGATCTACGCCGCCCTGCTCGCGCTGCTCGATCGACTGCAGGTGTGGAATCTGTTCATGCGCGCGGCCGGCCTGCTGTGCGAAATCTCGTTCTTCAGCCTGATCGGCGGCTGCCTGTATCTGCGCCGCAGGCAGATCGGCTTCGAGCCGAGCCGCAGCCCCGAACGCACGGCGGCGCGCGAGGAATACCAGCGGCTCAAATTGCGCGCCAAGATGCTCGACGATGTCTTCCAGAGTGTCCGCATCGGCAAACACGTCGACGCCACGCGCCCGCTCGCGCGCTGGCTCGGCGAGCTCGACGAAACGCTGCTCGTGCGCGACGGGCTGTACGTCGCCGAGCAGGCCGCCCGTTGGGATTACACCGCCAGCCTCAACACCATCGCCAGCACGCTGATCCGGCACCTGTTGCGCGCCGGGCGCGCCGATGCCGCGCTCAGCGTGTTCGAGCTGCTGCGCGCACGCAGCCCGGCCCTCACGCTCGATTCGGTGCCCGACCTGCGCACGCTCATCGAGCACGCCGAAAACACGGGCCGAACCGAGCTGGCGCAGTCCATGCGCCTCGAAACGCCGGTGTTCCAGCCGCGCATGTGACAACTGTCAGGGGGTCCGGCTGACACGCTGGACTTCATGCGGCCCGCCGCTTTCGACATGCTGCGCTTCATGGGAGAAAACATGTCGCACGCTTCGCTGGCCAGCCTCAACGCGGTTCGTAAACGCTTTGGAAAAATCACCGCGCTCGACGGACTCGATCTGTCGGTCATGCAGGGCGAACTGCTCGCGCTGCTCGGCCCGAACGGCGCCGGCAAATCGACCGCGATCTCGCTGCTGCTGGGCCTGCAACGGCCGGATGAAGGATCGGCCACCTTGTTCGGCCGCGATCCGCAGGAGGTCGAGGCGCGCCGCCGCATCGGCATCATGATGCAGGAGGTCGCATTGTCGCCGGTCATGCGGCCGCGCGAATTCCTCACGCAGGTCGCCAGCTACTATCCGACGCCGTACGACGTTCAGGCGGTGATCAAGCGTCTCGGCCTCGAAAAGGTCGCGGATCGAACCTACAAGGATCTTTCCGGCGGGCAAAAGCGCCAGGTGCAATTCGCCATGGCGATCGTCGGCAGACCCGAACTCCTGTTCCTCGACGAACCGAGCGTCGGGCTGGACACGAATGCGCGCGCAGCCCTCTGGCAAGTCGTGCGCGACCTGATCCACGAAGGTTGCTCGATCGTGCTGACCACGCACTATCTGGAAGAAGCCGAAGCGCTTGCCAATCGCGTCGCCGTGGTCGCGCATGGCCGGCTGGTCGCCGGCGGCAGCGTCGACGAGATCCGCGCGCACGTGTCGCGCAAGACCATCCAGTGCCGCAGCTCGCTGCCACGCGCGCAGATGCAATCCTGGCCGGAAGTCGTGGACCTGAGCGAGGAATCCGGGCGGCAGTCGATCGTGACGCGTGACGCCGAAGCGGTATTGCGCCGCCTGCTTGACGCGGACGCCGGCGTGCGCGACATCGAAGTGCGCCGCGCCGGTCTCGCCGAAGCATTCACCGAACTCACCGCCACCGCCGGCGAGAGCCCCGAGGCGAGAACATGATTACCGTCGTCAATCAATCCCAGATGAGCGGCTCGCGCCTCGCGGCCGCATACCTCGGCGACATCCGCTTCGAGCTCGTGAAGATGCTGCGCACGCCGGCCTTCGCGCTGCCGACGCTGGTGTTCCCGGCGATGTTCTATCTACTGTTCGGCGTATTGATGGGCAGCGCCAAGGGCAATTCCGCCGCGGCGTTGTACTCGTTCGCGGGCCTGTCGGTGTTCGGCACGATGGCGCCGGGCCTGTTCGGCTTCGGCGTGTCGCTGGCGTTCGAACGCGAATACGGCCTGCTGGTCTTCAAGCAGGCGCTGCCGATGCCGCCGGGCGCCTACCTGGTGGCGCGCATGGCCATGGCGATGATCTTCGCCAGCATCATCTCGATGATGATGATCCTGCTGGCGAAGTTCCTGGGGCACGTGCCGTTCAGCTTCGT
>Ga0193752_1003745_pt1 | contig 10309 bp, 7 predicted proteins | sample H1c1metaG_FD_144924 | JGI IMG/M metagenome (GOLD analysis project Ga0193752, IMG submission 144924) | Soil microbial communities from a riparian zone of the East river system, Colorado, United States - H1c1 | ecosystem: Environmental > Terrestrial > Soil > Riparian zone | place: USA: East River...
CGCACTGGTCTATATACCAGAGGAACGTATTGGCGATGTGATCCTGGTTGACCCCGCAGATGGAGAGTTTCCGGTAGCCTTCAATATTCTTTCGGCTCATTCGGAGATCGAGAAGGATATTCTATCTTCTGACCTGGTAGCGGCATTCAGACGGCTCAGCAGCAGCTGGGGCGATCAGATGAACAGCGTGCTTGCAAACGCTATCCTGGCGCTCCTAGAAAGCACTGAAGGCGGCACCCTGATGGATCTTCGTCGGTTTCTGATCGAGAAACCTTTCCGGGATACTTTTTTGAAGTCTGTTAGTGACCCGCACATTGTGTACTACTGGCGTCATGAATATCCTCTGCTCAAGTCAAGTTCCATCGGCTCTATCCTTACCCGACTTGACACGTTCCTGCGACCAAAGCTGATCCGGAACATGGTTGCTCAAAAAAAGGGGTTGGATTTTGAGCATATCCTTAATTCAGGGAAAATTCTCCTAGTAAAGCTCTCGCAAGGTCTTATTGGGGCTGAGAATAGCTTTCTCCTCGGTACCTTCTTCGTCTCCAAAATGTACCAGGCTGCGATGGCTCGGCAAGCAAAGGGCAAGGAAGAGCGCAGTGATTACTTCCTTTATATCGACGAGTTCCAAAATTTCATTACGCCCTCCATGGCCCATATCCTCTCAGGGGCTAGGAAATATCACTTGGGACTTATTCTCGCTCATCAGGATATGCAACAGTTGCAGCGGTATGATGTGGAGCTAGCGAGCTCTGTAGTAGTCAATGCCGGCACACGAATTTGCTTCAGGCTAGGTGATACTGATGCGAAACGCTTCGCGAGCGGCTTCTCCTATTTCGAGGCTGAGGACCTTGAGAACCTCCATACAGGTGAAGCTATAGCCCGTATTGAACAACCAAACTTTGACTTTAGCATCAACACAATTCCGTTAGCGGACATTAATGCTGAGGAGGCTTCTGTTAAGGCTATTAAGGTTGTTGAAAGCTCACGGGCACAATACGGCACTCCACGATTAGAAATTGAGTCAACCTTTCAGAGCATTGTAGCCGAAAGGCAGTCGGAAAAGGTGCTAGAACACGTAGGCAGCAAAGAAGACGTAGGAGAATCGAAACTTGTACTTCCAGAAGTACATTCCATTTCGTCTACCGCGGAAATACCTGCGTTAGATGCTCAGGGCGAACAAGAAGTGCGGCGGAAGCTTGCCAAAAAGCAAGCGACTACACAGCACAGGTATTTACAGACGCTGATAAAACGCATGGCCGAAGCTCGTGGGTATAAGTCAAACATTGAAGAATTAACGCCGGACGGCAAAGGACGTGTGGATGTAAGTCTGGAACGTAATGGTAAGCGGATCGCGTGTGAGGTATGCGTGACGACAGAAAAAGAATGGGAAGTACACAACATTGAAAAGTGTTTGACTGCCGGATTTGACATTGTGATAAGTTGCTCTTCCGAAGAGAAGACAATTCAAGGGATTCGTAAAAAGATTGATGGACATTTCAATGCTGAGCTGCAGTCGCGCCTGTACCAATTTCAACCGGATCAGCTATTTCAGTTCTTGGACCAAGAAATTACCAAGGACGCACCGACTGAAAAAAGGGTAAAAGGTTATAGAGTGAATGTCAAATATGCCGCGTCGTCAGATGTTGAAATGAATAGCAAAAAGGAGGCGATTAGTAAGGCAATAATCAAGTCCAAAAGCGCCAAATGAAACTTCATTATGACGAGCCGCGAATACAAGCCCGCAGTGAGGACAACGTGTTAGATCTAAATCCAGCGTTACTACTAAGTGCTAATGGCTGTCGTCGTTGTTTCGTAGACAGGCTCTATCCATGTCCGCTTATGCAAGTCTGCCTTTGCTCGAGCTTGACTGAATTAGTAGGTGGATTATATGCTTTTCCAATACGCGACCCTAATTCGAAGGTTCTTCAGCGATTACGAAACACCGATCCGTCCCCCCAAAGAAAGATTGAATGTGCCTATTAGTCTCGGAGCCGTGTCAGTAGGTTAGCATTTCGCCGCTGGTAACGCACGTCATAAGCCGGCTGAGCAAGCATCAATCTGAAAAATGAAAATGAAAGGGGCCGACATAAACTAATCGGGTTCTTTTTATTTTTCATTTATCCCCCCAAACGCGTACTCAATACCATTCAGTATTTCTGGTACACGATGTCCTTTTTTAAATAGCCGCGCAGTGCGCCTACAGATTAACTACTTAGGAGTGCACATGCACATTATGATCTTTTGTCTTCATAAGTAATTTAAGGTCATTCAATCACTCATACCAATAGGTTTAAAAACGGTATGTAGACAAGGGTAATCTTGGAGTTTTCCGATGTCAACCAGGATACTTTTAATGTGAGCTTCAAAAAATATTCATCCAAACTTTTTTGAAATCGGACAATCAAACTCCTATGATCCTTCACGCAAATTTTCAGTTTGGCAGCATTGATCCCAGTCCGCCTCTGACTGAGGCCTGCATGACACGCACTCCATAGGTGGTTTCACTCTCAAATCTAATAAACATGAAGAAGATATCTTTCCTGATAGTGGCGATAGCCATGTCATTCGGGGCCCAGGGCCAAAACCTCGTCGCGCATTTCGCTTTCACTAGCTGTTGGTTGGGCGATAGTTCGCCCAATGGAATGGGCTTGACCACATCGGGTTCTCCAGTATGTACAACCGGCCGGGCAGGACTTGCTTCAACAGCATACTATTTCAATGGGTCCACGGACTGGTTCACTACTTCTTATACGAGTCCCCTCTTCAACTTAAACAAGTGGACAATTTCCGCAGTCGTAAAATTTAGAGCCTTCAACACGAATCCTACTAACTGCCAAGTAAGTAAAATCTTGAGCTCAAATGATTGGCAGAGCGGTGCCGAACATTTTTCTTTAGAAACAAACGACAATAACGTTGATAACAGTTGCACTGTCGCGTCGGGAAACCAGCAATTCTTCGGCATGAGTGCATATACGCCTCCGTCCTTCAACGGTTACGGCACTGGACCAATTCTTAGCACGAACACTTGGTATTGCTTGACCGCTACCTATGATAATACTACTGGGAATGTCGATGCTTACATTGACGGAACGTGGTGGTATACAAGGACGTGGGGGACCACTCCAAACTACAACAGCCCTGATCCCCTCGTTTACATCGGCAAAGGATTAGGTGGCGGCACTACCACGTACTATTTCGATGGCATTATAGACGACGTACAAATCTGGGATGACGTACTCACCCCGACGGCTATTGGTCAAATGTGCACAGATGTGCAGGATCCACCGTGTTGGGCAAACACGGTAACTTTTACCGGTTACCAAAGTATGCCGTTCTACTACGAGTTTAAAGCCAGCAATGCGTATAGCCCGTACACGTCCTCTCCTTGTATTGAGTGGACTTACTTCGAGCCAGGGAATCCAGTTCGTCAAACTGGCGGCACTTATCCAAGTTCACAAGCCTGGACTCCAACATTTACCGCTGGTGGAGGTGTCTACACGATATGTGCCGAAGTTGTTGACTGCACTACAGGCAATCCGTGTTCGAATTCTCGGCCGTACTGCTTTGACATGTGTATGGATAACACTTCCGGGGCAAAGACGGGAAATACGGGCCTGAACGAATCAAAAGGTAATGGGAGCATTGCAGAAGCAAAGGTCAGCAAGTCGAATAAAAAGACTACAGCTGGATGTACTTTGACCGATATTCAGTTTGATGGTAGTGGGGATTCCGTTGGTCATTATCATTTCCAACCTCACCCTCCGCTGGGAACTGGCGAGTGCGTTGCGTGGACATTCATTCCAGCATTGCCTGGGACGACCAATCCCATCGTCAGCCCTACGTTGCTGGTAAACTTTCCGAAGAATCCCGGTCCCGGAACACAGCCATTCAATCCAAGCTCATATAATATCTGTGCGGAAATTGTTGACTGTAATCCGCCACATGCAGCTTGCGGATCACAACAGATTTGCTTTGACATGTGCCTGAGCACTTACAGCGGTGCTAAATCCGCCCTTAACGTCAGTACCGCGAAAGCCAAATTCGATCATGGAGTCGGCACACCTTATCCGAATCCTGCAAGCAATTTGCTGACAGTTCCCGTGCAAAATTTGAATGGTGCGGTAACAATGACCATTACAGGGGTAGACGGGAAAGTATTCCTAACCCAGGAAGTAACTGCATCAACAAAGAGTACGCAACTTCAGATCCGTACCGACATGTTGGCACCAGGGATTTATATACTAAGTGTGACTTCGAACGAGGGTAAGGTGTCTAAACCTTTCTCTAAGCTGTAAAGGCTTGTCTCTCGATTGCAAAAGACCGCCTTCACCGGCGGTCTTTTTATGTTTAAAATCGATTCAACGACAAGCAGATGCGGGGGCTGGCGGTGGTTGCGTAAAGAAGAAAGTTAAAGCGCTCTCTATTTACTTTCATGTTAAATAAACAAACGGCCACCCCACGCCTGCTATGATACGCGAAATGAGGAGTCGCCTAGGCAATGTTGTAGATCAAATTAAGTGTTTGGGTGCTCTTTAGCTTTTCTTATGTCCAAGAAAAGATATAAGCGTCCCTGCAATCAGAGCGAGCACAACAGCCCCAAAAACAATAGCATCCACTGATATGTCTGACTTTATTAAATCCATGGGTATGCGCCCGCGCTGACTGATATTGATCCCGAGGTTCAGTTTTTTAGAGCTAAGCAACTCAAGGTAAGCAAATTATACTTTTGTCCGCGCCGCTCGCTCTCACAAAGAAACGCTAGAACCAGGTAACTGCGGAAGATCCGCAGCCCTTACCCTGGCCATGTATCGGTAGGTTGAACTTGTCCGATTTTCAGTAAATGCAGAAGGGAGATATAAGCATCCTCCGCCTCATCCCACTCTGTTCGCAATTTGGCGAGAGTGCCTGAATTCTGTTCGGATTTGCTGAGCTGCGCTAGGTAGGCGTTTGCTTTTCGATCCAGGTCAGCATCCAATTCAACAAGACGTTGTTTATAATTCATTACTGTCGATATACTGGAACTAACTAGGAATAAGAACATTTCAATCCTAAAGTAAATCGCTACTTATAGGATAAGCTGTAACCGAGGCGTTCCTGTAGAAACAGTGCCAACGGTACCCACGCAGAAAGCCGCCTAGATAGACGGCTTTCTTTGTTCGGTTAGGCTCAATTTCAAAAAACCTATCACAAGATATTACCTACAGGGCAAATTACAGTACCCCCTGCATACAAATTATATACCGCTATTTGACTTCCTCACCATGCCTTATCGCTTCTCTTAGTGGCTTCTTTTTTTTGCCCCCGCCCATAAATAGCAGAATGTCGCACTCCTACGTGCACGCAGCAGGGCTATACGGAAGAGCGCAAACTCCGTGAAATGCGGATGATTGATAAAAACTCAGCTCACCGTCAAAAACGGAATGACTGAAGGCTCTGCGAAAGGAAGGAAGTTGTGAGCAGCCAAACGCTGTACGCATAAGAATGAAGGGCGTACTGTAATAGCAGCCGAGATTACCATAGTCATCACCTGGTCGATAGAAAAATCCAAATCGTGCTTACGGAATAACGCGTCTTTCTCGATACCACCGATCTAGAATGTAATAAGCAATCCATCCCGCAGACTCCGCAACATCATTGTATCGTACCCTTTGCTTAACCCCTTGATGGTGATAAAACCCAACGATATGGAGATACTCGTGGCAAATATGGTAAGCATACTTGTATTCGAATGGAAGGACTTCATCATCTTCCTCAATCGTTGCCTTACACGAACTAATTATATGGCTATCCTCAGATGTTTCCCCAAATACGCCACCGCCACATGGATTAAGTTCCAAGTCCAAATACCATTGTGCATTTCTGTACAAGCTATCTAAAATCACTTTGGAAGGAATTACATCCGTACATGAACGGCACTTTGTTCTACAGGCAGCTAAATAATTTCTGCACTGATAGGAATGTGCACTCAGGGAATCTCTAAATTCCTTAGAGTTCAATACTGCGTTTGCAATTTGAATGGCCCTATCAGCTGACGCTCTCGTTACACCGGTATTATGTGGCTCAAAATTGCGAATTGAAAGGGTTACCCTGCGTTGAGCGTTGCCGACAGACATCACACTCATTAAGGTGAATAAAATGATCATTATTGCTTTCATAGTAATTAGAAGTTTTAGGAGTGCTCTGAGTATGTAAATCCGTAGAGAAAGGTTCAGCTTTGGTAAAATAAAAAGAGACTGCTCTAATCCTATTGCCTGCGCAATTATTGAATCTTAGTAACAGATCTTACAGGTGTGGTAACATGTATTTTTCCGTTGGAAAGGGTTGGTTTATCGTTTCATTGAACCGCCTTGAAAGGTAACATTGCAAGGCACGAGCCGTAACTGTGCAAATTCACAGTTAACCCATCATATTTTTTCCTGCTAGCACCTACTACCAGGGTTAGTATCAGTTACTATGCCCATTTACCGGCTACGGAAGACTTGTTCGATACTTAGCATGGGATCTCCCATTTTTGGGTTCGATAGTACCCAAAAGTTGCAAATCAAAAGCCGCTCTCAGAGCGACCTTCCTAACGAGTGAACCCTGCTGCATGAATTATAGGTATCGCAGTAATTTTATTAATTGCGTTATCGTCGCTTTTGGACGAAGCCTTTAGCGTGTGTTAATACAATAAAGGCTGGCAGTAGCGGATTCCCCTGTTAGTGTAAAGATTGGGGCATGGCTTTGTGCTATCCTGATAAGAATATCTGGCAATGTTGATTGAATCTCAGTTTTGATTTACATCCTCATGAACCACTTTTCATTCTTCCAGTTCGTGAGGCCGCTGACTGGAGCATAAACCCTCAGCTCATTACTGAAGCAATCCCCTTTACGACTTTAAAAATCGCCGCCGGAATGTGGCCCCGCCATTCTGTAACTGCAGGAAGTACACCCCGTGCGGCAGGTCATTCACGTCCATTGTGTCACCTGCCCTAGCGCGTTCAGCACATGCAGTGTGCCGTCTTTTACCGGCAGATTAAAGTGCAGATTCAGCTGCCCGCCGATCGGGTCAGGAAAAAGTCGGAAATCGCCTGCCACGACGTCTTCCACTGCAGTAGGCAAGGTATAGTAAACGCCAACCTGTACCACGTTAGCATCGCCCCAGCTAAAGGGGGCAGCAGCATCGATATCTCTCACGCGGAGCTGCACACCGAAGCTGGTGTCGTTTAAGTCTGCTGGCGTCCAGATGCCGCCCCAGAGATCTGTGTTTCCACCCCAGGTTATGGCAGGTGCGGAGATGATGGGCAGGTGGTGTGCCCGATCAGCACCGTAAGGCACGCCATGCTTCAGCAGAATAGTACTCGAGTCAATGATGTTATTGAGGATAACATCCACCGCAACGCGAATACCTTGGATTATGGCGCCGGACGGGATATTGAGCGCATAATGCTTATTTACCTGGATGACGCTGTACCCATTGCCAGTGCATTCCCAATGACTCTGATTGTTGATATAAAAGGGCAACCCCCCACTGCCTGGCTGGTTATACACTGTTGCTGGGTTAGCTGCGGTATAGATTACAGACTGTGCACACAGGGTGGTACAAACCGTAACGCCTGAAAAAGTGGCGGCAAGGAGAAGAAACAGTGATTTCATGGGTGTTTGGAAAGGGACCAGTGGATTTATTCGGGGCCGTTTAAAAAATGGACAGAATTGCTTAACAGACAGCACATCGGGCACTTAGGTTGGTCGTGCTGACGGCTAACTTAAAGTTGACAATAATAGCGGCGAGGCAAACAAGTGAGCCAAAGTTGCGGGGCTAACTTATCGAACCTGGTAGCCACCTTTGACACTCCTCCAACCGGCTGAAGGAGTGCTTTATTTTTGTGCGCTGCTTATAGACTTAACTTATCTACCGCCTAAATGGGCTTGGTTCGATAGTACCGAGAGGATGAAAAGTAAAAGCCGCTCTGAGAGCGGCTTCTGTCACTAGTGATCCTGCCTGGGGAAATCTCAAACCGGTTCTTAGAGGATTTGAAGCTTTTTATGTATAGGTAAACAGCCCCCAACTATGCTTTTTCTGCATCACTGCCAGGGGCCATTCTTTGTAACATTGATAAAATATTTTCCATCAAAGCGAAAGAGTCCTGCACCAGAGCCAAACCAAAATTTGCCCGAACTATCCTCTAACATGCTTTGCACACAACAATTTGTAAGCCCATCTGTAGCTGTAAAAGTGGTGAAGGATTTCCCATCGTAGCGGCATACACTACCGCGAGTAGATAGCCAGATATTTCCGGCTACATCTTCAAACATTCTCCAAACCTCATCACCGCACAGGCCTTCTTTCTTCCTAAAGGTGGTGAATGATTTTCCATTGTAACGGCTCACCCCCCTATGCTGCGTTGCGAACCAAAGATTGCCCTTCTTGTCTTCCAAAATACAATTTACAAAATTATTGCTCAGCCCATCCTTATCTGAAATGTTGTTTAGGGATTTTCCGTTGTAGTGATAAACACCTCTGCCATTGGTGGCAAACCAGATATTACCAGCCCTATCTTCTTTTTATATCCCAAATAACCTTGGTACTGGTAACCCCCCTTGAAAAGTCTCTATCTACAGCGGGAGGAATTGGAAAGTTCGAAAAGCTTTTCCCGTTGTAGCGACAAACCCCTTCCAGAGTGCCCACCCAAATGCTACCGGATCTATCAATTAGCAAGCTCCAAACATCATTACTGATCAGCCCTTCCTTCACTGTGAAATTGGTAAACTGTTTCCCGTCATATTTAGATACTCCTCCATCAGTGCCGAACCACAAGTTTCCGCTTTTATCTTCTGCTAACTCCCGGACCGCACTACTGCCGAATCCTTTTTCAGGACTAAAGTAGGTAAGGGATTTTCCATCATAGCGAAAGACGCCGTCGCCATTAGTGCCCAACCAAAGGGTTCCGTTTTTATCCTCAAATATGCAGCGTATAAACTGGCTTATCTGCAATTTAGGATCGCGTCCGAAACCAAAAATATTTGGAATACCAATTGGCTATCTGGAAGGGTTTGTCTTTGGTCATGTCATGCTTTCTTTTTTGTCCTGTCCTTGGCAAGTGGCGACAAAAATTATTGCTAACAGCAGTGAGGATAGTATTTTCATAAGTAAAAAGTACTATTTCGAATCCAGAGAAAACGCAAGACGATAGTGTGCGCAAGCTTTATGAGAAGTTATGCGATTGCCGCTTTTTGACAATAGTTGCAATGAGTACTTACAAGATGGTGTTACGGGAACCTGCTTGAGAAAATGTCGAACCAATTGCTTGAATTCTTTGTCACAAAAGGACACTTCAAAACACTTAAACGGCTAAAAATAGAAGCGCTTTGGGAGTAGCTTCTATCGTTAATGATCCCTGCGGTACAAATCTCGAACCAGTTTTTGTGATATTTGAGACTGTTAGTTACATAGTCTATCGAACCAAAGCTCAATTAAGGCCTGATGGAAACAGTGAGGAATAAAGAACGCTTTGTACTTTGGCCGTCTATTCCGGTTCGGTTGGTTCAACACGGTTTAGGAGTGGTTCAATAATACCAAGAGGACGAAAAACAAAAGCCGCTCCGAGAGCGGCTTTTCTATTTTGTGATCCCCTTGGTACAAATCTCGAACCGGTTCTTGTTGGATTTGAAGCAGTTAGCGACCTGAATAATGCAATTTGAATGAATTGTTTTCCTCAAATTGTATGCTCCTTTGCCCTAAGGCTTTGGTGCAAATCCAAAATCAATAAAGGTATCCATTGCACTCTGCGCCATGTGATTTACTGTATAGCGAGCGCCTATCGGAACTCCTTCCCTCATAAAATGCTCGATGTATCGATTTTCCATTGTAATGTTTGCTTTTCCTCCAAAAACACGCTCGCACAACTCTCCGAAAGCACCTCGTAGAAGGCGAGAAGCCCTACTGGCAAATTCTAGTAACGGATAGCTCACCAGAGATTTTCCTTGATCTTCGGTCAACAAAGCGACTTTGATACGCGATGTATCAAACATACAGCTTGCAAGTCGATCTATCATACCAGATAGGCCATGAAGGTGCTGCACTGATGCTTTTACCTGTCTCTCCTTTTCAAATAGTTGGAAGGTCATATTATTAGCGGTAATAAAGTATGGGAAGCGGGTACTTTCTGCTGTAATTGAGTTTTGAGTAGTGTCGGCATCTTGTGGGGTTGGCGCGTAGGACGAGATAATTGGAAAGGGAAGCTTCTTCAGTTTACTCACGGACTCTATCATATCGTTTACCTTAAGACTCAAGTGCTCGACGAGTAGCTGACGCAACTTTTCCTCG
>Ga0193752_1003746_pt1 | contig 10308 bp, 11 predicted proteins | sample H1c1metaG_FD_144924 | JGI IMG/M metagenome (GOLD analysis project Ga0193752, IMG submission 144924) | Soil microbial communities from a riparian zone of the East river system, Colorado, United States - H1c1 | ecosystem: Environmental > Terrestrial > Soil > Riparian zone | place: USA: East River...
CGGAGGGCCCCCGAATGCGGGCCGCCCTCCAACACCGGAGCGCCGCGCGCCGGGGCGCCGCACCCGGCGCAGGGCCGAGGGGGTCACGCCCCGCAGGGCAGAGGCGGCCCCGGCCCGCAGGGCCACGGCGGCCCCGGTCCCGGCGGTGGGCAGGGCGGAGGACGACGCGACGAGCGGCGCAGCGACGGCCGTCCCGGTGACGGCCGCCCCGGCGGTGGGCGCGACCAACGCGGCGGCCCCAACCACGGCGGCCCCAATCACGGTGGCCCCCCTCGTGGCGGCCCGCCCCGTGGCGGCGACAACCGGGGTGGCGACAACCGCGGCGGCGATAACCGCGGGGGAGACAACCGGGGTGGCGGCGGGCACTCGCTGGCCGACTTCCTCGACCCGGAGACGTTGGCCCGCCTCCGCGGTGGCGGCTGAGCGGGAACGCCCGTGAAGCCGATTCACCCGAACCGAAGCGACTTCATCCTCTGGCTCCGTGCCACGCGTTCGGGCCGGACGTTCCCGCAGTACGTCTTCTCGGCGGACACCGACATGCCCTTCTACGGGCAGATCGCGTTCACGAGCCTGGACGGACGGGAGATCGTGCGGACCTCCTTTACGGCCGATGAGCTTGTGGACGGCCTTGAGGGCCTCCACGCGTGCCTCGCGCGAACGAACACGGCGCTCGGACGCGACGACCTCCGGCACACCCGCGTGCTCCGCTTCGAGGAGCCCCTGCGCCCCCCGGACCTCTCGGGCCACGATCTCTTCCTCCACCACATGCAGCACCCGAGCCGCGCGATCTGGCAGGACCCCTTCGACCCCGAGGGGGAGGCCGTCGAGGATCGGCGGGCGTCGCTGGAGGCGTTCATCGCCGCCGGGGGCACGATCCTCGACTACGATCCGCAAACCGGCCGTGTCGAGTAGTCTCCGCCCATCATCCCCCCGGCGACGGTGAGCGGCGCGGACTGGCTGGACGAAGCCCTCCGGCGAAACAACGAGCGCCGGGCCGTGCGCTACGCCGAGGCCGCCGCCGCGGGCGCCGCCTACCTCGTGGAGTGCCGCGACCTGTGGGACGCCTCCGACGACGACGCCGGGGTGTACTTCGTGGCGTGCCACGCCGAGACCGAGGTCGACGCGCTGGTTGCCCAGGACCCCCTTCGGGACGGGGACGGGGTCGTGCGCGGGCCGGGCGACCCCGTCATGGGGATCTACAGCGTCCCCCACCCTCTCGACGCGCAGGGCCCCGGCCTCACCCCGGCCGAGTGGCGCGCCGGCGAACGGTGCTACGGGGCTTCGGAGCGCTAGCCCCTGTTTACAAAGAAGGCCGGCGCTCGGCCCACCACCGGCCGTGCTGCGGGACCGTGTCGTCGGCGGCCCCGGTCGACTCGTACACCCCCTCGATCCGGTCGCCCGCGACGGTCCCGCGGAAGCGCGTTTCGAGCGCCGTCCCGTACACGGGGTCGGCGTAGCGTTCCAGCGTGCCCTCGACACGAGCCCCCTCCACCCACACGAAGTGCAGTTCGAGGACGACGGGGCGGGCCTCCGGTCCGGCGTCGGGGCCGGGGAGCATCACGATGTGGCCGTGGGCCGTGTCGGCCCCGGGCGCGAAGCGGAAGGCGACGGCGCCGCTGCGGCCGGTCCCCTCCCCCTCGTAGCCCCCCACCCAGTTCCCCACGAGCGCGGCGAGGTCGGCCTCGTCGCCCATGAGGGGGAACGGGTGGTCCTGCGCCTGCGCCCGCGGACCGGTGAGCAGGAGGACCGCGACGAGAACGGCGAGGGCAGGGAGACGGACGGGGCGCATGGGGGACGGGAGTGACGGGGACGGGAGCTTACGCCCCGGACACCGCCTCGTCCCCCGGCACCTGGCCCGCCTGTTGGCCGACGAAGGCAACCAGCGCGGCCCGCTCCTCGGCCGCGAGGACCGGGAAGAGGCGAGGAGCGACGAGGCCGTGGAGCACGCTCCCGAGGCCCAGCCCGAGCACCGCGGCGAGCGTGAGCGGCCCCCCGAGCGCGAGCGCCCCGACGAGCAGCACCGTCGCGAGGGCGGGACGCAGGGCGAAGTAGAGGGCGCGGGCGAGCTTATGCGGCGCCAGCAGCACGCGGGCGCTGCCGCGTCCGAGGGGGTAGGCCACCATCACGAACACGAAGAGGGCGAGCCCCCACGACGACGTGAGGTCGTAGCTGTACGCCGCCACGAGTGTGCCCACGGCCGCGCCCAGCACCGCGAGGGCGCCGTGGACGACCACCGTCGGCCCGTCGAGGGACTCGGCCGCCGGGCTAAACATCGGGACCGCCGCCGTTCCCCTCGCCCGCCCGAGCGCCCGGCCGAGCGGGGGGACGCGGGGGGGCTGCTGTGCCGCCGGGTGGTGGACCGGCGGACGGGCGGGCGAGGGGCGGGTCACCCGGCGATCGGGCGGGGCGACAGGCACGTTCATGGCGGCGGTCCAGGGGGGAAGGGTGACCACAGGGTAAGCGCCCGCGCGAGGCGCTCCTGACAGGCCGCTCCGCGCCCCTGCGTAGGGGGATCCTGAACCCGCTGTAGGGGTGCCCCCCGCACCGGGTGTCCCCTTCAGACCTTTATTCCTCCCCACCACGACGGAGTGGAAGGGGAGGGATTACACCAAAGATCGAAGCTCCAAGACCCAAGCCCTCCCGCTAGCCCCGCTTCCGGTACACCGCCTCGCCGAGCTTGTCGAGCCACAGCGCCTCCAGCGTGCGGAGGTCCGCGGCGGGGTCGTAGGTGCGGTCGTCGGGGGACGCCAGTTCGTCGAGCACCTCGAACGTGAAGGCGTCGGCGCCCAGCGCGTTCCAGTCGCGCTGGAGTTCGGTGCTGGGGTGCCCGCCGAGCTGGAGCTGCGCCCGCTGCCGGTTCAGCATCGCCGGTAGGTTCACGCTCGTCCCGATGAAGGACTTCCCGCCGGCGGTGTTGAGGACGCGGAACACCCCCATCGGGTGCTGCAGCTCCTTGTAGGCGCGGGCGGCGGCCTTGCGGTCCATCAGTGGGTTGGTCTAGCGGGCGGCCTCGACGATACGCACCCGCACGACGTTCCGCGCCCAGCGGGCCGCCCGGCCATCACCTTCTATCACGAGGCGGAGTGGGCCGTCGTCGCCCAGCGGTGCGCCGTCGACGGTGAGCGCGAGGAGCGCAGGGCTCCCGCCCAGCCCCGGCGCCAGTTCCCCCAGCGCAAAGGCGACGCGGTAGCCGTCGCTGGCTTCGACCACAGCCACGCGCGCGAGCCCGGCTCCACGGAGGCTGTCCACCCGCACCCCCGCCGCGATCAGCACGTCGGCCAGCCGGGGCCCGGCATAGGTCCGCTCCGGGCCGTCGTGGACCCGCACGCGCGCCGACGCCACGGGCAGCGCCGCCAGCGCGTCGGCGCCGAGCACGAGGGAGTCGCCGTCCACCCGCACCACCGTGAGCGTCTGGGCCGCGACGGACCGGGCGCCGGACGCGGCGAGGACGAGCAGGAGGAGAGCGAGAGAGAGACGCATGGCGCGGCGGGACGGGGGACACAGTTTACACGGTCCCCGCCCGCCGCACCCCGGTGTCAGGCACCCTCGCCCTCCTCGGCGGCCAGCGCCTTCTGGGCCTCGCCGACGTAGGCGAACATCGCGCGGAAGGCGGCGGGGTCCTGGCCGTTCATCGTCGCCATGTCGTCCGTGCGCTCCGCGTACATCGTGTTCAGCGACTGCTTGATGCCGGGGTCGCCGCCGGTGAACTCGGCCACGAGGCCGCGCCAGCGGCGCATGAGGTCGAGCACACCGGGGTCGTCGGTCGGGGTGCCCGCGTCCATCGCGGCGCGGACCTCGGCCATCAGTTGCGGCCACTCGGCCTCGACCTCGCGGATGCGCTCCTCGCCGACGGCTTCGCGGCGCTGCTTGAGGTAGTCCTGCTGCTCGGGGGTGTAGTAGGTGTCCATGGTGGTGGTGAGGTGGATGAGGCGGAGGAGGTCGTCGGCGGAAACGGCCCCGCGCGCCTTCAGCAGGCGGGCGAGCCCGTCGAGGTGGTCGCCGAGGCGGCGCGCGGCGGCCTCCTGCGCGCGGACGCGCCCGAGGTGCTGCGCGACCACCTCGGCGGGATCGGCGCCCCGGTCGAGTGTGGCGCGGATCTCGGCGAGCGGGAGCCCCAGCGCCCGGAGCGAGACGATCTGCTGGAGCCGCGCCACGTCGGCCTCGCCGTAGCGGCGGTGCCCCGCCGCGGTCCGCTGCGAGGGCACGAGCAGCCCCACGCTTTCCCAGTGGTGGAGCGCCCGCACGGTGAGCCCGCTCTGCTTCGCCAGCGCGCCGACGGTGAGGGTCTGGGGGGACATGGGGAGCGATGAGTGATGAGGGATGAGCGATGAGGGGGAAATGCAGGATGAGGGAGGAGAAAGAGCTTGAGGGGTGGTCGTCGTCCGTCGTCCTCTGTCTTTCCCTCATCGCTCTTCGCTCATCACTCATCGCTCCCTCCATCCTACGATCCTCACGCCGCGTCAGGGGCAAGAGCAAGCCTGCGGCTTCGCCGTCGCTTCACGAAACGGAACCGGCGTGCGCCCTTCTCGCCGGGTGTTTTGCGCGGGCGCGTCTCCGTCTGAGAATGCATGCACCTTCCGGCTCAGAATGAGAGCGCCCGCGGGGGCTGCCAATGGAAATCCACCCCTACCTCCTCGATCTGCCCGGCGACGCCCCGCCCGGGTGGGTGCGTGTCACCCCCTGCGAGCGCGACGCGCTGGAGCGCCTGCGGCGCTGCCTCCGCGACCGCGAGGACGCCGGCGGGCGCGTGGCCCTGGCGGGGCTCGGGCTGTTCTCGCTCCGGCAGGGCGGCGCCGTGGTGGCCTACCTCTCGCCCGCCGCCGTGGCCGTCCTCGCGGGCGCGCTCGATGGGCTGGAGATCGCCCCCTCGCTCCCGCCGCCCGACGACCCCGGCCTCAAGCTGGAGGTGGGCGACCGTGAGCTGTGGAAAAGCATCGTGCAGCCCATCGGCGGACGCTTCTACGACGCCTGAGCCCGCGGGCCCGTCGGTGTGCGGGCGCGCGGCGCGCGGGGCACCCCACCGCGCGCAGCCCGGGGCGGGGGCGGCCCTTTGCGGCGCCCCCGCCCCGCTCGTTCGGCACCGACGGTTCCTGAACGGGAGCGCCCGCCTCGACACGTCGCCCTCCCGGACCGGCGGCCTTTCCAAACCAAAAAAAGAAGGAGGGCGCCGGGGGTGGTGGGGCGCCCTCCTTCTGTCGCCGGCCCTACGTCGGCACTCAGCGGCGCAACAGGGCTGCGCCGAGGGCGACACCGGCCGCCAGCGCGACGCCGAAGGTGACGCCGGGGTTCAGCTTCGCCTGCGTGTACAGGCTGTGCGCCATCGCCCCCTTCACGTCGCCGTGGACCTGGTTGCCGTCGGCCTGCGGCTCCTGCACCGCGCCCGGACCCTGCCGCACCGGGCGGTCCGTCCGCTTCTGCGCGTCGAACTGTGTCGCCTCCATGAACCGGTCCGTGAGCCGCGGCGCCAGCGTCCCCATCATCGAGATCATCCGGCCCCCGGCCCCGACGGTCAGCTCGCGCGTGGGCCGCTCGGCGCACGCCACGATGGCCCGCGCGACGACCTCCGGCTCGTAGACCGGCTGCGGGAGCGTCGGCGTCGCGTCCTTCATGTAGTTCCCCGCGTGCTGAGGGTACGGGGTGTTGATGGCCGACGGCTTGATGAGCGTCACGGACACCGGCACGCCCTCCTTCTCCAACTCCATGCGGAGCGCGTCGGTGAACCCCTTCACGGCGTGCTTCGAGGCCGAGTAGTGGCCCTGGAGCGGGATCGCGCGGTCGGAGAGGATGCTGCCCACGTTGATGAGGCAGGCCGCCCGCTCGCTCTCGCGCGAGCGCCACGCCTCGGCGGCGACGAGGCTGCCGTGGACGACGCCCCAGTAGTTCGTCTCGAACACCTGCCGGGCGTCCTCCTCGGGCACGTCCTTCATCTCGCCGTAGACCGAGACGCCCGCGTCGTTGATCCAGGTGTCGAACCACCCGAACCGCTCCGTGGCCTGCTGCGCGACGTACTCCACGCCGCCGCGGTCGGCCACGTCGGCGGCGACGGAGAGCACGTCGGCCGCCCCGGCGTCGCGGACGCGCTCCTCAACGGCGGCCAGTTCGCCGTCGTCGCGGGCGACGAGGACGAGGCGGGCGCCCTTCTTTGCGAACTCCAGCGCCGTGGCGAGCCCGATGCCGCTCGTGGCACCGGTGAGGACGACGGTCTGATCGGAGGCAGGCTTGAGGTTCATGGCGGGACGGGGGATCGGGGGGCTTTCTACCTCAAACGCCCCGCCCCGCGCGAGTCTCCCCTCTCCGCGCGCTTTCGGGGTTCGCCCCTAGCCCCGACGACGCGCCTGATACCAGTCCATGAGCGGCGTCACGCTCACGCCGTGGACGACCACCGACACGGCGACGGTCCACAGCATGAGGCCCATCAACAGCGGGGCCTGCCCCTCCGGGAGGCCGTGGGTGAGCGCGTAGGCGAGGTAGTAGAGCGAGCCCACGCCGCGCACGCCGAACCACGCCGCCAGCGCCCGCTGCGTGCCCGAGACGGGCGCCGCCCACAGCCCGAGGTAGACCGCCACGGGGCGGATCACGAGCAGGAGCAGCGGGACGAACCACAGCGCCTGCGGCACGAACGGCACCGTAAGGAGCAGCGCGCCGACGACGAGCACGAGGGCGACCTCGGCCGCGCGCTCCAGTTGCTCCGTCACGCCCAGCGTCACGGCCACGAGCACCTGCGGCGCCGTCTCCGGGTCCGTCCCCGCCTCCTCCAGCGACCCCTCGGGGTCGGCCAGCGTCAGCGTTATCGTCTTCCCCCCACGGCGCTCGGCCTCCGCTTCGACGCTCGCTGCGTCGGCCCCCTCCGCGTCGGCGCGCTCGGTGGCGCCCCCCGCGCCCTCCGTGTCGACGCGCTCGGCGTGGGCTGTCTGGCGCAGGGCGAGGCCCGCGGCGAACACGGCGAGGAAGCCGTAGGCGTGGGCGTGGAGGGCGACCCCGTAGGCCAGCGCGATGAGCCCCAGCGCGAGGAAGTCGTCCATCCCCAGCGCCTCGCGGTGCCGCTGCCGGAGGTAGAGCACGAGGCGCCCGACGGCCCACCCCAGCCCGGCCCCGATGGCGAGCCCGCCCGCGACGCCCCACAGCACGTCCACGGCGAGCCAGCGCGAGAACGCCGGGCCGACCTCGTGGACGCCCAGCAGCCCCAGCCCCAGCATCACGAACGGGAACGCCGCCCCGTCGTTGAGCCCGGCCTCGCCCGTGAGCGCGAGCCGGAGGCGGTCGCGGTCACGGATGTGCTCGACGCGCACGTCGCCCGCGAGCACGGGGTCCGTGGGCGCCAGCACGGCGCCCAGCAGCACCGCCGCCCCCACGGGCAGCCCGAGCCCCCACACCCCCACGGCGGCCACGAGCGCGATGGTGACGACCATCGAGACCGTCGCCAGCAGCACCGGGGCGCGCCAGCGGCCCTGCCGGAAGGGGGTCTTCAGCTTGAGCCCGGCCGCGAACAGCGACACGATCACCGCCACCTCGGCCAGCCGCTCCAGCAGCCCCGCGTCGGCCACGGGGTCGAGCCGGATCAGCCCGATCCCCACCGGCCCCAGCGCCACCCCCAGCACGAGGTAGATCAGCCCCGCCGAGAGCGGCAGCCGCCGCAGCACCGTCCCCGTGAGCGCCACGAAGACGAGCACCACGCCCGCGACGGTGAACCAGAGGGGGAAGGGCATGGGGAAGCGATGAGCGATGAGTAAAGAGCGATGAGGGAAAAGGCAGGAGGAGAAGCGTGGGGGCACATGAGGGGCGCGTTCTCCTTTCTCCTTCCTCCCGCCTTTCAACCCTCATCGCTAATCGCCCTTCCCTCATCGCTCTCACAGAAACAGATCGGGGAACAGCTCCTGGCCGGGCTCGACGGCGTAAGTGTCAAAATCGGTCACGCCGGCCTCGCGGAGCACGTCCTCGTCGATGAGGCAGCGGCCGGTGAGGGTGCGGGCGTCTGCGGTGAACACGGCGTGGGCGGCGTCGGCCACGACCTCGGGGGTGCGGCTCTGGCGGACCATCGCGTCGCCGCCGAGGAGGTTCTGGACGGCCGCCGTCGCCACGGTCGTCCGCGGCCAGAGCGCGTTCGAGGCCACGCCCACGTCGGCCAGTTCGGCCGCCCAGCCCAGCGCCAGCAGCGTCATGCCGTACTTCGACAGCGTGTAGGCGGCGTGCGGCCCGAGCCAGCGGGGGTCGAGGTTGACCGGCGGCGCGAGCGTGAGGATGTGGGGGTTGCGGCCCGCCTCTGCCGAGGCCCGCAGGTGGGGCATCGCCGCCTGCGTGACGGCGAAGGCCCCCCGCACGTTCACCCCCAGCATCAGGTCGAACCGCTTCATGGGGGTGTGCTCCGTGCCCGCGAGGAAGATGGCGCTGGCGTTGTTCACCACCACGTCGATCCCCCCGAAGCGCGCCGCCGCCTCGGCCACGGCGGCGGCCACGGCCTCGTCGTCGCGGATGTCGAGCTGGATTGCGAGCGCCTGCCCGCCCGCCGCCTCGACGGCGGCGGCGGCGGTGTGGATGGTGCCGGGCAGGCGGGGGTGCGGCTCGGCCGTCTTGGCGGCGATCACGACGTTGGCCCCGTCGCGCGCCGCGCGCACGGCGATGGCGAGCCCGATGCCCCGGCTCCCGCCGGTGATGAAGAGGGTTTTTCCAGAGAGAGAGGACGTGGGCATCTGGGAATCCGGGAATCGGGGAATCGGGGAATTAGAAAGCCGCAGGACCGGAAGATCGGAGGCGCGGGGGAGAGGGGGTGTTCCGGCGGTCGGCGGTCTGCCGTCGGCGGTCGTGTCCCCTCATCGCTCGACCGCCTCCGGCGTGGCCTGGAGGGCGCCGAGGAGGGCGGCGCGGGCGGCCTCGGGGGTGGGGGCGGCGCGGAGGGCGGCGACGACGTGCTCGGGGCGGACGAGTTGGGCCACGAGGGCGAGGCGGCGGAGGTAGTGCGTGCGGTCCATCGCCGCCGGGGCCAGCAGCACCAGCACGACGTGCGTGGGGCCCCCCGTGCGCGGGAGCGTGAGGCCCTCCGCGCTCACGCCCACGAGCAGCACGGGCGCCTTCACCTCGTGCGTGTGGTCGTGGAAGAACACCACGCCGGGGCGGAGTTCGGGGGCGTAGGCCCCCTGATCGGCCGCCAGCGCCATCGCCAGCCGGGCCACCGTGCTCGGTGCGCCGGGGAACGCGGGCGCGATCACGCGGCCCAGCGCCCCCACCGCGTCGAGCGCCGTGAGCCCCATCGTGACGTGGCCCGCCGGAAGCTCCAGCGCGTCGGCCACCCCCACCGCCACGCCCTCCGGGCCCCCGTCGTCGCCGTCGCCGCGGCCCAGCGCCTCGGCCACGAGCTGTCCCACCTCCACCTCCGAGAGGTAGAGCGTGAGGAGGTCGTGCTGCGGGAAGCGCCCCGCCAGCAGGCGCGGGAGCCGGTCGAGTGCGGGGCGCCACGCGAGCGCACCGCGCCGCGTCGAAAGGAGCACCAGCAGGTCCGTCGGCCTTACCTCGGCGTCGAGGGTGCTTGTGGCGTCGGCCCAGCGGTCCACCGTCAGCAGGCGCACCGGCGCCGCCGGGCGCGCCCGCTCCAGCGCGCGGCCCACCGCGACGGCGTCCTCGGCCACCACCACGGCGACCACCTCAGCGGTCTTGTGCGCGGCGAGCGCCTTCAGCGCGCGGGCGGCCTCGCCGAACCCGGCCTCGCGCCACGCCAGCGGCGGCACCGCCACCACCACGCGCCGCGACGTGGCGAGCGGGTGGACGAGCCGGCTCACGACGACCATCGTGCGCGTGGCGTCGAGCACCTGGTCGAGCACGGTCCCGAACACGAGCGCGCCCGGGGAGGTGTGCCCCGACCACCCCAGCACGACCGTCGAGGCGCGCACCTCGCGCGCGGCCAGCGCGATGCCGTCGGCGGGGTTGAGGTCGATGCGCGTCGTGGGCTGCACGGGCACGTCGGCGGCGGCGGCGTGGAGCACGGCGCGCTCCATGAGCCGCTCGGCCACGGCCACCTGCGCGTCGGTGTCGGCGCCGCCGCGGACGATGGCGAGGGGGTACACCGGCTCGTGGGCGTCGGGCGGGCGGAGCATCAGCGCCAGTTCCATCAGCGCCTCGCTCGTCTCGACGTTGGCGAGGGCGACAGCCACGCGCACGGGGCGGGCGCCGTCGGGCGACCCCGTCGTCTCGGCGTGCAGCGCCACGCGGCGCCCGTAGCGCTCCGTGAGGAACGGCCCCAGCACGCACGTCACGAGCATGATGAGGACGGTCCCGTTCAGCACCGCGTCACTGAACAGCCCCACCTCGTAGCCGATG
>Ga0193752_1003747_pt1 | contig 10300 bp, 10 predicted proteins | sample H1c1metaG_FD_144924 | JGI IMG/M metagenome (GOLD analysis project Ga0193752, IMG submission 144924) | Soil microbial communities from a riparian zone of the East river system, Colorado, United States - H1c1 | ecosystem: Environmental > Terrestrial > Soil > Riparian zone | place: USA: East River...
CGCCTCCTGGTCGAGAAGGGCGTGCTGAAGACCTGGATGCTCGACCTGCGGTCGGCGCGGCAGCTCGGGTTGACATCGACCGGCAATGCCCATCGCGGCGCCTCCTCGCCGCCCTCGCCCGGCGCCAGCAACGTGCATATGCCGGCGGGCAAGATCAGCCGCGATGCACTGGTGAAGGAGATCCAGCGCGGTTTCTATGTGACCGAGATGATGGGCTCGGCGGTCAACGGCGTCACCGGCGATTACAGCCGCGGCGCCACCGGCTTCTGGATCGAGAACGGCGAACTGGCCTATCCGGTCTCCGAGGTGACGATCGCCGGGAACCTCAAGGACATGTTCAAGGCGATCACTCTCGCCGACGACCTCGAGTTCCGTTACGGCATCAACGCACCCACGCTGCGCATCGACGGCATGACACTCGCCGGGGCCTGAGGTCCGCTGCCCGCGTTTCGTGACGATGCAATGACGCGGCTGTGACTTTGCGGTGAAGTCCGGGGGTTTTGCCCCCACCTGTCATCGGCCCGTCACCCATCTGAGGATATCTCTGCCGCCGTCCGGAGCTTTCGTTCCGAGTCGATGTGCAGGGTTCGATGAACGCAGAACCGAGTGGCCTTCAGCTTCGCCAGTACCGCAGCATCTTCATCTCCGATCTCCATCTCGGCACGCGGGGCTGCAAGGCGGAGTTCCTGCTGGACTTCCTCAAATACAATGACGCCGACAACATCTACCTGGTCGGTGACATCATCGACTGCTGGCGCCTGAAGAAGGCCTGGTACTGGGCGCAAAGCCACAACGACGTGGTGCAGAAGCTGCTCCGGAAAGCGCGCAAAGGCACGCGCGTCATCTATGTCCCCGGCAATCACGACGAGCCTTTGCGCGATTATGACGGCATGACCTTCGGCGACGTCGCGCTCGTCAACGAGATCGTGCATGTCACCGCCGACGGCAAGCGCTACCTGGTGGTGCACGGCGACGCCTTCGACGGCGTCATCAAATACGCAAAGTGGCTCGCCTATCTCGGCGACACCGCCTATCACTGTGTGCTGACGCTGAACCACTGGTACAACCAAGTTCGGGTCCGCCTCGGCCTGCAATACTGGTCGCTTTCCGCCTACCTGAAGACCCAAGTCAAGGACGCGGTCAGATTCATCAGCGATTTCGAGGACGCGATGGCGGCGGAAGCGCGGCGCCAAGGGCTTGACGGCGTGATCTGCGGCCATATCCACAAGGTCGAATCCCGGATGATCGACGGCATCCATTACATCAACGACGGTGATTGGGTGGAGAGTTGCACCGCCCTGGTCGAGCATATGGACGGCAGGCTCGAGATCGTCGAGTGGGCGGCCAACCGCAACTTCTCGATGCTGGCGCCGCACATCACCGACGACATCGAAGAACACCGCGTCCCCGCATGAGGCTCGCGCTCGTCACCGATGCCTGGACGCCGCAGACCAACGGCGTGGTGCGCACACTGATGCGGACGCGGGACGAGCTGACATCGATGGGCCATGCGGTCGAGGTGATCTCGCCGGATCTTTTCAACGGCTTCCCCTGTCCGACCTATCCTGAGATCAAGCTGGCCTTCCTGCCGGGCCGCAAGATCGCCCGCACCATGGCGGCGTTCCGGCCCAACGCCATCCACATCGCGACCGAAGGACCGCTCGGCCATGCGGCGCGCGGGTATTGCCTCACGCAAGGCCTGCCCTTCACCACCGCCTATCACACGCGCTTCCCGGAATATGTCGAGGCACGGTTCTCCGTGCCGGTCGGCCTGAGCTATGCCTGGCTTCGGCGCTTCCATGGCCGTTCGCGCAGCATCATGGTGGCGACCCAGTCGATCGAATCCGACCTCGTCTCACGCGGCTTCGGCAATATCCGCCGCTGGTCGCGCGGGGTCGATACCAATATCTTCAAGCCGCGCGACAAGGCTTTCCTCAATTTGCCGCGGCCGATCCATCTCTTCGTCGGCCGCGTCGCGATCGAGAAGAACATCGAAGCTTTTCTCTCCCTCGATCTGCCCGGCAGCCAGGTGGTGATCGGCGACGGGCCGCAGCTCGAGCAGCTGAAGCGCAAATTCCCCAAAGCCACTTTCCTCGGCAAGAAGGTCGGTGAGGATCTGGCGCGGCACTATGCGGCGGCCGACGTCTTCGTCTTCCCCAGCCTCACCGACACCTTCGGCCTGGTGATCCTGGAAGCGCTCGCCAGCGGCCTGCCCGTCGCGGCTTTTCCGGTGCCCGGCCCGCGCGACATCCTGACGGGCAGCGGCGCCGGCGCGCTCGATCTCGATCTCGGCGCCGCGGTGAAGCAGGCCCTCGCCTTGCCGGCGGCGCATTGCCGCGCCGTCGCCGAACGGTTTTCCTGGAAAGCGGCGACCGAGCAGTTCCTCGGCAACCTGGCGCCGTTCGGGGCGGCTTAGGCCGGCCACAATTCTTGCACGGTTGTAACAATTCGTGTTCCATCTCCGCCTTGATCTGGGGAGTGCGTTTTGCCGGAACACGTCTTGTTCGGTCTCGATCCACTCTGGACCGCGACCGCGTTGCTGATTGCCACCTATGCCGCGATCATGAGCGAGAAGCTCAACCGCGCGATCGTGGCCTTGCTGGGTGCCGGGCTGATGATTTCGCTCGGCCTGCTCACGCAGGAGCAGGCGGTCGCCGGCATCGACTTCAACACCCTCGCTTTGCTCACGGGCATGATGCTGATCGTGGCGATCACCCGGCGCTGCGGCGTCTTCCAATACGTCGCGATCGTCGCCGCCCAAGCCACGCGCGCCAGCCCGGCCGGCGTGCTGGCCTTGCTGGCGATCGTGACCGCGGTGTTCTCGGCCTTTCTCGACAATGTCACCACGGTGCTGCTGGTCGCGCCGGTGACGCTGGTGATCTGCCGCGAATTGAAGGTCTCGCCCTATCCCTTTCTCTTCAGCGAGATATTCGCTTCCAATATCGGCGGCACCGCGACCTTGATCGGCGATCCGCCGAACATCATCATCGGCTCGGCCGCGCACCTTTCCTTCATGGACTTCGTCTATGCGCTGACCCCGGTCGTGGTCATGGTGCTGGTGCTGCATGTCCTTGCCATGCATCTCATCTGGGGTCGCAGGCTCGTTGCAACCGTGGAAGCCCGCGCCCGGGTCATGGCGCTGGACCACAAGGCGGCCATCACCGATCCCCGCCTCATGAAGCAGTCGGTCGCGGTGATCGTCGCGGTGGTTCTGGCTTTCGCGACGGCGCGTTTCCTCCATCTCGAAGCCGGCACCATCGCGCTGTTCGGCGCGGCCATCCTGCTGCTGCTGGACAATCTTGGCCGCTCCGCCGAGCACCAGCACGAGCGCCTGATCGAAAGCTTCAACGAAGTCGAGTGGATCACGATCTTCTTTTTCGTCGGCCTGTTCATCGTGGTCGCGGGCGTGGACCATGCCGGCCTGTTGCGCCTGCTCGCGGATTCCCTGGTCTCGGCCTCCGGCGGCGATATGAAGACGCTGACCCTCGCCGTTCTCTGGGCCTCCGCACTGCTTTCGGCGGTGATCGACAACATCCCCTTCGTCGCGACGATGATCCCGGTGATCAAGTCGATGGCGCCGTCATTGGGCGGCGATCAGGCGATCCTGCCGCTCTGGTGGGCCTTGTCGCTCGGCGCCTGCTTCGGCGGCAACGGCACCTTGATCGGCGCCTCGGCCAATCTCACCGTGGCCGGAATCGGCGAACGCGCCGGTGTGCCGTTCCGCTTCCTCGAGTTCCTGAAGCTGGCACTGCCGCTGATGCTGATGAGCATCGTGGTCAGCCATCTCTATCTGCTCTGGCGGTTTTTCTAGCGCATTTACGCGATCGCCCTCGCCGGACTTGGTCCGGCGATCCACGCCTTTGCATCGGTGAGAAAGGCGTGGATGCCCGGACCAAGTCCGGGCATGACGGAACTAGCGAGTTCGTCTCACAGATACCAGTCGTATTCCTGGCGCGAGATCGTGCCCATGAATTTCTGCATCTCGGCGCGCCTCTGGTCGCGGACCAGATCCAGCATATCCGACGTGACATAACGCGGCAGGATCTTCGCCTGGGCGAAGCGCTCGACCGCCGCGGTGAACGCGAACGGCACCGCGGGATCGGCCGCGTCGCCGGCATCGCCCTTGGTCTCAGGCGTCGGTGTCAGGCGCTTTTCGATCCCGTGCAGCATGCCGGCCAGGACCGCGGCCATCACCAGATAAGGATTGGCATCGGCGCCGGCGACGCGGTGCTCGATGCGCCGCGCAGCCCCACCGCCCGCAGGGATGCGGAAGGCGACCGAGCGGTTGTTGTTACCCCAGGCCGGGGTGATCGGCACGTTCTGGCCGGGCTGATAGCGCCGGAAGCCGTTCAGGTTGCCGCCGAAGATCGCCATGGATTCCGGCATCGCCGCCTGCAATCCGGCGATCGCCTGGCGCAGCAAGGTCTCGCCTTTCGCGCCATTCTCGCCGAGCAGGTTTTTGCCGTTCTTGTCGATCAGGCTGACATGGATATGCATGCCGCTTCCCGCGGCGTCGAGGAAGGGTTTGGAAATGAAGCTGGCCTGATGGCCATCGACTCTGGCCGCGGCTTTGATCGCGCGTTTCAACAGCACCGCGTGGTCGCAGGCGGCGACTGGATCGGCTTCGTGCTTCAGATTGATCTCGAACTGGCCCGGCGAATATTCGGTGATGGCAGCACCGGCGGGAATGTCTTGCGCCCTTGTATAGGACGCGACGCGGCGGATGAAGGCGCCATAGGCGTCCAGATCCTCGATGCTGTAGGGCTGCTTCGAGGTCTCGGTCTGTCCGGTGACCGGGTTCTTCACGGCGACCGGCAAGCCGTTCGCGTCGCGGTTCCGATCGAACAGATAGAACTCGAGCTCGACCGCGACGACGGGCGTCAAATCCAATCGTGCGAAATGCTGCAGCGTGCCGGCGAGCGCCGCTCGCGGGCAATAGCGCGAGGGCTTGCCGGCATTGGGATCGCCGGCGGGATCGGTCATCTGCAGAAGAACTTGCGCCGCGGGTTCCTCCGCCCAGGGCACCGGCGCCAGCAGGCCCGGAATCGGCCGCGCGGTGCCGTCGGGATCGCCCAGACCGGTCGAGCGCGCGCCGGGATTGAGATCGTCGCCGGTCGGATCCAGGAACAGCATGCAGCGCGGCATTTCGAGCCCGGATGTCCAAAGCTTCGCCGCCTCGGCCACCGGCAATCGCTTGCCGCGGAGATTGCCGTTCAAGTCATGCAGGAAGGCATCGACATGCACGGTTTTCGGATGCCGCTTCAGATAGGCGTCGAATGCGTTCGGTTGGGCTTGGGCCAAGATGAATCCCCTGCGACAGCGCCGCGAAGCTAGGGGAACAAGCGGGAGCGATCAAGCCGCGCGATCAGACCTCTGGCGAATGCTTCTTCTCGTAACGCCGGGCGAGACGGCGCGCGCGGGCGTGACGGTGGGCGATGATGAAGCGGAGGCTCCAGCGATAGCCGAGCACGCCCAGGAGGACGCACCAGGGCAGGCAGCCGATCCAGATAGCCAGGCCCCAGTCGCGGATCGCCATCTTGAGCGCGGTCATCACCTGCTCTTGCAGCGGCTGGTCGGTCGCGAAGGCGCTTTCCCAGAGCCAGATGAAGCTGTGATATCCGGTGATGTTGTCCCAGCGCCCGAGCAACACCTGCCCGGTCACGTAGGAGAGGTAGAGGACGGGTGGGCCGGTGAAGATATTGCTGGCCCAAGTCCAGGCCGCGCCGAGCACCAGGCTGAAATGCCAGTGGAAATATCGCGCGATGAGCCAGGTCGCCAAGACCAGGCCCATCTGGATGCCGGGGGTGGGCGTGAACGCCCAGGTCAGGCCGACCGCCGTCCCCCAGGCTGCATATTCCGGCGGATGCTGGCTCCGCATCAGCGGAACCACCAGACGCAGCTTGATCAGCCGCGCAATCCGCTTCCAGTACCGTCTGCGCTGCCCCATATCCGCCGTCGTCGTTCCGCTTTCCGCCATCCTAAGGAACACAGGCCAGCGGTCCTAGTTCGCCTGATTACCACAGGCCAATGACGGATGGGCGACAGGTCGGGCTGGGCCGCGCTTCAGATCACGATATGGCCGTCCACATGCGCGGCGAGGTCGTCGCGTGAGGATTTGGTGAGGTCCTTGTCCAGCTCGAAGATCACGCGCTCCGTGGCATGGCTCGACAGCGATTTCCGCAGGATGCCCAGAGTGCGCGGCGGTGCTGTCAGGATCAGCCGGTCGAACTGCTTTTCCAGGGCGGCGTGGTTGATCTCACCGGCGAGCTGCTCGGTGAAGCGCGCCTCCTCCTGCTCATGCGGGTCGGTTCGCGCCGTGATGGAACCGCCGCCGGCGAAACCTTGCACCCGGCCCGGCTTGTCGCTGACCAGGTCGTGGCTGGGCGGTCCGTCGCGATGGCCGCCGAGGCCATCGACGACCTGCAGGCCCTTGTTCGGTCCGTCATTGTGATAAACGGTCGCGTGCTGTCCGTCGGCGACCACAAGCCAGGTGATTTTGCCGTGCATCTTCGCTGCTCCTTGCCCTTTCTCAATCAACCGGGGACCCAGGGCATGGGTTGCCTCGCCGCCGGCAATGATTTTGAGGGCCGCGAAGCACTTCAGTGCTGACAGTAGGATGTCAGGAGGCTAGGCTGCGCGCCGCCCAGTCGATGCGGGGTTCATGCTGAGGGGAGTTCCATGCGCCGCGCCCAGCGTCTGTTCGACATCATCCAGCATCTACGGCGCCATCGCCTGGTACGCGCGAGCGAGCTGGCCGAGAAGCTCGAAGTCTCGGAGCGCACCATTTATCGCGACATCGCCGAGCTGATGGCGAGCGGCGTGCCGGTCGAAGGCGCGCCCGGCCTCGGCTATGCCATGCGCGGCGGCTATGACCTGCCGCCGCTGATGTTCGATTCGCAGGAGATCGAGGCACTGGTGCTCGGGGCCCGCATCGTCGAATCCTGGAGCGACCGCGCGCTCGCGGAATCGGCCGGGCAGGCGCTTGCCAAGATCGAAGCGGTGCTGCCGGATCATCTGCGGCGCAGTCTCGCGGAAACCGCGCTCATCGCGCCCAGCCGGCACTTCGCGGAAAAGCTCAACGTCGATTCCATCGAATTGCGCCGGGCGTTGCGCCAGAAGCTGAAAGTGCGCTTTCGCTACCGGGCCGCGAGCGAAACCGAGACCGAGCGGCAGGTCTGGCCGCTCGGTCTCGCGTTCTATGGGCCGGTCTGGATCCTGGCTGCCTGGTGCGAGCTTCGGCAGGACTTCCGCGCCTTCCGCCTCGATCGCATGGACGGCTTGATACTCTCCGACGAGAAGTTCCGGCCGGAACGCGGCAAGACGCTCAACGACTATCTGGCGCGCCAGCTCGGCAACGCCACCTGACTACGTGCGCCAGAACGGCTTCGAGATCTCGCTCTCCACATCGACACGGCTGAGGCCGATGTCACGCAAGCCGTGGTCGGAGAGTGCCGCGAGATCACGCCGCTGGCGTGCCCGCCGGAAGCCCTCGGCGACGCCACGCAGGAACACGCCAATCACGCCATCGGTTGCCGTGCGGCGTGCCGGTTGTGGGTGCGATTCGGTCCAGGTTCTGCTGCGCATGGGACACCTCTCCATTCATGGAAGGAGAATGTAGTCGACCTCTCCTGACAGCATAGTGTCAGGAGGAAAAGGGGCACTGTTCACCCCTTAAATTCGTCATGGTACGCCTTCGCGTACCATGACGCGTCAGGTGCGGATATGACGCGTCATTCCTCGGGGAATCCGGCGATGCGCATGCCGTCGAGGAAATCCTGGAGATCGGCTTTTTCGTAATAGGGCTCGCGGGTCGCCCAGCCTCTGACATTGATGCCGGGGCGCGCCATCAGCACGCGGCGCGCCAGTGCCTTCGCCTCACTGACGCGATCGAGCTTGGCGAGGCAGATCGCCACGTAAATATCGTCGAAGGGCAAGGGCGGGCTGACTTTCTGGAAGGCCTCGAGCGCTTCGGCCGGACGCCGCGCGGTGATCTGCGCCAATCCCATCTCGTGCCAGATCCAGTTGTTGCGCACCGGGTTGAGACGCAGGGCCTGGCGCAGGTAGTCGATCGCCTCCTCGGTCTCGCCCAGATACTTCTTGAAGGCGCCCATCTCGGAATAGAGCTGGGCGTCGTTCGGATTGAGTTCCATGGCGCGGTTGTAATGCTCCTCCGCCTCGTCGAAACGGTGCAGGTAGAGCGCCACATAGCCGGCGAGGAATTGGCACCAGCCGTCCATCGGATCGAGCAGCAGCGCGCGCTTGGCTTCGCGCTCCGCGGCATCGAGCGCGGAGGGATCCTGGTTGCGGAACCAGGTCAGCATCCAGGAATAGCCCAGCATGGCCTGGGCCTGGGCATAGCCCGGCTGCAGGAAGATCGCCTGCTGGACCAGGCTGCGGATGGCGGTGTGCTGATCGCCGCCATGCTCGTAGAGGAGGTCCCAGGCTTTCAGCGTGTAGTCATAGGCGTTGAAGTTCTCAGCGCGCTTGCGGCGGCTGCCCTCGAGCCAATGCGCCTCGATGCGGCCGGGCAGCGCCGAGACGATCTCGCGGGTGATCTCGTCCTGGGTGCGGAACAGGTCGGCCTTGTCGAACTCGCGCCGGCTGGTCCAGAGCATGCCGCCGGATTCGCAGTCCGAGAGCTGCAGGTTGAGCCGCAACTTCTCGCCGCTCTGCCACAGGCTCCCGGTGAGGACATAGCGGACGCCAAGCTTGCGTCCGACCTCCGTCAGGTCGGCATCGGCGCTGCGATAGGTGAAACTGGCATTGCGAGCGATCACGAAGAGCGCTCGGAACCGCGCCAGATCGACGATGACGCTCTCGGCCAAGCCTTCGGCGAAATATTGCTGCTCGGGATCGCCGGTCCGGTTGTCGAAGGGCAGGATGGCGATCGACGGCCGTTGCGGCAAAGTGAGGGTGGCGGGTTCGAGGGGGCGGCTCGGCCGGCCGCTCGCCAGCCGAAACACCTCGATCGGATGGGAGATGTTCTTCAGCCGCCGTTCGCCCAGGCTTTCGAACACCAGGTCCTTCCGGTCGGTGATCGTTTCCAGCACTTTGCGCGAGATCGCGAGGCCGCCGGGCTCGGCGATGCCTTCCAACCGCGCCGCGATGTTGACCGTGTCGCCGAAGATGCGGTCTTCCTCGCCGATGATCTCGCCGTAATTGACCCCGATCCGAAACTCGATCCGCCGTTCGGGGTCGATGCCGATGTTGCGCTCGGCGAGCCGCCGCTGGATCGTCACCGCGCAATCGACCGCGGGCGGCGCGCCGGGAAACTCGGCGAGGATGGCGTCGCCGGCCACCTGCACCAGGCGACCGCCGCCGTCGCGGATGGCGGGGAGGGCGATGCTGCCGAGAGTCGTGCGCAGGGCGGAGATGGTGCCGATCTCATCGGCGCCCATCAGCCGGCTATAGCCGACCACATCGGAGTAGAAGATCCCCGCCGTGCGACGGTCCAATGTGATCGCGGTGTTCATCCGACTCCGGTCCGATTCCAACGCTGCTCACGACCCCAGCCCACGCGCCTTTTAGGTAACCTTTCGTCGCCGTCCGGTAAAGCGCCCACTGGGCTTCTCCGTGTGCGCTATGGCCGGCGGCGCATCCGTCTCATGCGGATCGTTTGGCGAGCGTGCTCGACAGCGCTTTGGCGGTGCCGAGAATGTGATTCTCGAGCAGCGCGAGTGCCGCTTCGACGTTTCCGTCACGTGACAGTGCGACCAGGTCCTGGTGATCCCGGTAGGCGCGGTCCCAATCCCGTGTGATGGCGATCTGCAAGCGTAAATACCGGTCGAGATTGTCATGGATCCGCTTCAGGAAGCGGAGCGACAGCGGCCGACCGGCCGGGTGATAGAGCGCCTCGTGAAACTGCCAGTTCAATTCGCCCCACCGGGCCAAGTTGTCCGGTGCCCGGGACTCGTCGATAATGGCGTCGAGATGCGCGAAGTCGGCCTCCCGCATCCGGGGGATCGCCTCGCGCAGCAGCCAAGCCTCGAGCTGGAGCCGGAGGGCGAACAGCTCCTCCGCTTCCTCGGCCGAAAGGGTGGAGACGACGGCGCCCTTATGTGGCGCAATGGTGACGAAGCCTTCGGCTTCGAGCTGCTTCAGCGCTTCGCGCAGGGGGATCCGGCTGACGCCCATCTCCTGGGCGATCTGCTCCTGGCGGATCGGCTGGCCGGCTCGGAGATCGCCCGACAGGATCCGCTGCCGCAGGATCTCGGCGGCTTCGGCAGCGATGGTCCGGCGCTCGATCGGGCGGTTCATGGCGTCCTCATGGGCTGAACGATACCACGGTGGGCGTGACTCC
>Ga0193752_1003748_pt1 | contig 10293 bp, 11 predicted proteins | sample H1c1metaG_FD_144924 | JGI IMG/M metagenome (GOLD analysis project Ga0193752, IMG submission 144924) | Soil microbial communities from a riparian zone of the East river system, Colorado, United States - H1c1 | ecosystem: Environmental > Terrestrial > Soil > Riparian zone | place: USA: East River...
TGCTGGATTTCAGGCAACAGCCTTTCATCAAAAGGGATTTCATATTTCTTTTAATATCAACGGGCAGGATTTTGAATTGAATATTTTGGGACGGCACAACATGGAAAATGCCGTTGCGGCGACGACAGCAGCGGTCTTAGCCGGAGTTTCACTGGCTGATGCGGCAGTAGCCTTACAACATTATCAAGGCATTTACAGGCGGGCCCAGGTCTTGGGCCAAAAGAATGGCATATGGGTGGTGGATGATTTTGCGCACAACCCAGTGAAATGCGCGGCTGCCATCACTGCCTGTCAGCCCGTTTCCGGTAAGGTGGTCGCATGGTTTCAGCCCCACGGGTATACGCCAACGAAGTTTCTTCGCAAAGAATTTGTAAGGGAAATCAGCCAGGCATTGAGAGAACAGGATGAGATCTGGATGAGCGAGATCTTTTATGCCGGAGGAACCACCACCAAGGATATTTCTTCACTGGACCTGATCAATGACATAAAAGCATCGGGCAAAAATGCCTTTTTCGTTGAAGACCGGAACCTGTTTTTAGACAAAGCAAGAAATCACCTCGGCGCAGGGACCACACTATTGTTGATGGGAGCCAGGGATCCATCCCTCGAGCAATTTGGAAAGGACCTCTTTGACAGGCTTTAATGTTAGGCCAAACAGAAATCAAAAATGAAAAATTAAAAATTAAAAATCAGTAAGATTGACCGTCTGAACAGCGAAGGTATGAGCGCGGGCGAAGTGCCACTCACCACTTGATATTTAATATATTTGCGCTAACATGAACCCAACAACAGCAGCTCTCACTGATCTATTTGACCGGATACCGAGAAGACATTCGGCAGATAACGTGAAAGAGATTTATACTCTTGTTTCCGAATACGAAGATCACTTGATCAAGATTGAAGCAGTGAATCCATACTACGAAAAGCATACCGCCATTTTTTTCGAAGACCTGGACACAGTTAGAACAGCTGTGAAGAAGTCGACCGACAACAAGGCTTCCAAAAAAAACAAAGACGATTATTTCGCAGAAGCATCAGACACCTTAAAAACAAGCATTGAGTCGTTGATCGAAGTGTATGGCGACGGCAATAAAACCGACTGACTTTTTATGGCTTAGGCCCTTGCCAGCAGATTACTTTGCGTTTCGATTTGACAGTTTCAGTAACGCTTTCACCCTCGGATGGTGCAGGTGCTTTCCCACATTCTTCCCGTCTTCTGCAAAAACGGCCAATCAGTTGTACCGGAAACGACCACTCCGTCGGATGTGCCTTTATAATCCGCTGATTATCAAACTGTTGCCCGCTGGCATGTTTTTGCGGGTAAAGGTCTTAACCCTAATACAGAGATCGATTTATGTTTAAGACAAACCTCAAAATCGCCTGGAGAAACCTGGTCAAAGACAAACAATTTACGTTTCTGAATGTACTAGGTTTATCTGCCGGACTGGCCTGTGCATTGCTCATTTTTTTATGGGTGAACGACGAATTGAGATTTGATAAATTCTTCGAGAATGACGACCGCCTGTATCAACTCATGGAGAACGGCTCGGAAGAATCATCGGGCATATTGAGCGAAGCGGTTAAGCAACAAATACAGGGAGTTGAATATGCAGCAGCAGTAGCACCACCCCAATGGTTTCCGCAATACACCCTTTCTGCTGGCGATAAAAATATTAAGGCCACCGGGCAATATGTCGGCAAGGATTATTTCAACCTCTTTTCTTTCAAACTTATCGAAGGCGACAAAAATAAAGTGCTCGAAAGCAACACATCCATTGTGATCTCCGACGAGCTTGCAATGAGGCTTTTTGGAACAACAGAAAAGCTTATCGGAAAGCCGTTACGTTTTGATCAGGATACCACGTTTTATGTCTCTGGCGTTTTTCAAAAAGTACCCAAACATTCCTCGCAGCAGTTTGACTTTGTATTATCATTTGAATATTTCAAAGTCATAAAAGAGTGGGTGACAAAATGGGGCAATCGGGGGCCTTCGAATTACGTATTACTAAGCAAGGGAACAGACCTTAACGCCTTCAACAAAAAGATTGCAGGTGTAATTACCTTCAATACCGGCGACACTGCACGATTGGTTTCAGCAACACGATTTTCAGAAATTTACCTGCAGGATACTAAAGGCGCTTATGCAAACGGTGCGGGCAGGGCCGATTTTGTGAGACTGTTTTTAATCCTGGCAATATTTATATTGGTGATCGCGTGTATCAATTTCATGAACCTTTCCACAGCAAAGGCATCAAGACGTTTAAAGGAAATCGGCATAAAGAAGGTGGTTGGCGCAGATCGCAAGCAACTCGTTTTTCAATTCCTTTCCGAATCCCTGCTACTGACATTATGGGCAACTGTATTTGCAGTTGTGATTGCTCTGTTACTATTGCCTGCATTCAACCGGATTACAGGAAAACAGATCGATCTTGATTTCGATGCGACAATCATCACTTATTTAGTATCTATTGTCCTATGCACCGGGTTGCTTGCAGGAAGCTATCCCGCTTTGTATTTATCAAAGTTTAGCCCGCTTTCGGTGTTAAAAGGGAAAGTCAACACCTCCCTTGCCGAATTATTGTCGAGAAAAGGATTAGTGGTTTTTCAATTTACATTGTCAACCATTCTTATTGTTGCGGTGATTGTTATCTATCAGCAAATACAATTTATCCAAAACACGGATGCTGGTTTTAATAAAAATAATGTTCTTCGACTCGCCGCAGAAGGTAATATACGAGGAAAAGAGAAGGCATTTATAGCAGAACTCAAAACCATCCCCGGTGTGGCAAATGCAAGCTCTACTTATCATAAAATGATTGGGCATACATATAGTCATGGCGGCATGGACTGGCCAGGGAGGAATCCCGATGACGACGTGTATTTTGAAGCCTTCGAAGCTGATTACGATTTTGTAGAAACGATGGGCATGAAGATGCAGGAAGGAAGGGCTTTTTCGAGAAGCTTCGGAGGTGATTCCGCGAATATTATCTTAAACGAAACAGCAGTCAAAGCGATGGGATTGAAAGACCCTGTGGGAAAGACCATACGGAGATTTGGTAATAACATGCAGGTTATTGGCGTTGTAAAGGACTTTCATTTTGAGTCACTGCATCAAACAATAAAGCCGAGTTATCTGTTCCTGCTGCCAGGAAACATCATCGTTGCCAACGTAAAGGCAAACAATCAACGACAAACCATTGCTGCTATCGAGCGATTATATGAAAAATTCAATCCGGGTCTACCGTTCACATTTAATTTTTTAGATGAAGCATATCAAAGGCAGTATGACACAGAAACAAGAGTGTCCGCATTGTCGAAGTATTTCGCTGGGTTAGCAATTATCATATCCTGCCTTGGCTTATTTGGCCTTGCAGCCTTCACTGCGCAGAAACGAAGGAAGGAAATCGGGGTACGGAAGGTCATCGGCGCATCTGTAGTAAACATTACAACTATGCTGTCAAAAGATTTTCTGCGGTTGATTTGTATTTCATTGGCCATTGCGCTTCCTGCATCCTGGTTGTTGATGCATAGTTGGCTCCAAAGCTTCGCCTACCACGTCAATTTTACACCCTACGTCCTTCTTGTTGCCGGCATATCGGTAATACTAATAACCTTATTCACAATAAGTTTTCAATCGATAAAAGCTGCAATGACTAATCCGGTGAAGAGTTTGAGAACGGAATAGACTTGACGTGGTTCACAATCTGGATATTTAATCTCGCGGTTCGTCCATATCGCTTCATAATCAATTTTCAAGAAAATCTTACAAATGTGTCCTTACTATGGCATTGTCACGGTTATAAATTGAGTGAGATTTCGGGATTCTTTGTACTTTGCCCTAACTAAAATTGACTGTCATGAGAACCATCCTCTTTGTTATGCTTGCCACTTACGTCGCAGGCTGCAACTCCACACCGACTTCGATTGACTCGGCATCGATGAGCTTCAACTTAGATTCGGTAAAGGCGTATATCACCGAAATGAACAAATCTTATGGTCACCGATTTAAGACCAATGACACCGCATTTTACAAAGAAAGATATTGCAAAGACGCGGCCGTATATTGTCCAAACGTTCCTGCAGTAGTTGGCATCGATTCCATCATCAGCTTCTTTTATGGCGGTGGAAATAATACAGAAACGATTATCGAACTCCCGCCAAACAATATTTCCGGCAATACTGATTTAGTGGTTGAAGACGGACCTTATAATTTTCCTGATGGTAAAGGTGGTAGTGTTGATAAGGGTAAGTTCATAGCGCTTTGGAAACAGGAAGATGGAAAGTGGAAGTTATACAGGGAGATTTGGAATACTGATTTGCCTCAGAGCAAATGATTTTTTGTTTTTATTTGGCAGTTATGTCTCTTCTTACTACATATTTTACGTGTTTTACCAATTTTTACGTATTTTACCAATACAACTTAGCGACCAGTCCAAATGAAAATTCATGGGCAATGTTGGCGAATTAGATTTCCCCGTATGCAATGCAAAATCTCCATAAAACGATTCAATTATGAAGCGTAAATCCTTGATGATACCTGGACTGGCAATTGCCTTTATTGGACTATTGCTACTCGTTCTTAGACCTGTGCCAATTCCTCTCGAGAAAGACTGCTTAACGACAAGAGGAATTGTTTCGGAAGTATATGAAGCTGGAACAAACGATATCGTTTTTAAGTTGCAGGATCAGTACAAACAATTTTACATTAACCGTGGTTTAGAAAGAGGTCTTGAATTGAATAAGTTACGATCAGAGTTGATTAGTAAAGAGATCACAATCAAATATCCAAAACATTGGACTCCTCTAGACCCAGTTAATTCCATTCGACACATCTCAAAAGTGGAGCATGAGGGAAGAATAGTGTTTTCAGAACTTAAAGCAGACTGACTATTGATTTGCATCAATACCTTCCTTCAATACATAACCTTTATTGCGGTGGCCCTGATCTGATGCAGAATGAATTGCCGCCACTATAACAATTTTCTTTACTCCAATTAGCACCTGCGTTTTTCTGAGGCCGCGAATGCAACCGCTGTAATCGGTTAGTCTGTTAAATATTTTAACTAAACACTTGATATTTTTTTTTAACATAACAGGATCAGCACTCTAGATCTATCGCGGCTCCTCATCTGCGTTATTGGCACCATTTTTACTAAGTGCGGGTAGAATTTTACCCTACCTTTTTTTCAAAAACTTATAAAGTAATGAATTTCAAAATTATAGCGGCTATGGTCGCCATCGCGATCATAATGGTAGTATGTGGGTGCAAAAAAGACATACAGCCTATCCCTCAAAAAAAATTTGCTCGTAATACTGATTCCACCAGGCCAGTGGAGTCAGATACAACTGGTTCGGATTCAACAGCCAACGCGGCTGATACTCTCAGTAAAGCCGCTGATTCAGTGCCGAATGCAGCTGACGTCGCTAACAATCAAATTGAAACCGCGCCGCTTGTGCATAGCGCAGTGTTTATGAATGTGAATAATAATGTTGCGGGCTTTTGGCAATCATTGCCTGCGCGTTATGGGCAGACAACAAAAAAATATCCTCTGATCGTGTTTATGCACGGTGTAGGTGAGCTGGGAACAAACCTGGCCAGAATAAACTGCTGTGGACTTCCCCGGCATTTACAGAACAGAAGTTTTCCGCCTGATTTTCAGGTAAAAGGAAAACACTACTCTTTTGTCGTAATGTCTCCGCAGTTTAAGAGGAGGGCCTCCCCTGCCGATGTCCAATCTGTGATTGACTTTGCGAAAAGACGTTTCCGTGTGGATCCGGCGAGAATCTACGTAGCCGGAATGAGCATGGGTGGCGGCTCCGCCTGGGATTATTCAGCCGTGTATGGTCAGAACGCAGCAGCCGTGGTCCCCGTCTGTGGCGGCACCCAACCCACGCCATCACTGGCAAGAAACGTAGCATCAAAATATCTTCCGGTTTGGGCATTTCACTCGACCGGCGACAGGCTGGTTCCCGCCTTTTGGGGCAAGGAATGGGTGGATTGGATTCAGAAAGACAACCCCGCTATGGCTGGCAACGTGAAACTCACCGTTTGGAATTCAATCGATCACAATGGCACATGGGCGAGAGCTTTTGATCCCAATACCAGGACCGACGGGATGAACATTTATCAGTGGATGCTTCAATATGCTCGGAGCTGATTAGTTTCCCGAATTAGGTGAGATTTTTCATTGGGAAAGCCGATAGTGTCCGCGACGTTCGCGTCATCTCCAATTTACATATGCAATTTCTCTAACCCGCCAGTTGGGGAGTTAGAGAAATTTGACATCGAATTGGTTGCGGCTAAAACTCCGTTTGAATTGTTGAACTTAGATAAAGCTTCAGGTCTCCCACTTTTGCATTCAATTCTTCGAATTGGCTAGCCGGTATAACAAAGATCCTAAAACCCAATACTTTTAAATCGGCTATAGCAGTACCGTCATTATAACGAAAGATTACCTTGTAGGCGGCACTCCGACCATCCTCAGACACCCCATACCAAACGATAAGACATATGGCGTCATTATTGAAAGGGACCTGGTACCAGACAATATGATTATCAGTCAGTCCTCCATAATAACCGATGAGCATGAATGAATCGATGTTTGTCTCATTAATACCCGGGATTTCATATGTTATCGCACCATTAACATCAGTATTCCTGCTGTCGAACTTATAGCATTTGACGTTAGCATTTCCGAGCAAACCCGGTAGGCCCTGTTCTCCCTGTGAACCTTCGGGACCGGCCGGACCTGCCATGCCACTTGGACCGGCGGGACCTTGTGGGCCTGTGGAGCCTTCTTTTTGACAGGAAATGAGTGCAATTGTTCCGATGAGAAAATAAAATAAATATCGCATGGTTTATGGTTTACGGGGGTCTGTACCTTTTATAGTCAAGGCTGAATAACAAAGGATTAAATGGAGGTCTTCAAACAACATTCACATGCCTACTTGCATCCAGGTTATTGTGCTGCAAGGGAGGTCGGTTCTCCAAAGTCCGGTCGTCCGATGCGTCATTGTCGAGCCCACAGCCGACCGTTTACAAACTACAGTAAACGCAAAAAAACAAATGCCGCAATTTATTGAAACAGGCTGATGTATTTACTGGATGTCAAAATATCATCTGGTTTGACCATTCCACTCGACCGGCGACGGGCTAGTTCCTGCACCGTTTGGCAAGGAATGCGTCGATTGGATTCGGACAGAACAAACATTTATCAGTGGATGTTTCGCCCCTTGAAAACTGATCATCTTACACCTTCAATTTTCCTGCTCTTTCGGAAACCTGAAATCAAAGCATTCAATTTTAACAAAGGATACATAAATCTCGTAATCAACACCTTAGCAAGAATGAAGAAAAGAGGATCGCTGTTTTGAACTGCGAAGGCCCTCAGTTCTGTTTCACGAAGTCCACCTGGCACCAGTTTTTAAGAGTGATATTCTAAATACTTAAAAAATGAAAGAAGTCATAATCGCCCTTGCCGTTGGAGTCGGTATCGGTATTTTAATTGCTCCAGACAAGGGTTCGAAAACGCTGAAAAAAATAAAAAATCAACTGGATGACTTGTTGGATCAAGCGTCTGACAAATTAGAGCAAGCAACCGACAAAGGCAAGCATCTGTACAAAGATGGCAAGTCGAAAATTAGTGGAGCAGCTGATGATATCAAGCATGCTGCAAAGCGTTTTGAGTAATCATTAGTCTTTCTTAAATTATTCTTAAACACTATTTCAAATTTAAACGATGAAAATTAAAGCTTTTGTATTTGGTTTACTTTTAACGGCTGGATTAGGTATCCACGCAAATGCACAATCGAAGGATACCTCCACATCCACAGATGGAAAAGTCGGAAAAACGGTCAACAAGATTGGCAACAAAACCGCGAAGACGGCTGTGAAGGCTCAGTCAATTATCAAGGATAAAAAATACGACTCAAAGGTGGGTCCAGATGGACAAACCATTTATATCAATGGAAAGTCTGAGTACTATTATGTTGATGCAAAAGGCAAAAAGGTGTTTGTAAAAGCAAGCGACCTGAAAGACAAGTAAGCCAAATAACAGAATTCAAATGCACATGGGGCTGACGTTGATATAGCGTCAGCCCCTTTGCGTGAATGCCTTCTTACCTGCATACCCTTTGTGTCTCTTAGTTTTGGTCGTTTTGTATTTTACGAAGTATATAATAGTCAATATAAAATGTGCCAAATGGAATAAAGCTGGCTAGAAGAACTTTCCAGGTTGTTTCCTTGAATTTCCATTGTTGTTCTACGCCAACTTGCAAAGCATTAAAAACAAATAATAGGAATAATGCTCCGTGAATTGGTCCGACAGATTGTACCAATGAAGGATCATCAAACAGATATTTTAAAGGAACAGCAACAAAAACTAAAATAAGTAATGAAACACCCTCCAAGAAAGCCAAAATTCTCAATCGCCCAATAGTAGTAGTGAAAAGTTTTTTCATAATTTCGGATCACTTTATGACTTGTAATACCTGGCCTACAGTATGCCGGGCACTGGCAATAGCCGCCTCAACTGTGCCCCCAGGTGTTCCTTCGAACAAGGCTTCGCCGGCAAAAAATAGTGTGTCGGCTATCGGTTGCTGCAAAACCTTCTTCGCGTCAGCGCTGGCGACTATGTTGAATGAATAACCTCCGTTGATATAGTTTTCTTTACTCCAGTTGGCAACTGCGTATGCCTTGAGATTCGATTGTAGGTTGTCCGCAGATATATTAAAAGCATTGCTCAGGGATTGCAAAGCAATGCCAAGGATCTCTTCATCAGACTTCAGCTTTAATAACTTTGTTTTTTCTGCCCCTACCCAACCGGTTAAAAGATTATTGTTTTCGGGCGACAGTGTCCACCATGTGGGAATGGCTTCATTGGTCAAAAAGAAACCTGCGTTCTTTACCTGATCATTCCAAAAATTATTGTCGAATTCGATCAGCAGCTTAATAACGTTTCCAAAACCAATGTTTCTGGCCGCTTCCTGATGGGTCGAGATTGAAGGGGCAAATGCGATAAAGTTCTCATTATACTCATCAGCCTGCAACACACTTAATGGGACAGCAATCACGACCTTATCACTCTCAAATACTCGACCACGTTGATCCGTGACGACCACCCGGTTTTGCTGCCAATCAATTTTTTGTACACAGCAATCTGTCTCAATCACACAGCCACTATTGCTACTTTGTGTTGCCAGATACTCGACTAATGATTTATAGCCGCCATCAATCCGGTATTGATTGTCCATTTCATTAGTCCACTCTTTAAACAATGATTTTACGCTCGCGGTTTTTACATCGGCCAAATCAAAACCACCGGCAAAATCTTTTACTGACGTACGCAGGGATTCATATTTGCCAGATGCAAAATACTTGTCCAAAAAATCGGACAGGGTCATGTCCTGCCGTAAATTTTTCATTTGCTTCATCAGCTCACCCCAGTCGTCCGTAAACTCTTCCTGCTTTTTCCATTTCCCTTTCTCGAGCCGGAACATGGTGTCGTTTATCTTGTGATAAGGAATCCCTGCTTTCTTGAGAAGCGAAAGGGTGTGAGGCAGGTCGCCATGCACAAATTCGGCCCCCAACTCAACCGGCCGGGAAAAAGAATTGTCGACGAGTGTGTGTATCCTCCCTCCCAGTCTTTGTTTGGCTTCGAGTATGGTCACCAAATGTCCCTGTTTAGATAACTCGTAAGCCACTGTTAAGCCGGCAATGCCACCACCGATAACCAATATTGAACCCATGGCGCTAGAATTTGACTTCCCTGTATAATTTAAGACGGTTCTTCCTTTTTTTGAAAAAAAGTAGGCCAAAAATTTTCTCTCTGAGGTAGAGTGACACCTTCTTCCTTTTTTTGAAAAAAAGTAGGCCAAAAATTTTCTCTCTGAGGTAGCGTGACACCTTCTTCCTTTTTTTGGAAAAAAAGCAGGCCAAAATTTTCTCTCTGAGGTAGAGTGACACCCTCTTCCTTTTTTTGAAAAAAGGAAGCCAAAAAAACTTTGGCTGTCCACAAGATTCCCGCTTTTTTCTTTGATAAAAAAGCGGGCAAAAAATCAAGGCTCACATTGGAAAGACTAAAAATCGCATCTCCGGGCTGAAGAAAAACAAGTCACAACTGAAGAATAAATCCGGGCAACGGTAGGACTTACCAACTAAGAATATTACCCAGCCACAGTAACACCTGTTTTTCTTCCTCGTCCGCCGAAGCTTAGCGAAGGCGGGCTACGCCCTTCGATTCGATTTTCTTAACGTCTTTCCAATGTATGCCTGGCAGCAAAACAGAGCGGAGA
>Ga0193752_1003749_pt1 | contig 10291 bp, 10 predicted proteins | sample H1c1metaG_FD_144924 | JGI IMG/M metagenome (GOLD analysis project Ga0193752, IMG submission 144924) | Soil microbial communities from a riparian zone of the East river system, Colorado, United States - H1c1 | ecosystem: Environmental > Terrestrial > Soil > Riparian zone | place: USA: East River...
GTTCGCCGACGATGATGCCCTTAAGCCCGCCGTTCTGCTGCTGATAGGCCTTCAGCATGCGACGCTTTCCCTGCCGGAGAAACCGTGTTTCGAGTTTGGGAGGCGGCAGGGGAATCCCCACCCGGCCGCGACCTGCCCATATAGCCCCAGTTTTTTCCCGCGGGAAGGATTTTTCACCGCGCCGGCGACAGCCGGTTCATGGTCTACAATGCGGCCATGAACGACGTCATTCGATCGACCCCCCAATTCGCCGATGTGACCGCGGCTGCCGCCCGGCTCGCGGGCGTCGCACTCGTGACGCCCCTCATCGAAAGCCCAGCGCTGAACGAGCGTTTGCAGGCCCGGGTCCTTCTCAAGCTGGAGCTCTTACAGCGCACGGGCTCATTCAAGTTTCGCGGCGCCTACAACCGGCTTGTGCAGCTCACGCCGGCCGAGCGGCAACGCGGCGTGGTTGCATTCTCGTCCGGCAATCACGCGCAAGGTATCGCTGCCGCCGCACGCCTGCTCGGCATGCACGCGACCATCGTCATGCCCTCCGACGCCCCGCGCATCAAGCTCGAGAACACGCGCGCGCTCGGCGCCGAGGTTATTTTCTATGACCGCAAGCGCGACAAGCGCGAGGAGATCGCGGCGCGTCTCGCGGCGGAGAACGATGCGGTCGTCGTCCCTGCGTTCGATGATGCTCATGTCGTCGCGGGGCAGGGGACCACCGGGCTCGAGATCGCGCGGCAGGCGAAGGCGCTCGGTGCCGCGCTCGACGCGGTGCTCGTGCCGTGCAGCGGCGGCGGGTTGACGTCGGGCATCGCCCTTGCCCTCTCGCACGAGAGGCCTGAGACGCGCGTCTTTGCCGTCGAACCCGAGGGTTTCGACGGTGCGCGTCTTTCGCTCGAACAGGGTGAGAGAATTGCCGCAGCCGGAAGCGGCAGCAGCATCGCCGATTCGCTGATGTCGCCCGCGCCGGGCGCGATTCCGTTCGCGATTCTGAAGGCGACCCACGCGCGCGCCGTCGCGGTCGGCGATGCCGCGCTCGTTCAGGCGGTCGGCTACGCGGCCCGCGAGCTCAAGCTCGTGGTGGAGCCCGGCGGAGCCGCCGGCCTCGCCGCGGCCCTATCGGGTGCGTTTGATGCGAAAGGGAGCACGATCGCGATCGTGCTCTCCGGCGGGAATATCGATCCGGAGATGCTTACCCGCTGCCTCAACGCCTGAGGCTCAACGCGGTGCCAGCACCATCTGCATCTGACGGCCTTCGAGCCTCGGATATTGCTCGATCTTGGCGAAGCTGTCCGTTTCCTTCTGGATCCGGGTCAGCAGCTCCATGCCGATGTTCTGGTGAGCCATTTCGCGGCCGCGGAATCTGAGGGTCACCTTGACCTTGTCGCCTTCCTCGAAGAACCGCTTCATCGACCGCATCTTGGTGTCGTAGTCGTGGTCGTCGATGGTCGGGCGCATCTTGATCTCTTTGATCTCGATGACCTTCTGGCGCTTGCGCGCTTCCGCCGCTTTTTTCTGCTGTTCGTATTTGTATTTCCCGTAGTCCATCATCTTGACCACGGGGGGCTTCGCTCCCGGCGACACTTCGACCAGATCGAAACCCTTCTCCTCGGCCATGGCGAGCGCTTCTTCGATGCCGATCTCGCCATGTTTCTCGCCTTCCGATCCGATGAGCAGGATGGTGCGCGAGTTGATTTCCTCGTTGACGCGTGGGCCGTCCTTGGACGGCGGCGTCGGCTGCGCAAACTTCTTAATAGCTATGGCAAAACTCCTATCGTATGGCCCAACGGACTCCGCTCGCGGAAGTCTGTGACCGCCGCGACTGGTTTCCATGTGGATTGCGCGGGGTACCTCCGGATGTGGGCACGTTCGGGACCGGTTGGTTCCCTTACGCACGAAACGCGGAAACGGTTCACCTCAGATCAGGGGGGACCGCTTCCCCCTTAAGCATATGAATAGCGGCCGTTAAGGCAAGGTTTTCTTGAGCGTCCGACCCCAGCCGCCGTAACGTTAGTGTGCGGTTTTCGGCCTCGCGGCGGCCTGCGACCAGCAAATAAGGCACTTTCGCCAGGCTGTGCTCGCGGACCTTATAGTTGATTTTTTCGTTGCGCAGGTCGGTTTCCACCCGCAGACCCGCCGCCCTCAGCTCGTCGGCCGCCTCCTGGGCGTACGAATCGGCGTCCGAGACGATGGTCGCCACGACCGCCTGGACCGGCGCCAGCCACAGCGGGAACTTGCCCGCATAGTGCTCGATGAGCACGCCGATGAACCGTTCCATCGAACCCAGCACGGCGCGGTGCAGCATGACGGGGACATGTTTCGCCCCGTCCTCGGCGATGTAGGAGGCGCCCAGCCGGTCGGCGGTGTTGAAATCGACCTGCAGCGTGCCGCACTGCCAATCGCGGCCGATCGAATCGCGCAAGACGAATTCCAGCTTGGGTCCGTAGAACGCGCCTTCCCCGGGATTGAGCGAGTATTCGACGCCCGCCTGTTCGGTCGCATCCTTGAGCGCGGTTTCGGCGCTGTCCCAGATGTTGTCGCCGCCGATCCGGTTCGTCGGCCTGGTCGCCAGCTTCACGCGCACGTCCTCGAACCCGAGATCGCGGTACATTGACAGCAGCAGCCGGCAGAATGCCGCCGTCTCGGCTGTGATCTGCTCATGCGTGCAGAAGATATGCGCATCGTCCTGAGTGAACGCCCGCACGCGCATCAGCCCGTGCAGCGCCCCGGACGGCTCGTAGCGATGGCACGAGCCGAACTCGGCAAGACGCAGCGGCAATTCGCGATAAGACTTCATCCCCTGCTTGAAGATCTGCACGTGGCCGGGGCAGTTCATCGGCTTGACCGCCAAGGTCAGGTTCTCGTCCTCCACCTCGGCGACGAACATGTGCTCGCGGTAGTTCTCCCAATGCCCGGACATCTCCCACAGCTTGCGGTCAATCAGGAGGGGAGACTTGACCTCCTGATAACCCGTCGCCCCCAACCGGCGCCGCACATAATCTTCCAGCGCGCGATAGAGTGCGTAGCCCTTGGGGTGCCAGAACACCTGGCCGACCGCCTCCTCTTGCATGTGGAAGAGATTCATCTCGCGGCCGATCTTGCGGTGGTCGCGCTTCTCCGCTTCCTCCAGCCGCTTGAGATAGGCCTCGAGCTCCTTCTCGTCGCGCCAGGCCGTGCCGTAGATGCGCTGGAGCTGCGGATTGCGCGGATCGCCGCGCCAATAGGCGCCGGAGATCTTGGTCAACCGGAAGCCCTGGCCGATCTTGCCCGTCGACGCGAAATGCGGCCCGCGGCAGAGGTCGTGCCAGTCGCCGTGATAATAGATCGAAATGTCTTCGCCTGCCGGCAGATCGCGGATCAGCTCGGCCTTGAAGCTCTCGCCGATCTCCTCGAAATGCCGGATCGCTTCGTCACGGGGCCAGACCGCACGCGTGGTCGGCAGGTCCCTGGCCACGATCTCGCGCATCTTCGCTTCGATCTTGGGCAGATCATCGGGCGTGAACGGGGTCGCCCGCGCGAAGTCGTAATAGAAGCCGTCCTCGATCGCCGGGCCGATGGTTACCTGGGTTCCCGGAAACAGTTCCTGCACCGCCATCGCGAGCACGTGCGCGGCGTCGTGCCGGATCAGCTCTAGCGCCTCGGGGTCCTTCCGCGTGATGACGCGCAGCTTCGCGTCCTCCTCGATGGGGCGGAAGATGTCCCACTGCTTGCCGTTGACCTCGACGATCAGCGCAGCCTTGGCGAGCCCCGGACCGATCGCAGCAGCGATCTCCGCGCCCGTGACCCCGCGCGTGAAGTTCAGCACCTTGCCGTCGGGCAGGGTGATGTTCAGTTTGGGCGCGGCGGCGGTCTCGGACACGAGCGTTGTCTCGTCGAAATCACAGCATGTTTGGAGCAAACTGCGGCCACAAAGCAAGGGCAGCATCGATACCTGATCCGATGGGAGGGCAGTTCTCATTATTGCGTTTGTCGGCGCGCTCCTAATTCACGTGGCAGCGTTCTACGCTGCTCTCGCGACCGTGGCGGAAACCTGCACGATGGGGGCAGCGGACAGTCTTACCGCCTGACCTATCATCGCAATACCGCTCTACCTCCTTGGCTTTTTCCTTTTGATTTCACGGCCGCTCCGACTGGAACTCTGGTTCGCCATGGTCCTGGCCCTCGTCGCAATTGCTTACCACGTCGACTGGACGTTTCGATTTGCTATTTCCTACAGCTTCTACTCAGTGGCTGTGTGCGACCTGATCACGGGATACGGCCCGTTCAACTCCGACGGTCGAGAGCCCCCATTCGTTGCGATATGGATTGCCATGTCGGCACTGGCGACCGCGGGCGTGATCTGGGCAGGGATTCGCAGCTACCGGCGCTATCGCTTGAGTAGCGAGCTGTAAACGTCCAACGTGCGTTCGCACATCCGTTGCAGCGAAAAATTCTGCACGATATGGGCGCGGCCCTTCGCGCCCATTGCCGCAAGCTCTCCCTGCGGCCGGGCGAGCATGTCGGCCAGCGCCTCGAGGAGCGCGGTCACGTCGCCGGGAGGCACCAGCACGCCGCTCTCGCCGTTGAGCACCGTTTCCCGCGCGCCGCCGTGGTCGGTCGCGATGACGGGCTTGCCCATCGCGGCGGCCTCGGGCGGCACCCGACCGAACGCCTCGGGATCGGTCGAGGCCGAGACGACGATGTCGGCCGCGCAATAGGCCGCCGCCATGTCGTCGATATGGTCCTCGATCCCCGCGATGCCCTGCAGCTCGTAGCGCGCGACCGCCTCTTTCAGATCCTCGCGATACGTGTCGCGCGTCTGCGCGTCGCCGGCGATGACCACGCGCACGCCCGCAGGCAACCGGCCGGTCTTCTGAAGCAATCCGATCGCCCCCAGCAGCACAAGCTGCCCCTTCCATCGGCTCAATCGGCCAGGCAGCAGCACGAGTCGTTCATCGCCCCGCACATGCCAGCGCGCGCGCAAAGCCGTCACGCGATAGGCGTCGACTTTGGCGGGATCGAAATACTTGAGATCGATGCCGCGCGCAATGGTGACGAGGCGCTTTGGCGCGTAGGTCCGGCGCACGTGCTCAGCGGTCCATTCCGAATTGGCGATCACCACGTCGCCCTTCGCCATCACCGAATTGTACCAGCGCTTGAACGGTCCCTTGGCCTGGTAGATGCCATGATACGTGGTGACGAATGGGATGTCGCAGCGCCGCGCGGCCAGAAGCGCGCTCCAGGCCGGCGCGCGCGACCGCGCATGGATCAGCGATATATTCCGTTTACGGATCAATCGCGCGAGCACGCCCGCGTTCTCCCATATCAGCCGCGGGCTCTTGGACTCGGCCCGCATGCGGATCAGCTCGCCGCCGGCGTCGGCCAGCTCCGGCGCGAGCCGCCCACCGCGCGTCGCCACCAATGCGCTCCACCCCGCTTGCGTCAGCGCCCGCGCAATGTCGATGGTGGTGCGCTCCGCACCACCCGTGTCCAGCGACGGCACGATCTGGAGGATCACCGGCACGGCTGGTTCCGCGGCGCAGGCGCCACTATGGTCGAGCGTATCGGTATCGAGTTCCAAGGCGATGGCACCATTGGCGCTAGAACGATTCATTCGTGAGGATGGCGAGACCATCGCCTATTTGCGGCGCGGCGGAAAGAGTCCCGGTGTCGTTTGGCTCGGCGGATTCCACTCCGACATGAACGGCACCAAAGCGCAGGCGCTCGACGCCTGGGCCGCGGCGCGCGGGCACGCCTATCTGCGCTTCGACTATTTCGGCCACGGCGCATCGTCGGGCGCGTTCCGCGACGGCACGATCACGCGATGGCGCGACGATGCACTCGCCGTGCTCGATCACCTCTGCCACGGCCCGCAGGTTCTCGTCGGTTCGAGCATGGGCGCTTGGATCGCATTGCTCGTTGCGCTGGCGCGCCCAGAAAAAATTGCGGCCTTGTTCCTGCTCGCGCCCGCCGCCGATTTCACCGAGGCGCTCATCTGGGAACGCATGTCCCCCGACATCCGCCGCGAGGTCATGGAGCACGGCGAATGGCAGCGTCCTTCGGCCTATGGCGACGGCCCCTATCCGATCACGCGCGCGCTGATCGAGGATGGCCGCCGGCACCTGCTGCTCGAGGCGCCCATTGAGCTCGGCTGTCCGGTGCACATCCTCCAGGGCATGAAAGACCCCGACGTGCCCTGGCAGCACGCGCTCAAACTGCTCGAAGCTTTGTCCGGCAACCCCACGCTCACGCTGATCAAAAACGGCGACCACCGGCTCTCGACGCCCGAGGACCTCACCCGCATCGCCGCCGCGCTGGACGCGATTCTGCCGGGCGAAACCGCGCCGTGACATTTCTGTCCCTTGCAGGAAGTTCATGGAATGGTCGCACCGCTCGCGCTTGCTTTTGCGCGTCGCCCCGGATCAACTATTCCCATGCGGAAGGGCTCTCTCATCGGTTTGATCGTGCTGGGCGCGCTTGCGCCGGGTGCGTCATCGCTGGCCGCGCAAGGCAACCTCTTTGGCGCCGGCGATCCCTATCAGGCCTGCGTCATGGCCATCGACACCAATCCGACGGATGCCTTCGAACGGGCGCTCGAGTGGCGCACGCAGGGCGGAGGCATGCAGGCCGACCACTGCGCCGCGCTGGCCCTGATCGCGCTCGATGAACCCGGCGAGGCCGCCTCGCGTCTCGACACACTGGCCCGGCGCAGCGACGCCGGCACGCTGATGGAACGGGCGTCTCTTCTCGCTGAAGCCGGCAACGCCTGGCTGCTGGCGGCTCAGCCCGCGAACGCCGAAGTCGCATTGTCGGCGGCGCTGAAGCTGACGCCGCGCGATCCTGAATTGTGGGTCGACCGGGCACGTGCTCGCGCCGCGCAGATGAACTGGGCCGATGCCGAGAAAGACCTCTCCAACGCGCTGACCTTCGATGCGACAAAGCCGGAGCCCTTCGTGCTGCGTGCGGTCGCGCGCGCGGCTCAGGGCAACAAGGTCGGCCACAGATTCGACGTCGAAGCGGCGTTGATACTCGATCCGACCTATCCCGAGGCCCTTGTCGAGCGCGGCACGCTCAGGCTCGAGATGGGTGACATTCCGGGCGCCCGCGCCGATTGGGTGCAGGTGCTCGTTCGCGCTCCCGAGAGTCCGGCGGCCGATGTCGTCAGAAGCCGCATCGAAACCCTCGAAGTCCCCGAAGACCGGAAGTAGAGACCAGCGTCGCGATGTCTTCTTCAGGACCGCCATTCCGCCGCGACGCCCGCATCGTCTTCACGTGGCAGGTGCTCCTGCGCGAGCCGCTCGAAGTCGTCGCGCGGTAGAAGCATCGACAACGCCCACACCGCCATCGCGCGCACCAGCGGCGACGTATCGCCGAGCCGCGCCTCGGCCACCCGCGCCATCGCATGCTCGCCCGAATTGCCGATCGCGATCAGCACGTTTCTGACAAACCGATCGCGCCCCACGCGTTTGATCGGCGAGCCGCGGAAGAACTCGCGAAACGACGCGTCGTCGAGCATCGCCAATTCCTTCAGCAGAGGCAGCGTCAGCTCGATCCGCGGATGGAATGCGGTCTCGTGCGCGTGTTGGGCGAACTTGTTCCACGGGCAAACCGCGAGGCAATCGTCGCAGCCATAGATGCGGTTGCCCATCGGCTCGCGGAATTCGCGCGCGATGTGACCCTTGTGCTCGATCGTGAGATACGAGATGCAGCGCCGCGCGTCGATCTGATAGGGCGCTGGAAACGCGCGCGTGGGACAAATATCGAGACAGGCGCTGCACGAGCCGCAGTGATCGCTCTCCGCGGAATCGGGCTCGATCCTGAGCGTGGTGAAGATCGATCCCAAAAACAGCCACGAGCCGAATTCGCGCGACACCAGATTGGTGTGCTTGCCCTGCCAGCCGATGCCCGACGCCGCCGCGAGCGGCTTCTCCATCACGGGCGCGGTGTCGACGAAAATCTTGACGTCGCCGCCATAGGTCTCCGCGATCCAGCCTGCGAGCCGTTTCAGCCGGCGTTTGAGCACGTCGTGATAATCCTGCCCTTGCGCATAGACAGAGACCACGCCCCGCGCCCGCCGTTCGAGCGCTCGCAGGGGATCGTCGGCTGGCCCGTAATTCACGGCCAACGTGATGACGCTCTTGGCCTCGCTCCACAGATTTTCCGGACTGCTGCGGCGCTCGGCCGTCGTCGCCATCCAGCCCATGTCGCCGTGATGGCCGCGCGAGAGGAATTCCGCCAAACCCTCCGCGGCGCCCTCGGGCGCGCGCGCGTCGGCAAAACCCACGGCGTCGAATCCTTCGGCGTTCGCGCGCTCGCGGATCGCGGAGCGCGGGTCGGGGTCGGTTCGCGAGGGCTTAGAAGTCAAGCTCCGCATAATGCGCGACGGGCGGCTGGCCCGGGATGCGGTCGCCCAGCAGCGGACGGAACGACGGCCGCGACTTGATCCGCGTGTACCAGTCGGTGAGCGGCGGATGATCCGCCCACGGAATTTCTCCGTAATAGTCGAGCGCGGAGAGATGCGCGGCCAGCGCGAGGTCCGCGAGCGTCAGGTCGCGCCCGGCGAGAAACCCGTTCGTGTCGGCGAGCGTGCCCAAGCGGGTGAGGTTCGTCCGCAACGCCTCGCGGCCGGCACGGATCGTCTCCATGTTGGGCGAGCGGCGCGAGACGCTCCCCGTGTACGACTGGGACGCCTTCTCGAACACGATCCGCTTGGTCGTTTCCTCGCTGAAATTCCCCATCGTCCAATCGAACAGCCTGAGCACCTCGGCGCGCGCGGCCGCATCGCCGGGCACCAGCCCCGGTTCGGGATATTCGCTCTCGATATGGTCGATCACAGCCCAGAGGCCGGTCACGACCGTTCCGTCGAGATCGGTAAACGCTGGAATATGGGCCAGTGCGTCGTCGGGCGCCGCCAGATCGAAGGCGACATGCTTCTCGCTCAGCATGAGCCGGACCAGCCGGCACGAGGGCGACATCAGAAGGTGAAACAAGCGGCGCATGGGCAAATCTCGAGCACGTTCCGCTCAGGCGGACACAAAGCCAATCATTCTTATTACCTTCCCCCCTTGAGGGGGAAGGTGGCGCGAAGCGCCGGAAGGGGGTGCCGGTGTCGCGTCTCTTCGCCTATTGATATACGCAGGAATCGAGTCCGTCGCGGCGAACATCGTCGATCCGTCCCACGATGATCTGGGACTGCCGCGCCACGAAGGGCCCCGGCTGGTCAGCGCGGTAGCGCAGCGGACTCGGCAGAATGGTCGCGAGGCGCGCCGCTTCCAGCGCGGAAAGCTTGGACGCAGCTTTGCGGAAATTCGCCTGTGCGGCGGCTTCCGCGCCGAACCGGCGCGGGCCCCATTCGGCGAGGTTCAGATACACTTCCATGATCCGGCGCTTCGGCCACAGGCCCTCGATCAGGAGCGTGAAATAGGCCTCGATGCCTTTGCGCGTCCATGTCCGGTTCGGCAGCAGGAACAGGTTCTTGGCCGTCTGCTGGCTGATGGTGCTCGCCCCCCGCAACCGGCCGCCGGCCGCATTGCGGTCGAAGGCCTTGTCGATCGCTTCGAGATCGAAGCCGTAATGCGAGCAGAACTTGCCGTCTTCGGCGGCGATCACCGCGCGCACGAGATTGGGCGAGATGTCCTCGAGGGGAACCCAGCGTTGGACGACAGGACCCTCGGTCAGCATCGTGCCGATCATCAGCGGCGTTGCCGGCGGCGGCACGAAGCGGAATATCAGGACCAGCCCCACCGGCACCGCGACGATGACCGCGAACAGCCAGGTCGCGATCCAGCGCAGGATGGATCGGGCTCGTCTGCGCGGATGGGGCCGGGCAGGGGACGCAACATCGGCCATGATTCGTTCCGTCATGCCGCGCTGAATATAGAGTCCGTTGCTTCCCTTGGCGACAGCACGCCGACCTGCTGCTCCCTTGAGGCTCCGGACTACATGATCAGTAGGACAAGAGCAGCCAAATTCGCGTTAACCGGCAGATCGTCGCGCATGCAGGCTATAGCTGGTGCAGGCCGCCGGACACCGACTATCTTCCACGTCAGCCCCAGCGATTCACTCCCCACAACACGGCTCGAGGATCATGAACGACATTGTGAATGCGATCCTCTTGGGCATCGTCGAGGGTCTGACCGAGTTCCTGCCCGTTTCCTCGACCGCGCATCTGCTGTTGTTCCAGGATCTCTTGGGTTTCCAGCCCCCCGGCGCGGTGTTTCCCATTGTCATCCAGTTCGGCGCCATCCTTTCGGTGGTCGTCGTGTACTGGAAGAAATTCTGGGGCGTTCTTCTCGGATTGCCCTCCGATGCCAGCGCGCAC
>Ga0193752_1003750_pt1 | contig 10290 bp, 13 predicted proteins | sample H1c1metaG_FD_144924 | JGI IMG/M metagenome (GOLD analysis project Ga0193752, IMG submission 144924) | Soil microbial communities from a riparian zone of the East river system, Colorado, United States - H1c1 | ecosystem: Environmental > Terrestrial > Soil > Riparian zone | place: USA: East River...
CATCCGGGAACAAGGTGACGCCGACGCTGGCGCGCATCTGGTAGTCGCGGCCGCCGAGATTGGCCGGCAACGCGAGCGAGCGGATCACGCGATCGGCGATGTTGCGGACGGTATCCACGTCACCCACGTTCCGCAGCAGCACGGTGAATTCGTCACCGCCGAGACGGGCGACCGTATCGCCGTCCTTCGTGCAGGCCTTGAGGCGATGCGCGACGATCGACAGCAACTGGTCTCCGGCGCTGTGGCCGAGCGTGTCGTTGACGCGCTTGAAGTGATCGAGGTCGACGTACATCAACGCGCCGCGCGTGAGCCCGGTGGTGGCCGCGGCGAGCTCCTGCGAGAGACGGTCCCGGAACAAGGCGCGGTTCGGCAGCTGCGTCAGCGGGTCGTAGTGCGCCTGGCGATACAGACGTTCGTCGCGCGCGCTGTTCGACAACGCCGCGCGCAGCCGCTCGGCGAACGCGGCGCCGTAGGTCGCGACCGCCGGGTCGCGCGCCGGTTCGCTGTGGTAACCGACGATGAGCATGGCACTGAGACGTTCTTCGTCGACCACCGGCCAGAGCCAGAAGAATTCGGCGCCGCAGTCGCGCCTCTTCGATACGCGCGATGGTGAGGCCGTCGGGCGCCTCGCGTACCGTGGCGATCATCGCGGAATCGAAGGTCACGCGCTGCACCGGCAGTTCGTCGGCGCCGAGCGCCGCCATGAACATGCGGCCGTGCGCATGCGCCGTCGGGTCGAGCAGGATTACGCCCACGCACTGGCTGCGCGTGAGCTCGCGGAACTTCGGCAGCACCACGTCGAGCGCGCGATCGATCTCGCTGGCAGCGAGCAGCGCGCGGTCCACTTCGCCGAGCACTTCGAACGCGCGCCAGTCGCGCTGCAGCGCGAGCGAAGTGAGATTGAACTCGCGTTCGAGCGGCGCGAATTCGTCCACCGTGCTGCGCGGCAGCGATTCGAAGCGGCGTTCGCGCAGTCGCGCGAGGCCACGCTGCAGCGAACGCAGCGGCGGCAGGTATCGTTCGCCGATGATCGCGGCCACCGCGAAGGCCACCGCGAAGGTGAGCAGCACCAGGCCCAGGGAGATCGAGGCGAGTTCGCTGAGCGTGGCGCCGAACGTCGCCTCGGGCGCGAACACGATCACCGTGTTGGCGGAGAGCAGATCGCCCGGTGTGTTCGGCGGCAGGTACGTCATGGCGCCGCGCCATTCGCGGCCCGACGCGTACCAGGCGAGGATGGTGGTGCCGCCCGGCGCATCGACCGCATGCGGCGCGCGCCGGCCGAACAACTGTACGAGATCTTCGGGAACCGGGCTGCTGCTGAAGCGCGCGTTGCCGGCGCCGTCGAGCACCACCAGGTAACGGCCCTCGAGACCGCGCGTGTAGTTGTCGGGAGCGCCGCGGGCGTTGAAGAGAAGCGCAGATGCCTTCTCGCGCGACAGCGTGGTCAGTTCCTGGTTCTGCTGATTCGCGCGGCGCTCCTCGGCGTCGAACCAGCGCGACAACACGGCGAGCCCCACGGGAATCAGCATGGCGGCGGAAATGATCACCCACAGCCGGCGCGTGAGGCTGCTGCGCAAGACCGAGCTGTACGGATTGCCGCTCATCTATTTCCCATAGGCAAAGGTCGCGTCCATGCAACGCATGCTGAGCGTCCCTGATATCGCCCTGACTTTACGAAATGTAGGCCGGCGCAAATGCGTGCCGCGTCACGATTGCGGCTGCACCGGCGTCAGGCGGGCTTCTTTTTGGCGGGTGGCACGAGATTCGGCTGGTTCGACCTGATCAGCGCGAGCTGATTGATGGCCCCGTAGGTGTAGCGGTAAATGCCACGGCCGCCGCGCCGGGCCGCGCCCAGCATGCCACGCGCCACCGTCTCGGCCGCAATGGCGCGGTACTGCTCGCGCGTACCGGTGAGCAGCGGATTGAGGAGCGGCGCGAATATGCGGCCCGCCAGTTCGAGCGGCCGTACCGCCTTGCGAGGCCCTAACAACAGGCTGGGCTGCATGATGTCGACGGAGACGAAGCCGAGGCCGGAAACCGCCTGTTCCATTTCGCCCTTGGTGCGCAGGTAGAAGTTCTTCGATTTCGAATCCGCGCCGACGGACGAAACGACCACGAACCGGGTTGCCTGCGCGGCGCGCGCCGCCTGCGCGAACAACAGCACCGCGTCGACGTCCGTCTCCCGAAACGCTTCCTGCGAACCGGCGTCGGCGATGGTCGTGCCGATGCAGCAGAACGCATCGTTCGCGGTCAGGCCTTTGAGCTGGTCCGCCATGCGTTCGAAGTTGACGATGCGATTGGCGAGCTTCGCGTGTTCCTTCAGGTAGGGCCGGCGCGTGAGCGCGAACACGCGCGCGTATTCCTGGGCTTCGATCAATGTGTTGATCAGGTAGCCGCCGATGAGGCCGGTGGCGCCCGCGACCAGCGCGATTCTGGGTGTTGTGCTCACGCGTCGAAGCTTAACAAGAAAAATCGCGCGGGCGCGCCGCGGATCGCCCGCCGGACCCGCGATCCTTGTGAGGCGCACGGTGCGCGAAGCTCGACGTTCGCGGCGCAAATGCCGGCTGGTCACCCGATCGGGTGATGCGGTGGAGATGCCGCGGAATATGCTGCCGGATGGGGCAAGAGTCCCATTTCATCACTAGCAAGGAAGGAGAAAAGACATGCATGTCGAAAGTCATCGTCACCCTCATGGCCGGCACTGCCTGCAGGTCCTGGGATTCATGTTGATGCTCGCGGCCCAGGCGGGCATCGCCCAGGCGGTCGAGTTCGATGAAAAGGCCAAGGCGCCGCTGATGAAGGACGCCGGCACCCTGCGCAGCCAGGCGCAGTCGTTCTCCGCGCGCTTCGCGGCGCTGCAGGACGCCGGCACCGAACAACTCATCACCGACCGCGCGCTGGCGAGCGAGAGATTCGACCTGGCCTGGCAGATCCAGCAGGCGATCGACCTGCACCGGCCGCTCGGCGACGTGTCCGCCATCGGGTTCGTCAGTCGTGGCGACGGCAGTTACGACATCGATTTCAATTCCTTCCCGCAATGGGAACGTGTCGACCGGAAACTGGCGGCGCTCCTGCCGACCTACGACCGGGAGACGCTGGCGCAGATCCTCATGAACCGCGGCTTCTCCACGGACGAAACCGCGCAGCTCGAGTCGTACCTCGCCGGCCGCGATCCCGGCGCCGAGGCCCGGCGGAAAAAACTGCCGGTCGCGCTGAGCTTCGGCAAGGTCGTCGGAAAATACGACAAGCTCAGGCGGCCAGTCCCCGATGCGGTGGTGCTCTCGTACATCTACCAGCGCGAACGTGCCGGTGCCGAAGCGACGCGCGAATGGACCGCGGACCTGCTGAATTCCATCGGCGCGCATGGCGCACGCATCCTGTTGTCGGCCATGAGCGAGGGAACGTCCACCGCGGTCTGGGCACCGAGCGATCAGCCGGCCGGCATTGCCGACATCCTGGCGGCCGTTCGCCGGCCCGATTTCGAACAACAGGCCGCCGCTCAGGCCGCAGGAGCAACGCCATGAACACCGCTCATTCCCTCGGCCGCCCGCTCGCGGCGCTCGCGGCGGCGTTGATCCTCGTGACACCGCGCGGCGCTGCGGCGGTGGAACTCAACACGGTGGTCTCTCCCGCCCATCAGGTCGGCACCAGCGCCGCGGTCTCGCTCGGCCATACGGCCATTGGCTACACTAACTACAACAGGTTGACCGTCAGCGGCGCGTATACCGCGGCCTGCGCCAGCGCACTGATGCCGTCCACCACGGGCCAACGCTCGCTTTCACGGGAGCAAGTCCTCGGTGGTTTCGGCCTCGTCACCACCATCCCCGAAAGGTTGCCGGCCATCGTCGACATGCCTGGCTTCGAGCTGCTCGCGGCCGGCACGAGGGTCGCCTGCACTTACAACTGGACCTCGAAAGCCGTCGAGTCCAGCTATACGGTCGGCATTCCCGGGTTTGGCATGCAAACAGGCGCCGGCGAACGCGCGCACGGCGGTACCTCGCCATTCATCATGGTCGTCCCCGCCGCCTCGGACGACACGCAAGACGATGAGGGTTGTGCCTGACAACTCTTCCATCGCGATTTCATCACTACCAAGGACGGTCAGCATGAACAGTCTCAAGAACATCTTCATCACTTCCATCGCGTTCGTAACGCTCGGCGCCGGCAACTTCTGTCACGCGCTGAGCAACTGCGACCCCATCGTCATGGACCTGGGCAACGACGGCTTTAATCTCGGCGCCAGGGGAATTGGCGTCTATTTCGACGTCGACGCCAACGGCATACGCGATTCCGTGCAGTGGCTGCGGCGCGGCGGCGACGAGGGTTTCCTCGCCCTCGATCGCACCGGCAATGGGCTCGTCGACGATGGCGCCGAGTTGTTCGGCGTCGGCACCCCCCTGCTGCTCGAAGGACGCCCCGCGCCTAATGGCTTCGTCGGTCTCGCGCAATACGATGCGCGTCAGCTCGGCGGCAACGACGACGGGTTCATCACCGACGCGGACGCCATCTGGCCGCAGTTGCGCATCTGGAGGGACAGCAACGCCGATGGTGTTTCCACCTACGACGAGATGCGCACGCTCAGGAGTTTCGGCATCACTGCGCTCGGGACCATCCCGAAGCTGCGCAAATACGTCGACGCCGCGGGCAATCTCATTCCCTATTGGTCATGGGCCATGCTGAAAGGGAAGCCGGCGCGCGTGCAGATGGTGGACGTCTTCTTCCGGCACCTGTCTAACTAGTACGATGCGGACGATCTTTCTGCGGGCGCGCCACGTGCACTCACCCGCCACTCACGGACACAGCCGGCGCACCATGGCGACGCGCGACTCGACGTTGAGCTTGCGGAAGATCTGCCGCACCTGCGACTTGACGGTATTCGTCGTGACGCCGCGCAGATGCGCAATCTGCGCGAGCGTCCGGCCGTCGCACAGGAAACCGGCGACGGCCCGCTCCGCGCCGGTCAGCCCGGTCGCGGCGTCATCGTGCAGCACGCAGGTCAGCGTGAATGCCGGTTCGGCATGACCCGCCCGCGTCTCGACGGATTGCAATCGAACGGCGATGCCGCCCATCCGCTCTTCGATGGCGACCGTCTGCGAGGCGGCGACCAGGCGTGAAACGAGTTGCGCCACTTCGACGACGCGCGCGCGCCGGCCTCGCGCGGACCCAAGGCGGCGCAGCTCGAGCAGTTGCTGGTGCAGGGGTCTGGCGAGCGCCATCGGGGCGTTGTGCCATGGGCGCCGCCGGCAGCGACACTTATATATCTACCCCAAACTGGCAATTATTCGCAGGCGTGAGGCTTCAGCTCGCCAGCGTGATCCGCTTGACCCAGGCGACGTATTTGTCCATCCAGGTATGCAGGAATTTCCGGGTCTCGGGATTGGCCAGACTACCGGCTTCGTCGAAGAAACCGTCCTTGACCTGGATGTAGGCCTCTGGTTGCCCGAGAGTCGGCATGTCGAGAAATCCGAGACTGGTGCGCAAATGTCCTTGCGCCACCGCGGTTCCGATCGCTCCGGGCGAGCAGCCGATGATGCCCGCGGGTTTGCCCGCCCACGCGCTTTGTCCGTACGGCCGCGAGGCGTGGTCGATCGCATTCTTCAGCACGCCGGGAATCGACCGGTTGTACTCGGCGGTCACGAAGATCACCGCATCGCAGGCACGCAGCTCGCTCTTCAAACGCAGCACTTCCGGCGCCTGCGTCTTGTCGTCGTCCTGGTTGTAGAGGGGCAGATCGCCGATCTTGAGTTCCTTGAAAGTGAAATCCGGAGGTGCGAGCTTGATGAGCGCGTTCGCCAGCTTCCGATTGTTCGAATCCTTTCGGAGACTTCCGACGACATAACCGATTTGTTTGGGCATTCACCACTCCTGTATGCGGCGATCATCGCAAATTCCCGGGATCGTTCTGTAGGAAGGTGAGCAGCCCTGTACCGGTGCATCCAACACCGGAAGCCTTCCGTATCATCGGCAGGCTTCCTCCTCGGGCGCATGCGATGCACAAACGCAGACTGCAGATCCTGTTCGGGTCCATCCTGGCGACCCTTGCGGGCTTCACCGCCTTGGCCGGCACCCGGCAATCCATGTTCGACTGGGGTGGCCTCACAACTCCGCCCGACAACCTGTGGACCATCGCCACGCTGATCGACGCGTATTACGGGTTTCTGACCTTCTATGTCTGGGTCCTGTGGAAGGAAACCCGCGCGCTGCCGCGTGTCCTGTGGTTCGCGGCGATCATGGCCCTCGGCAACATCGCGATGTCGGCCTATGTCCTGCGGCAGCTGGCCCGCCTGCAGGACACGGACTCGATGGCAACCCTGCTCGCGGCGCGTAATACCGGGCCTCCTGGTGCGTGATTTCCTGCAACGCCGACTGGTCGGGCCGCTGCTCGCGCTGCTCAGGCAGGGGGTGTCGCCGCGCAAGCTGGCGCTGAGCCTCGCGCTCGGGATCGTCATCGGCCTGGTGCCGATCCTCGGCGTCTCGACCGCCCTGTGCGCGCTTGCGGCGCTGGTCCTGCGCCTGAACATGCCCGCCATCCAGCTGGTCAACTATCTACTCACGCCCTTGCAGCTGCTGCTGATCATCCCGCTGTTGCGTCTCGGCGAATGGCTGGCGCGGGCGCCGCGCTTCCCGATCACTCTCGAGGCGGGCCTCGCGCTGTTGTCGCAGGGCGTGTTCAACGCCGTCAGCATCCTCTCCACGGCGATCGCGCACGCCGCGCTCGGCTGGATCGTGCTCGCACCGCTCGCCGCCTTCACGCTGTTCAGGGTCCTGGAACCCGTGCTGCGCCACCTCACCCCGCCCGCCAAAACCCGATGACTTCTCTTTCCATGCGCCTGCTCGAACGCGACCTCGTGCCGGATTTCCTGATCCGGCGCCGCATCCGTTCGCTGCTGGCGGCGCGCCTGCGCGAGGAAGACCAGCGCGATCCGGAGCGCCAGCAGCAACGCCTCATCGATTTCATCCGCAAACTGGAACAGAGCCCGGTGGCGATCGAAACCGCGGCGGCCAACGAACAACACTACGAGGTGCCGACGGAGTTCTACACGCGGGTGCTCGGCAAGAACCTCAAGTATTCGAGCGCCTACTATCCGCACGCCAACGCGCCGGCCGCCGAGAATCTCGATGCCGCCGAGGCGCGCATGCTCGCGCTCACCTGCCAGCGGGCGCGCCTGGCGGACGGGGAGCGCATCCTCGAACTCGGCTGCGGCTGGGGCTCCTTGAGCCTGTGGATGGCCACTAACTACCCGAACGCGCGCATCACGGCGGTGTCCAACTCGCGCACGCAGAAGCAGCACATCGACGCGATGGCGCGCGCGCGCGGGCTGGCGAATCTCGAGGTGATCACCTGCGACGTCAACCGGCTCGAGCTTCCCGCCGGGGAGTTTCTACGCGTGGTTTCGGTCGAGATGTTCGAACACATGCGCAATTACGGGACGCTGCTGGCGCGAGTGGCGTCGTGGATGGCCCCAGGGGCCACGCTGTTCGTTCACATATTCACGCACGTGAAATACGCGTACCCGTTCGAAGTTCGGGACGAAACGGACTGGATGGCCAGGTACTTCTTCACCGGTGGGATCATGCCGAGCGACGACCTGCTGCTGTATTTCCAGCGCGACGTGCGGCTGATCGAACATTGGCAGGTGCCCGGCTGGCACTACGCGCTCACCAGCGAGGCGTGGCTTTCGAACATGGATCGCCACCGCGCGGAACTATTTCCCCTGTTCGAGCGTACCTACGGTGATGCCGGGGCATTGCGCTGGTGGGTGTACTGGCGCGTGTTCTTCATGTCCTGCGCGGAGCTGTGGGCCTATGACGGCGGCCGGGAGTGGCTGGTATCGCATTACCTGTTTGAAAAGCGGTAGAGTCGGCCGCCATGGCAGCACGAAAATATTTGGGCGGGCTCGCAATCGCCGCGTTCGCATTGGCGATCGCTCCGGCCTTCGCGGTCAGCGATTCCGAGCGGGTCGCGGTCTACAAGCAGTTCCTCGTCGACTACCAGGCGAAGCGATATGTCGAAGCACAACCGCTGGCCGAGCAGCTGGTCAAACTGACCGAAGAGCAATACGGGCCGGACGAGCTGCAGCTCACGAACCCCCTCACCAATCTCGCGACCATTCACTACAAGCTCGGCAACTATCCGGCCGCCATCGAAAATTATCAGCGCACCTTGCGCATCATGCAGGCGAAATCGACGAACGCGGACAAGCAGCAGATTCGTCCGCTGCACGGCCTGGGTGTCAGCTTCCTCGGCGCGCGCGATCCCGAATCGGCGGTGGTGGCGCTGAAACGCGCCGCGGACCTCTCGCGCAACAATGACGGGCTGTTCAACATCGGCCAGGTGGAGTTCATCGACGCATTGATCGATGCTTACGAATCGACCGGCCGTTTCGCCGAGTCGGAGAAAGAAGCCGGTTACGCGCTACGCGTCGAAGAAGCGGCCTACGGCCGCAACTCGGTCAAACTGCTCGATCGTCTCGACAAGCTGGCGCTCTGGTTCGAAAACGACCGGCGCTACACCAGCGAGCGAAATACCTACGAGCGCTCGCTGGCGATCCTGCAGAAGAGCGGCGCGCCCAACGACCTGCGGCGCATCGCGCCGCTGCGGGGCATCGCGCGTTCGTTCCGGCTCGAGGCTTTCTACGGAATCGAGGGCGCGGACAACGGCGCCACGTTCAACACCGGCACCAACGGCGCGCCCGTATTCGCGGATGGCACGCAGCAACGGCGCGGCGAAAGCTCGCTGACCACCGCCCTCCAGATCATCGATACCAGCCAGCCCGTCGATCCGGTGCTGCGCGGTGTGGTGCTCACCGACCTCGGCGACTGGTACCTGGTCGCCAACAACACGCGCCGCGCGTACGACACGTATGCCGAGGCCTGGAAGTCGCTGAGCGATGCGCGCGACACGAAGCTGCTCGAGTGGCCGCGGGTTCTCGCCTACCGGCCGTCGGTCAGTTCGGTGGATCGCTCGCAGCTCGATCCGAAGGAAGCGCAACTGAAGGCGGTCGAGCTGCACTTCACGGTCACCCGCGATGGCCGGCTCGAAAACGTGAGTTCTCCGACGACCGACGTGCCCGAAGGCATCGTGCGCAATTCGGTCACTTCGATGCGGCGGTCGCGTTACGCGCCGCGCATCGAGAACGGCGCGGCCGTGGCCACCAATGACGTGGTGTTCGTCGAGCGCGTGTTGATCAGAGCGACGTCGCCGGAAAGCGGGACGTCATCTGGGAAGGCGGCGGAGAAACCTCCGGAACCGCCGGCGCCGATCCAGCCGGAAGAGGCCCCGAAGAAGGAAGAGGCGCCGAAGTAGCCGTTGCCGCGACCGGCGCGTCATTGATCGGTACCGCTTCGATCGTCACGTCCGCCTCGGCGGCCACCGCTTCCGCGGACCCCGGCAGCGGCTGAACCTTGGGCGTCAACGCCTGCGAAACCAGCAGCGGTTTCGCGACGTCCAGACCCGGAAATTGCGTGAGGAATTTCGCGGCCGCATCACGCATGGCCGCGTACGCCGCGATCCCCAGTTCTTCTTCGCCGTTGCCGATCTTTGGAGCCGGCCCGCTGCCGTAACCCGTCAACGACAACGTGTCGACCAACTCGCCACCCGGCGCGTAGATGAGGATCTGGTAACGAATGGTCACCGCGCAGTACACGCCGCCGGTTTCCTTGGCGTTGGCGAAGGAGAACTGCTCGATCCGCGGCTCGAAGATGGCCAGAACGCCGGGCTCGTTGCGTGCCTTGTCCACGCTGTCGAAGACCTTGGCGTCGGTGAACTCGGCTTTGAAGATCTCCTCGAAGATGTGTTTGTGCGAGGTGCCGAGTTGCGCTTCGTAGTCGACGCTGGCGCGCGACTCCTTGTGAATGTAGTTGCTCGTCTCCGGCGTGACGACCATGGCCACCTTCGCGGGCGTCGGCACGATCAGCGGCTTGGGCAGATCGCCTTCGGGGCGCACCGCGACCGTCGCGCAACCGGTAGCGAATACCAGCGCGGCGTAGACGAATATCGGAGAGAGACGGCGCATGTTCATTGTTGGTCCCTGTGCCCGGCTGGCCTAACTAATACCATTCGTCTAACTGATGCAGCGGGGCGAACCGAGCACGTCGACCTTGACCGCGCAGCTCGGACCGCCGATCGTCAGACCGACGAAGGTGCCTTCATTGTCGTCGCACATGGCGCGCATTAGAGCAGCAAAACGTGCATTGATAAACGGCGGGGAATTCGGGCCGTCGGGCATTCCGATTGCATGGATACGCACGCGGTGGCGCCCCTGGCGATCGACCGGGTTGTATTTACGC
>Ga0193752_1003751_pt1 | contig 10287 bp, 8 predicted proteins | sample H1c1metaG_FD_144924 | JGI IMG/M metagenome (GOLD analysis project Ga0193752, IMG submission 144924) | Soil microbial communities from a riparian zone of the East river system, Colorado, United States - H1c1 | ecosystem: Environmental > Terrestrial > Soil > Riparian zone | place: USA: East River...
CGAGATCATCGCCCTGCGAAAAAAGCAGAAAAGAAACTTCCTGGTCACCCTGTTCCTCTCCCAGGGGGTGCCGATGTTACTTGCGGGTGACGAACTTGGTCGTACGCAACAGGGTAACAACAATGCCTATTGCCAGGACAATGAACTTTCATGGGTGAACTGGGTGGATGCCGACCGGGAACTTATGGAATTCAGCTCGCGGTTGATACACTTCCGCAGAGCACACCCAAATTTCAGGCGCAGACTTTGGTTCCGCGGTCAGCCCATCAGGGGACAGGGAGTAGAAGATATCTCCTGGTTCCTGCCAGATGGTAATGAAATGCCCGAAGAGAACTGGAACCTCGATTATGCCAAATCGCTTGGTGTTTTCCTTAATGGCCTTGGCATACGAACCACCGGGCCCAAGGGCGAAAGAACCATCGATGATAGCTTCTACCTGATCTTTAACTCCCATTATGAATCCCTGAACTACACCCTTCCTTCAGATAAATATGGCAACAAATGGATCTTGTGTATCAACACCGAGTCGGCTGTATTTGAGCAGGATGGCCCCACCTTTCTACCAGGACAGGTAGTAACAGTAGCCGGCCGGTCGATCGTGTTGTTGCAGCATCCGATCCGGAAGATTAAGTATCCCGAAAAACATGGTTAAAGGCTTTAGGCCCGAATGGCGACTTTCGTCAGTCGTCCAGATCGCGAAAATTTAAGTCGATCCTGGTCGTCTGCTTGCATTCCTTGTCCATTCTCACGGTTTGAATATTTTCATGAAGTGCTGAAAATCAGTTCGCTCAATACTTTGAAAGGCGAGATTTCTATATATCTTTATGAATTTTTCACCCGGCATGGAGCAACCTCAACCCCTCAAACAGAATAAGATCTTTTTTCCCAACCTGAATGGATTAAGATTTATTTCCTTCTTTGTTGTTTTTCTTTATCACTGCTATCTTTCCTTTTATATACATCTCAAAGACGCCCAGCCGGCAGCATATAATACCCTAAAATTCCTGTTTCAGAACGGTTACCTGGGCGTGAACTTCTTCTTTGTACTGAGTGGATTCCTGATTACCTACCTGCTGGTCAAGGAAAAGGAGGTGATGGGACAGGTGCATGTGGGCAATTTCTACCTGAGAAGGATCTTCAGGATCTGGCCGTTGTTTTACCTGGCGGTGTTGATTGGTTTTGTACTGCATCCCTTATCAAAGATTCTTTCTGGCGAGCCCACTTTCGAGCCGGCCGATTACAGGTATTACCTGGCTTTCGCCGCAAATTTCGACTACATCAACATGGTGCCTGTGCGTCCCAATGGTGTGGTTTTGCCCGTACTTTGGTCTGTTTGTGTAGAAGAACAGTTTTATCTCAGCTGGCCTCTGATCTTCTGGCTCCTTCCCCTTCGCAAGCTGAAATACGTTTTCATCCTGATCATAGGCGGCTCGCTGATTTTCAGGTCATTCTATACCGAATGTTCTGACGCCATACAGGCCGTCCGTTATTTCCACACTTTTTCACTTATCGGCGACATGGCTTTGGGTGGTTTCCTGGCCTACTTCTGTTCGTATGAAAATAAATTCAAGCGCTTTGTCATAAATATGAGTCGGCCCATGATCATCGGTTTGTATGTTGCTACCCTATTGCTCTGCCTTTTCCGCGGTGTCATCTTTACCTGTGGAGGCTTCCCGGTTGTTTTTGAAAGGTTCTTCCTTGGCCTGTGTTTCGGTATGATCATTCTCGAACAGAATTACAGCATCCATTCGATTTTTAAAATGGAGCGGTTCAAAACAATGAGTAAGCTGGGGATCTACACCTATGGATTGTACTGCCTTCATCTTATGGGTATTACGTTTATTTATAAACTAATGGGGAAGATGCATTTCGATTCAAATTCCCTGTTTGTGATGGTTGGGGTAACGATTGGCAGCCTGTTATTGTCAATTGGCATCAGCCTGGCTTCCTACCATTTTTATGAAAAATGGTTTTTGAAGATCAAATCGAGATTTGAGATTATTCCGACTTCACGGACGCAGTGAATCTCTTCTTCCTTTTTTTTCCAAAAAAAGGAAGCGAAAAAAAACCTTTGGCTTTCCCATGATTCCCGCTTTTTTCTTGATAAAAAAGCGGGCAAAAAATCAAGGCTCACATTGGAAATACTAAAAATCGCATCTCCGGGCTGAAGAAAAACAAGTCACAACATTAGAATAAATCCGGGCGACAGCAGGACTTACGGACAAAGAATATTGCCCAACTTAGTAGCATCTGTTTTTCTTCTACGCCCTTTGATTCGATTTTCTTAACGTCTTTCCAATGTATGCCAAAAATCAGGGTGAAGAAAGAGAAAGAGAAACGGGGAAGAAACAGAAACAAGTAAAAATTCACTTGATGAATTCGCCCCCGCCCACCTCTTTCTCTTTCTCTTCCTCTTTCTGATTCTCGTATTTGCGCCTTCAGAATAAGGCCGGCCGAAGCTTTAGCGAGGCAAAATTTTCAAGTGCCGCGGAAAACGGCGAAGATGTAGATTGAAAATATACAGACGATAGTTACGACGGCAGAAGAGAATTACCACAGCCGACCGGAGCATTCCTTCGCCGTAGCGGCACGAAGAAAATTTTAGGCCTTATTCTGACAGCGCGATGTTTTTTTCGCTTCCTTTTTTTCCAAAAAAAAGGAAGAAGGGGCCACTCTACTTCAGAGAAAAACTTTTTTGGACTACTTTTTTCCAAAAAAAAAGGAAGAAAAGGTCACTCTACTTCAGAGAGAAATTTTTATCCTACTTTTTTTGAAAAAAAAGTGCGGCTATTGATTTCCCGCCAAATCTTCCCGGCATCCGCAACAAGAGAATGGATCAGCCGGAACTGATCGGTGATGGTGACAAGGTCGGAAAGCATTTTCCTGTTCTCCACGGAACTGGTGTCTAATCCCTGCTGCAGGTCCTTCTTTCGCTGATCGATCAGTCTTCTAACTTTTTTTAAAACAGGATTGGTCAACATTTCATTCGCAGACTGTGTAGCGTTATCCGACTCTTCCTTTTCGATCTCATCAAATGTTTTTTCAATCATGCCAATCAGCGGCTGGAAGTCGGAGTGCTGATAAACGGAACCATACTGTTGCGCATAATGAGAAAGCGTAGCGACATGCGAGGTGAGCATGTGGTCATTGGCAACGATCTGCTGATAAAGTGGCAGGTTGGGCTGCTGGTTCTTAGGATCAGAAAGCATCCGTTGGAAAGTATCAGAGAGATTGGCGAGCGTTACAAAGGCATCTTTCCTGGCTATTTTATAGCTGGTCTCATCAGGCGGATGCCCCGTAAACGCCTTTGCCACGGTAAGAAAATATTGCCTGTCTGAACGAAACGACTGCGTGATCAGTTTGTCTATTTGTTCGTGTTGCCAGGCTGGCAATACAAAGTAAGCAATGAGGTAGGCAATCACGGAACCGATCGCGGTATCAATAACCCTGTCGGTAAGCAGGGTGTTCAATCCTGAAGGATACATAAAATGAAAAGAAAGCAGCAGGTAGATGGTAAGACCGGCTATGCTCACTGCATAGTTAACCCGCAGGAGACTATAGGCAAGGATCATAATGGCGATCATGATGATGAAGATGACTGTATTGTTTGGAGAAATGAGCAGTACCAGGAAACCAATGACCGCGCCAGCGAATGTTCCGGAGAGACGCTGGATATTTCTTTTCCTGGTAAGACTGTAAGCCGGCTTGATGATGGTGGCAATGGTGAGCAGAATCCAGTAGCCATGACCTAGTGGGAAAAAAAGTGAAATGATATATCCGAGCAAGAGTGCGATGGTCAGCCTGAGTGCGTGACGGAAGCTGGATGAACCCAATGACAGATTGGATCTGACCAGGTCGATGTTTATTTCCTGGTGGGTGGCAAAACGAGAGAAGTCGACATTACTCTGAAAGCGTGAGGACAGTGTGGTGTCGTAACTGGTGTAAATGCCCACCTGTTTGATGCGGTCGGCGAGTTCATAAAGGCTGTTGAGGATGCGCCTCAGCTTGATGAAGGCTTCTACATTTTCGGCGTTGAGCTTTTCCATTCTCAGCTTCTGAAAGGCATCTGCGCTTTCCTGAAGTGCCTTCATCATTCCCTCCTCGTTCTGGTATTCCCTTCCTTCCTGGATGGCGAGCCCGGTATCATAGAGTATTTCAGCAAGCTGATTGATGGTAATCCTGAAGTTATCCAGGATGCCGGTGCCATCAAAATGGCGATGAAGAAAACCATATTCCTGTTGGGAGGTAATTGTTCTCTCGAAAAGGTCAAGACTTTCTCTGAACATCATCGTCAGTATCCTTCCCTTGTGCGTGGATTCGGAGAGGAACCTGCGCGTGGTGAATAGTATCGACCTGAGTTGTTCCTGATATTCATGGATCCGGACCTGTTGTTCGATCAGCTGGGTGACGATCTCCGACGAATCGACGTTGATTTCGTAGAATCTGGATTTCGTAGAAAGGTAGGAGGAAGTTTTCATCAGGCATTCACCCAGCAACTGCTGGATGGGGCGGAATGGTCGCAGGGTATACAGACTGAGGCTTACTGCTGTGTAATACAGGCCGCCGATCAGGTAGTAGAAGGCCACCTGAAATATGTTGACGGTGCCAAAACGATTGTCAATACTAAGTATGAACACGATGAGCGCCGTGAGGCCGATCGAGCTGGCCCTGGCGCCATAGACTGAGATCAGGGAGAATAGAATTCCAAAACTGATGATCTCTAACCCAACCAGCCAGGGGCTGAAACGGGTCATTCCCGCGATCAGCACTACGATAAAATTCAGACAGGAACTGATCAGCAGACCGTTCCTGCGGTGTTGAACCGGGCCAGGATTGTCTATCAGCCCAACAAAAAGAGCGCCCAATGGTATGCTTATGAGGGTGGACAACAAACCATAATGATACAGGAGCCATGCGGGTATGATGACACAGGCCGTTACCCTTAAACCGGTATAAAGGTGTTGTCCGCTGATGAATCTGCGGATCTCTGTCTGGTAGTCCTTTGTCCCGAATAATTGCACTGCTCAAAGGTAAAGTTTGCTCTCCCTTAACTAAGGATCGTGTACCCGATGGGTTTGAAGGCGTAATTGTTTGACATCTCCGCAGAGCAGGCGGTAAGGCCCACTACGAGGTCCATTTTTGCTTCGATGGTCACATGGTCGCCAGCCTTACTTTTTGGAGGAAGGACAGAGACCCGCCCCGTTTCGCCATCGACAGCCACGTGCATGAATATATTGAAGGTGATCGGAATTGAGTCTGGTGGAATGTCATACTCTTTGAGCGCGGCGCTGAGGTTCCCGAAACAACCCTGGTGAGGATGGCTATGGCCGTAAATAATACGGAAAGTGTCGGCGCTGCAGGGAGTCAGCAGGAAATCGTGTCTGCCCACTGTGTCCTCGGTGAGTTCGAACATGATATTGCTCCGGTTTGAATAAAATGGATGGCCGCTGGTCAGGAAGATGGTTTCGGCGTAGTCGATAGTGCGGCCCGATGAAAGATATTCCTTGCGGTCATGAAGATTGAAACAGACAAAATCCGACACCTGTTCCCCCTCAAGGTCAACCACTTTTAGTCTTTGGCCCTTTTTCAACACAAAGCCTACGCCGCTTCGAGCGGGAATGATTGACAGTTTATGTTTATCCATTATGAATTTTTAGGGGGCAGACCCAGTCTTCGGTGTAGAACTTTCCGCTGTACTGGCTTGCTTCCGAGGCAGTTCCGAAATCCCTGAGCATAGGATTGATGGATCCCGAATACCGGAGGTCGCGTTCCCTCACGGTATGTTTGAAATTTTCATACTTGCCGCTTTCCTTCAGCACTTCGAACTGACCATGTGGATTAAAGGCAAGGGCAGGATAGGCAAACCTTCTTGCTTTTCGGCTGCTTTCGGGGTGCAGGCCGATGATGAACATAGCTTCCTTTTTGATACTGAAACTGAAGTCGGGAGAGGAGGGGTTGAATTGCACTCTGGGGTCGTATGAATAATATTTAGCGTCAAGGTCGTGTAAACCCTGCAGCCTTTTCCAAAGCAGGTCTTCATAAACCGCTTCCGTGAGAACGGTAGGTTGGCGGTATACGATGGCCGCGCTGTAATATTTTCCATCACCGCTTCTGTACTGGTCTACAAAATCATACAGGTATTCAAGGATCCTGCGGTCATCGGCATCGCTGTTCATGTCTGCGGCTTCCAGACAACTGATATGACCAGCAGCTACGGCGGCCCTGGCACCCACGCAGGGGTAGTCGCGGCTGCTTAGAAAAGATCTGTATGCTTCTTCGATGGTTACTGAGTCCATGCCGATCGTGCGGGTTTACTGTTGCTGGGAAGAATTCATAAATGACAACAGGGCTGGAAAATATATCAACCCTGGCAGTAGATCAGTATGTATTGGCGGTGATTTACACAAGTTCTGTGGCAGCATCTAATTCCTTGAGCATTTTAAAGTGTTTCTTGGCATTCTTTAAAAACAGCCATCCCTCCTGGAAGTTCCATTTAGGAATCCCGTTTCTGTAATTGTACATCGATATCTTATAAAGAACGTGCCAATGATGCAGGACGATCCGGTAAGCCTGAAGAAGGGTGTTTCCGTTACCGTAAATATGGTGGGGTTCCGCCCCGCAGCCATTGTATTCCAGGATGGAAAAATTCTTCCCGGCTTTCAGGTCTTCGATCGAGGCACATTTTATATCGTATCGCCCATAAAAAAATTTGCCCGTGTAATTGCTCAGCCAGTCGAATACTTTCACCAGTTGCTCGTCCTTTTCCTCTTCCAGGCTGATCAGCTTACCTCCCCGGCTAAGATTCAGCGCATAAGAGAGGTAGAATATTTCTTTGTCGGCAAGCACATGATCCAGCTTTTCCAGGTGTTTTGACCGCATTTCCTCGAGGCGAAACTGCGCCCTTGGGTAGGTTTTTATCAGGTCCCAAAGGGTGGATGTGCCGTCACCTATGACCGAAAGGAACTCTTTCTTCAGGAATCCGGTGATCGTTCCCCGGATCTGATTGGGGAAACGGTAGTAAAACACGCTGACTTCCAATGGATAATCAACGTCGTATGATACTGAAGCAGCTGACTCTCATTGTCGATTTTGCGGAACATGAAACCCATCATCCCCACGTCGGGCTTTACAGCCAGCGGGTAGTTCATTTTCTTCTGGGAAAGCAGGGATATGATGCCATCGAAGGCGGTATCCGCATCAATATATATGGTGGGCGGGTAGGAATCCGGGGGGAGCTGTTCGAACATCTGCCTCTTGCTTTCCCCCTCGAACCCACCAAAGGTCAGCGAAGGATTGGAGGGCGTGAAGAACCAAACCGACCTTCCCCTGATACAGTACCAGGTCCAGGCGGGAATCAGCGGGATGTATTTCGCCAGATAATGCCAGGTTTCCCAGTGTGTGATCCTGAATAAGATCTTTTTGAGCTTCATAAATGAATAATTATGCAAACCAGGAGTTTCCCCGGGCGCGCCAACTTTGGTGTTTTTAAAAGTGATTTTGAAGTATTAGATGTTTTTCTTGTCAAAGATGAGTAGAATCAACTAGAAAAATAAATTTTAGCAAAATGCTGCACTTATGCACCAAATCGACAGTTGCTAGGTACTACCACTTACAGACCCATCCTTAATTACCTACCGGCTGATTTGCTGTCTTCTTCACAAGCACTTTAAACCCAGGTTGAGAGTTTATGGACCAGGAGGATGTTAAACCTCTCTCAATCAACCCTAACAAAAACCAAAAAAATGTATCCCCTGATTACCAAGATCGGCCCTAAGGCTCTAGTGATGTCATTTTTCCTGCTGCTGATTGGGACCGCTACCATGGCACAGTTGAAAATCGGTAATAATCCTACCACCATCTCGAAATCATCCATTCTTGAACTTGAGAGCCTGCGTCAGGGTCTTCTGCTTCCAAGACTTCCGGACACCGTTGCCATCAATTTGCTCAACCCGCCCGATGGTATGATCGTTTTCCTGATCCCCGACAAAAGTTTAAGGCTTCGTAGCAATGGAAGCTGGAAAAAGATCGCGGACATGGCAGCGGCCTCATCGAACTGGTCCCTTAGTGGTAATGCAGGAACCAATCCCGCCGCCGATTTCATCGGTACGGTGGACGGCCAGCCCCTTGTCATGAGGACGGATAATGCCGAACGGATGCGAATCGACGAGAACGGCAACATCGGTATTGGAACAACTACTCCAACTGCCAAGCTGAATGTCGACGGAACCGTGAAACTGGAAAACCTTGCAGCCGGAACTACGGAACTGGATGTACTGGTTCTTGCCACTGACGGATCCGTGTACAAGAGAACGATGTCTTCCTCTGCCTTTACAAATGCCATCAAATCGATTAACGGCATTCAAAAACAGACCATCGCCATTACTGCAGCGGCCAGTGATACAAGTAACAACGTGTTGGTGCAGAACAGGGCTTCGGACAGCACTGTTGCCATCTACCTGCCCGTTCAGGACGGCAGCGCGGGAACATCCAAACCTTTTGGTTTTCTGACCTTCAGCGATTGGCAGAAGATCCAGAGTACGGTCCAGACGATCGCGATCGGAGCGGTTTCTTCCTCACCGAATGTTAATGGAGCGACCATTACTTCAGACAGTACTTCCAGAACAATCATATTACACGCAGCTGATGCCACCAATCCTGGTATAGTAACGGCTGGCACGCAGACCTTCGGAGGAAACAAAACCTTTGTCGGCAACACAACCGCTAATGGTACTGTAACCGCCAATGGTGCTGTAACCGCTAATGGTACTGTAACCCTGGGTTCTGTGGCCAACAACAACACCGCAGACTCTGTACTTGTAATTAATAATGGAGTGATCGAAAGAAGAAAGGTTAGTCCTACTGCTTTTGGGACTGCCATCACCAAGATCAATGGCAACCGCGACTCTGCGCAGGTTTTCGCATTCAGGAATTCAGGAACCAACCTCACTGTTTCCACAAACGGAGCTGATTCGGTATTCCTTAATGTTCCGGATGCCGCTGTCGCAAACCGTGGCGTGGTTACAACTACCGCCCAGACTTTCGGCGGAAGCAAGACCTTCCAGGATAGCGTGGCTGCCGCCAAATCGATCCTTGTCGGATCAACAGGAAGCGCCAATTCTACCGTTCAGGTGAATGGTTCACTGGCTATGTCTATCTCTACTGTAAGTGCAAACTATATACTCACCGGGGCTGACAATACCATCCTGGCCAATACTTCCAGTATACCACTGACGATTACCCTGCCGAACCCAGCAAGTTTTCCCGGTCGTATCTATACCATCAAGAAGATTGGCACAGGAGGCATCGACAACCAACTGACCATCACACCATCTTCAGGAACTATCGATGGAGGAGCAAATCTTATCATCTACAACGACTGGACCTATGTGACAGTTCAGACTGATGGAACAGCCTGGTACATCATCAAAAAATAGTTGATCACAAACAATAGTGTAAACATGAATGCTCGGGGTGGCCTGAAACTGTTGGTGCTTTCAATACTTCTCTCACAAGCGGCTTTTTCGCAGCAGTTGAAACTGGGAAAGAATCCTTCGACTGTTGCAAAGTCTGCTGTGCTTGAACTGGAATCCGACAATCAGGGTTTGCTCTTCACGAGGATCAGCGATACTTTACTCATCAATGCGATGAGCCCTCCCGACGGGATGGTCATTTATCATACGCTTACCAACCAGTTGCTGCTGAGGTCCCAGGGTTACTGGCAGCCATTGACGAGGAATTCAATGCTTGGCGATTACTGGAAACTCAATGGGAACAGTGATGGTGCGGCCAACACCCTGGGCAACATCGACAATTTCAATCTCGGTTTCATTACCAACAATATCGAGCGGATGCGTATAGAAGCAGCCGGCAATATAGGAATTGGAACCGGAGTCGCAGTAGTCGGCAACAAGCTCGAAATCAAAGCTGCGGTGGCAAACACCATTTCCGGCCTCCGGCTTACCGGCCTCGGAACTGTGACTCCTGCTGCTGCATTAACAAGAACTTTATCAATAAATCCCGCCGGTGATGTAATTGTTACCAGTTTCCCCACTGTAGCTGCTGCATGGCTATTAGCCGGAAACACAATTACTAACCCGCTGACCCAATACATTGGAACAAACACCACGGCCCAGCCCCTTGCTTTCAGAACACAAAGCATCGAAAGAATGCGGTTGTTCCCCACCGTTGGTAACGGTGGGCTGGCTATTGGTGCAACAGCACTTGACGCCACCAACCCGGAAAAACTGCTTGTCGATGCCGGTGCCACTACTTCATTTAATGTAATCA
>Ga0193752_1003752_pt1 | contig 10287 bp, 6 predicted proteins | sample H1c1metaG_FD_144924 | JGI IMG/M metagenome (GOLD analysis project Ga0193752, IMG submission 144924) | Soil microbial communities from a riparian zone of the East river system, Colorado, United States - H1c1 | ecosystem: Environmental > Terrestrial > Soil > Riparian zone | place: USA: East River...
TATCCCGAATGGGGGAATTGATGCGAACGCGCCTTTTTGTACCAATACGCCACCAACAGACCTGATTACGTTTTTAACCGGAAACCCGCAAACGGGCGGAACTTGGTCTCCAACATTGGCCAGCGGCACTGGCGTTTTCAATCCTGCGGTTGATGCAGCCACAACTTATACTTATACAGTCGGCGGTAATTTGTGCAGTACTGATACTTCAACAGTGACAGTCACGATTACGCAGGCACCAATTGCCGGCGGACCGGGTGCGACGTTGAATGTTTGTATCACATCCAATTCGGTTGATTTGATGACAGGACTAAACGGCTCACAAGGTGTTGGAACCTGGACCGATAATGATGCTTCAGGTGCTTTGACAGGAAATATCTTTAATCCTTCAGCTTCCGGCGCCGGAACTTTCCATTTCACCTATACCGTTGGCGGCGGTGTTTCGCCATGCCAGTTTGATACCGCAACTGTGACTGTTGTGGTTAATCCGCAGCCGAATGCTGGAACATTTGCAGGTATTCAAAGTGTATGTACGTCGGCGGGAACATTTGATTTGGCGACCTTATTAAACAACGAACAAACTGGCGGCACATGGACAGATGCCAATAACATCACGGTAACCAATCCGCTAAACGTTTCAACGCTTACGGCCGGAATTGATTCATATACCTATACGATAACAAATGCTTGCGGAAATGATTCGGAAACCATACAATTGACGATTCTCCCAAGTCCGGTTTTGGCAATTCCAAACATTACGATTATGACGCCGATATGTGTTGGCGACAATGCTTCCATTAATTTTAGCGGCATGGTCGACGGTACATATGCGATTACTTATAACTTGTCGGGAAGCAATATTTTGGCAAACCAATCCGTGAATGTTACCATTGCCGGCGGAACCGGAAGTTTAATTATTCCTGCTGCAAACATGACCAATATCGGTACCACGACCATCACTTTTGTCAGTATTGCCAATACAGTGACGAATTGCAGCAACACGCTGACGAATATTCAGGTGAATGTTGTCATCAGGCCGGTTTCTGATTTGCAAAGCGCGAACTTGTTTGCTTCGACTGTTTGTTTTGGCAATGCTATTACCATGTCAATACTCAACGAAACAGGACTTCCGGATGGCAATTACCAATTCAATTACAACATTCCGAATGCGACACCGCCGACAGGAAGTACAGGCATTGTCGCCATTTCTCAAGGAAACGGGACATTTACGCTGCCAGCTTCGATATTCCCGATTGCAGGAACTTATACGATTACGATTACCGGAATTATCAGTTTGTCGGGCGGTTGTAGCAATCTCGCAGAAAATGCTTCCGTAACCACGCTCATCTTGCCGGTGCCAGATGTTTCGGGCGCGACAGTCAATGCCGGAAATACGTGCGCGAATTTCAGCAATGAAGTATTTATCACCAACGCAAACGGCTTGACAAACGGCGATTATTCTGTTGATTATGCTTTGTCAGGTGCGAATACTGCAACGACTACGGTAACTGTAACCATTACTAATGGCGCGGGAAGTTTTACCATTCCGGCTGCTGATTTAGTAAATGCAGGAAATGTCGCAGTAACGTTTACGGCGCTTGTCCTGACCAATACGCTTTGCGGTGTTGTGGCGAATAATTTCCCGCCGGTGACTTTTGTCGTGACACAATTGGGTACGCCAACGATTGTTCCGCAAGGCAATGAATTTTGTGCCGCCGATAATCCGACCATCCAAACGCTTGCCAGCAATGTGCCAGGAACTGAAACAGTTGTTTTCTACAATTTACCATCAGGCGGAACGGCCTATGCCAATACCGATTTACTCGTTGCAGGAACGACTTATTATGCTGCATTTGCTACAGCTTCAGGTTGTGAAAGTCCATCTCGTTTGCCAATTATGGTTGACCTGACAGTATGCGATGACGTGATTTTAATTCCAGATGGATTCTCACCAAATGGCGACAACATCAACGATGATTTTGAAATTCCACATTTGGCAGAATTGTATCCGAAATTCAAACTCGAAATCTACAACCGCTACGGAAACATCTTATATAAGGGAAATATCAATACGCCAAACTGGAACGGAACTTCCAGCGAAGGCGGTATCAAAATAGGCAGTGGTGTCGTGCCGGTTGGCGTGTATTTCTACATTCTTGAATTCAATGACGGAACGAGAAAACCAACGCAGGGCCGACTTTATTTAAGCAGATAAGCAATCATATGATGAAAAATCAAAATATAAAATACATCGCCTTACTTGTTGTCCTGCTGATTTCCACATTGGCAAAGGCACAACAGGATCCGCAGTTTACGCATTACATGTACAACATGAGCGTGATCAATCCGGCGTATGCGACCGACAATGAAGGTGTAATCAATATCGGAGGTTTGTACCGCACGCAGTGGGTAGGTGCAGTTGGCGCGCCAAAAACGGTTACTGCATTCGTGCATTCGCCGATTGCAAAAAGAATTGAGATGGGATTATCCATCGTCAGTGATGAGATTGGCGATGTGGTCAAAGAAAATAACATTTATGCCGATTTTGCTTATGTGATTCCGGTTTCGGAAACCAACAAACTGTCATTCGGACTGAAAGGCGGCGTGACATTGTTTGATGCCAATTTTAATGGGTTCCAATATTCCGATACCGCGCCTGATCCGGCATTTGCCGATAACATCAACCAGGTTTTTCCAAATCTTGGCGTTGGTACATTTTTCTTTAGTGACAAATATTACATCGGGTTTTCAGCGCCAAATCTTTTAAAGACCAAACACCTCGAGCATCAGGATGCCATTTCAACCATCGGTGTCGAAGACATCCACTACTTTTTTACCGGCGGTTATGTTTTTGACATGAATGACAAGCTCAAATTGAAACCGGCTTTTATGGCGAAAGGCGTCAATGGCGCACCATTGGCTTTGGATCTTACGGCAAATATGCTATACAATAACTTTTTTGAAGGTGGAATCGGGTATCGTTGGGATGATTCCGTCAGCGGTTTGGTGGCTTTTTATGTGACGCCAACCTTACGTATCGGTTATTCATACGATTATACGTTGTCGAATCTTGGCAAATACAATTCGGGAACGCACGAGATATTTTTGTTGTTCGACTTGGATCGATCAGGCGCTTCGTCAAAAGGATATGATAAATCACCAAGGTTCTTCTAAAAAACGAAAAAATGAAAAACTGCATTTATATACTTTTTATATTTTGTTTTAGCTGGATGGCTTCCGGCCAGAAGATCAGCCAAAAAGAGGCCGACAAACTCTTTGCCCAAAAATCTTATGTCAAGGCAGCAGCGATGTATGAGCAGGTCGAACAAAACAAACAAGTGCTTGAAAACCTCGGTGATTCGTACTATAATAATTTCCAGATGAAAGATGCGGCGCGCGCTTATGGCCAATTGGTACTGACTTACGGCGACAGCATAAACAAGGAATTCCTGTTCAAATATTCTCACGCGTTATTGGGCATCAGCAATTATCCGAAAGCCGATTCGATCATGGCGAAATATGTCGGTTTTCCGGTCAATACGCCAAAGTTCATTGCGAACCTGAAAACCAATGTGCCGTTTAATTATACCATTCAATTGATGGCAAAAAACACCACCAACGGCGATTTCGGAATGTCTTTTTATGGCGATAAAGTCGCTTTTGCATCATACAGGAATGCGAAAAATCCAGGCTACAACTGGAACGAAAAACCGTATCTGGATTTGTTCAGCGCCAGCGTAGGCGACAAAGGATTGCTGACGAACATCGAGCCGTTTCCGGACGCGATCAACACCAAAACCCATGAAAGTTCAGCGACTTTCAGCAGCGACGGAAGAATCATGTATTTCAACCGTACGAACGGAAAAAGGGTAGAAGTCAACGGCGAGAAATTTGCGAGCATTAAAATATTCAAGGCTGAATTCGTCGACGGAAAATGGACCAATGTCAAAGAAGTGCCATTCTCCAGTGATAATTATTCGACCGAACATCCGGTATTGACGAAAGACGGAAAACGCTTGTATTTCTCGAGCGATATGCCAGGTTCAATCGGCTCATTCGATATTTATTATGTCAATGTCAATGAAGACGGAACTTTTGGAACGCCACAAAATATGGGCGACAACATCAACACAATTCACCGCGAGCAATTTCCGTTCATTTCCGATGACGGAACGATATTATATTTTGCTTCCGATGGGCATCAAGGCATGGGCGGACTCGATATTTTCATGAGCAAATCCTACGACGGCGTGTTTGCCAAACCGATGAACCTTGGCGAAACGATCAACAGCAATGCCGACGATTTCAGCTATGTTGTCGATGAGAAAAAGAACAAAGGGTATTTGGCATCCAACAGAAAAGGCTCCGACAATTTATACAGTTTCACACGTGAGGAAAACGAAGAGCGATTCATCGTCGAAGGCGAAGTCAAAGACCGAAACACGAGATACCCATTGCCTGGAACGACGGTCACTTTATACGACGAGAACAATAAATTGATTGGGCAAATGGTTGTCGGCCAACTCGGCGATTACGCGTTCAACACTGAGCCAAATAAAAAATACCGCATCGAAGCCGTCAAGGATTTCTACATTCCGCACTCTGAGGAATTCAAGACCAACGAAGACGGAAAACTGCGTTACACGATCGAATTGTTTATGGAATGCTATGACGATGCCGAGGAAATCATCAACAAAAGAACCGACGGCCGCGTCCAAATCGTACTCGAAAACATCTATTTCGACCTGAATAAATGGGATATCAAACCCGATGCTGCGAGAATCCTGAATGTGTTGTTGGATCTACTGAACAAATATCCTGAAATGGAAATCGAGCTTGGCGCCCATACCGATTCACGCGCTTCGGATATGTACAACTTAATCCTGTCCAATAAACGCGCGGCTTCCACACTCGAATACCTTGTGAAAAACGGCATCAACAGGAAAAGGCTCAAATCAAAAGGCTATGGCGAGCGCGTACCGCTGATCAAATGTGGCGCGACCAAGGAATGCACCGAACAGGAACATTCAATTAACCGCCGCTGCGAGTTCATCATTACTAAGTAATTCTAAAATAATAGCCACAGATTCACTAATTTTTTCTTAATCTGTGAATCTGTGGCTATTATTTTGGCGTTGCCTTCGGCCGGGCTTTCGGCTGCACGCGGTGCTTGCCTCTATCGCTAACGCGGGTATTCCGTTTATTTAAAACTTATTCTCAACCTCCGCAGCCTGCAGCATCAAATAATGCAAGTCCGTGTTTTTGACAAACGGTTTCAGCAATTCGCTTCCAGGGCCTAAAGCCGCCAATTCCACATAATCTCCCGAATGTTCCATGCTGATCCAGCCCACGGAATTGCTTTTCTTCTGCATTTCCGAATACGCTTTATAAGGCAGTTTTTTGTAGTTGTACAATCCGCCTTCTTCTTTATGCAGGCCATCGTAATAACTTAAAATGGTTTTCGCGTCTTCTTCCGAAACCGCTCCACCATTGGCAAAATCAATCACTTCACGGACTTTAGCGACGCTGGAATCGGAATGGATATTGTTCAGCAGCCATTCGTTTGTGCCTTTATAATTCTGGATGCTGTCAAAATTTGCGTTGGCTTCCTTCCCATAAATAATTCCGGGGTTGGCATTGCCGTGGTCGGTTGTGATGATGACCAATGTTTCCTTGTCTTTTTCGGCAAAATCAATCGCGACTTTTATCGCTTCGTCAAAGGCAACCTGGTCATAAAGCAACGCGCCGACATCATTCGAATGTGCGCCCCAATCGACTTTCCCACCTTCAATCTGCATCACAAAACCGTTTTTGTGGTGTTTCATTTTGTCGATTGCCTTTTGTGCCATTTCGGCCAATGTCGGTGTGCTTTTTTGCAATTCCGCATCGTTGTTGCGATCCAGCGTATACGGAAGCGCATCGTCGGCAAAGACGCCTAAGATTTGTTTGTCGTTTGGCGCAGCCAGCATTTCGTCCCTTGTTTTTACGACCTTCCAGCCTTTGGCGCCAAAAGCCGCATACATGTCTTTCTTGTCTTTTCTTTTATCTGCAGCGAAGTATTGGTTGCCGCCGCCCATCATGATATCAAAACCCAGTTCGAGGTATTGGTCGGCAATCTCAGCCTGGCTCGCGCGGCTTTCGCTATTGACGCAAAAACCAGCCGGTGTCGCATGGGTAATCGGAACTGTCGTCACACAGCCGACCATTTTGCCGGATTTCTTGAATTTTTGTAAAATCGGAAGGTATTTTTCACCTTTGGCACCAACGTTCAGCGCACCGTTTGGCACCCTGAAGCCGCCGCCCCAGGAAGAACTTCCCGCCGCCGAATCGGTGACAATGGAACTCGCAGAAGCCGTATCCATCAACGCACGCGCTACGCGATTGTCTTTATACAATTGCATCCAGTTTGTGGTTTTCCCGAACTTACGGTTGAGGTAGACATCCGCCATATTCAACGTTCCGGTGCTCATGCCATCGCTGACCAGGAATATGATGTTTTTTGCTTTCTTGTTTTTGCCGAAAACATCAAAATGGTTTTCATTGGCTGTCGATTCGAATGGACTGATGAGTGTCGTGCCTAACGCTGCCAGTGTACCATTCCTGAAAAATTTCCTTCTGTTCATTTTTGAAAATTATTTCCCCAAAGGTATAAAACTTCGCACAGGCTAAATGTTAAGGGAGTATTATTTTAAAAACCATCCAAGAGCATAATGTAGTGGCAATCAATATTTATATATCTTTAGCACAGAATTTTAACGAAATAAAATGATTAGGATATTCATCATTGCAATGCTTTTGCAATTCGGTATGACACAGGCACAATCGGCATGGCCTTCTGAATCATGGAATTCAGGGGTAAACCTAACAGCCGTAATGGATGCAAATGGCGTACAGGAATTAAGCGGCATGCATTGGAATCCGCTGACCAACCGTTTGTATCTGGTGCAGAATGACGGCCGTTTACGGGTGCTGCAACTCAATACGTCCACTAATGTATTTACCCAACTCGCCAGCAAAATACTTCCGGGCGGACCAGAAGGCATTACACAAGTTGATTTTTCCGCCGATGAATTTTATATCATGGACGAAAACAATTATTTGATTCGCAGGCTGACACATTCTGCGACCTACACCAATATAACAGAAGCACACCACTGGGATATACTCGCATCACCTTCAACCATGGAAGACACCGGAAATACCGGGCCTGAAGGCATCGTTTTTATACCGGATGCCTCTTTGTCGGCAGCAGGTTTTATCAGTTCACAAACAGGCGCTGCCTATACTTCGATTAAAGGCATGGGCGGATTGATGTTTGTCGCGCACCAGGACGAAGGTTATGTTTGGGTTTTCGACCTCAATCCAAATGTCGACGACGATTTTGCCTTTGTCGGAAAATACAAAACCAGTCGTTCTGAAAGTTGCGATTTGGCTTTTGACAGGACAACCGGCTTGCTTTATATCCTGCACAATATTGACGACAATTATCTTGAAGTGACAAATTTATCAACCGCTACTGTTTCTGGAGAAAAGAAATTTGTCGACACCAGCGAGTATTTTATCCCGACACCGCCGGGTGCCAATATCAATATTGAAGGTTTTGCCATCACACCAAAATGCCCTGACAGCAATAATGCAAGCGCATGGCTTTGCCGCGACGTTTCCAGTGGAAGCGCCAGCGCCTTATTGCAGGATGCAGTGCGTTGGTTCAATCCATTTACGGCGGATGGAAATTGCGTTCCTTTGGGCAGCCAGCAATTCACCGACAATAAGATAAAAGTCTACCCAAATCCTGCGGGCCGCCAAATTACGGTGTCAACCGGTTTTGATATGCAAAACGCAAGCATCCAAATCAGCGATGCACTTGGGCAAGTGGTATTGTCAAAGGAAAATTACAACGGCATCGAAGTCATACTCAATGTTTCTGCGTTGCAAAACGGACTGTATATATTGGAAATCCGTCAGGGGGAATCTGTTTTCCAAACCAAATGGATTAAGGGATAATTACTGCGGCAGCATGACCTGATTTTTCAGCAAATCTTCGAGCGTTTCCCTTTCGCGGATCAGGATGCCTTTCCCGTCGAGCCATAGCACTTCGGCAGGCTTGAACCTCGAATTGTAATTGGATGCCATCGAAAAGCAATACGCGCCGGCATTCCGGAAACATAAAATATCACCTTCCTTGATTTCGGCAATCCTGCGGTTGTTCGCAAACGTATCCGTTTCACAGATGTAACCTACGACCGTATAAAAGCGTTCCTTTCCTTTTGGGTTTGAAATGTTTTCGATAAAATGTTGCGAACCGTAAAGCATTGGGCGTATCAAATGGTTGAAACCGCTGTCGATTCCCGCGAAAACGGTTGAAGTCGTTTGCTTGACGACATTGACTTTCGCAAGGAAGAAACCAGCTTCACTGACCAGGAATTTCCCGGGTTCAAAAGCCAATGCGAGCGGACGTCCATATTCTTTTTGGAATTCATTAAAACGTTTGGATAATTTCTTGCCGAGTTCGGCGACATCGGTTTCGATATCGTCTTTTTTGTATGGGACTTTGAATCCGCTTCCGAAATCGATAAAATCCAATGTCTTGAAATTTGCGGCTGCGTCAAATAAGATTTCAGCGGCATATAAAAATACTTCAACATCCAAAATATCAGAACCCGTATGCATGTGGATTCCGTTGATATGCATGCCCGTATTTTCGACAATTCTTAAAATATGCGGCATTTGATGGATTGAAATCCCGAATTTGCTGTCGATGTGTCCCACGGAAATATTCGAATTCCCGCCAGCCATGACATGCGGATTGATGCGGATGCAGACCGGAATATTCGGATGGATCTGGCCAAAATGCTCCAATATGGAAAGGTTGTCGATGTTGATTTGGACGCCGAGTTTTGCCGCTTGTTCAATTTCCTCAAATGACACACCGTTTGGGGTGTAGATTATCCTGTCGGGTGAAAATCCCGCGTGCAGCCCAAGTTGTACTTCCTGTATCGAAACCGTATCGAGTCCGGAACCGATTTGTTTGAGCAGCTGTAAGATTGCAACATTCGATAGCGCCTTTACCGCATAATTGATGCGCAGGCTTTCGACTTTTGAAAATGCATCGGTCAGTCTTTTGTACTGTGAGCGGATTTTTTCGGCATCGTAAACGTAAAGCGGGGAATCGAATGTCTCGGCGAGTTGTAATAATTCTTTTGGTTGCATGTTGTTGTGTTGTTTAACTACGTTCTGTTGGGCTATCGCCTCAAGTGTGCAAAACTATCAATCAAAACGCGCAATCACAAGTGAATTATAAAAGAATTAAACTATATCGATATCGTAATTTTTCGGATGACAAGGCAATAAAAACTGTTAATATGCTGTTCTACAATGCCCCATGAAAATATTGTCCCTACTATGCTGCTTATTCTTATTGCCTGCCTATGCGCAAAAGGCAACGCTTTCCGACGCTTCCGAAAATCCTGAATTGATTGAAGCCAATGATGGCTCCGGCGCACCTATAGGCGTCGATTTAATGCACGGAAACACGAAAGGCATTACCATTTATCCCAATCCCACAAACGACCACATCCTGGTTTCTGTTGCAGGCAAATCGGGCGAAACAAGGCAAATCAGTATGGTCAACACACAGGGCCAACAGGTGATTATGCTCCGCAACCGCCGTGAAAACACTTTCCTAATTGATGTATCGGGTTTGCGCAGTGGGATTTACAGCATTGAAGTGGCCTCAGGAAGGCAAGTTTCCAGGAAAAAGTGGGTGAAAAGATAATTTGAGGCGATTTATGCCAATGCCTTGTATATTAAAAATAGAATCAGGATTACTGCGACAAACAATAATGCCGGGAGTAATAAGTTAGCGATGGCTTTCCCGATCGAAAATCGCTGGACTTCAGAAACTCCGATTACACAAAGCACAATGGTCCACATGCTCAACCCAAATTCGGCAAGCAAAGAGAAATAAAACAAAAGGTTGACCAATATATTATCAGTTAAAATATTGCCGTCGCTTTTGAACAGGTCATTGCCATACACCAAAATTTGAGGAATCAATAAAAGCAATGCGACAATTGACGGAAACATCGCATAAGCCAACACCCTTAAAATCGATTGTGTGCTGGCGATGCCGCCGATCCATTTTCCCGTCCAGCCTACAAGCGCGGCATAAATGTAATAGGTAAGCCAACCGAAAAGCGCACCCAAAACGATACAGAACCCAATGACACCCCAAAGTGAAAACAAGTCGCCCATATTTTTGATGGACGCATTGTTGAATGTCCGGAC
>Ga0193752_1003754_pt1 | contig 10284 bp, 11 predicted proteins | sample H1c1metaG_FD_144924 | JGI IMG/M metagenome (GOLD analysis project Ga0193752, IMG submission 144924) | Soil microbial communities from a riparian zone of the East river system, Colorado, United States - H1c1 | ecosystem: Environmental > Terrestrial > Soil > Riparian zone | place: USA: East River...
TGACGAGTCGAGCAACGAGGCGAACGGCTCCAGCGTATTGGGCGGCGCCGGGCTGCCATCGCTGCTCGACTCGTCACGATCCGCCTGGCGTGCCGGCGCGTGGCTCACGGATCGATGGACGCTCACGCCACGACTGCGGGCGGAGCCAGGTCTGCGCCTCGATTGGAGCGGGTTGGCGGGCGAGGTCCTCGCGTCGCCGCGCATGGCGCTCGTCGCCGACCTCAACAGCGGCATGCGCCTTCGCGTCGCCGGCGGCTTGTTCACCCAGAGCCCGGGCTACGAGAAGCTGCTGCAGTCGGACTACTTCGTCGACCTGAGCGACGCCGACAAGGCCGGTCTGCGGAGCGAGCGCGCCTGGCACGGGCTGGTCGGACTCGAGCGCAGCTTCGGCCCGGGGCTCCTCGCGCGCGTCGAGGGCTACTACAAGCGCTTCGACCAGCTGATCGTCGGCCGGCTCGAAACCCCGGACGAGCTCGCCGCCCGCGTGGCGACCTACGACTTTCCCCTGGACCTCGCCGACCAGCGTCCGAGCGCGCCGCAGATCACCAGCCTGCCTGGCAACGATGGCACAGGCCGCGCGTATGGCGCCGAGCTGTTCCTTGCACGCCAGGCGGGTTCGCCGACGGATCGCGTCAGCGGTTGGTTGTCTTATACCTGGGGCCGTGCCGAGACGACGGCCTATGGACGAACCTACCTGTCCGACTACGATCGCCCACACGCGCTGAGCCTCGTCGCCAACTATCGCCTGAGCCGGTTGGTCGAGCTTGGCACGACCGTGCGCGCGCAATCGGGGTTTCCGTACTCGGTGCCCATCGGCGTGCGCGTGGCCGCGGCCGAAGACACCGGCGACATCGACGGCGATGGCAACGCGACGGAGCTCATTCCCCAGAGGGACGCCCTGGGGCTACCCGTGTGGACAGCGGACTACGGTGATGCGAGCAACCTGAATTCTGGCCGCCTGCCGATCTTCGCGCGCGTAGACCTGCGGGTGACCTTCCGGCCGCGGTGGCAGGACAGCCGCTGGCAGATCTATGTCGAAGTGATCAACCTGCTGAACCGGCGCAACGCCGGCAGCTTGAACACGGAACTGGTCTACGATCCGGCCTCCGATCGACCGCGCGTGACCACGACTCGGGATGGGTCGTTGCCGCTCCTGCCCTTGTTCGGCGTGCGTTTCCAGTTCTGATCTCGTAGACCACGATGCCGGCTCGCGGAGCCGACGCCTCGCGGGCGCCCGCCACCCGGATTCTCTCGGTCTTGCCGCGACCAGTCCGGCCTCCCAAGCGTCTAGAGTGGGAAGAGGATCCGATGTCATCGCAACCATCCGAACGCGTCATACGGGCACAGATGTCCGCCGTCCCCGGGCGGCATGGCGGCGGCACCTGCCAGGCCACCACCGATGAGGTCTCTGTCACGCGCACGCGCGTGTTGGAGAACGGCATCGGCCTGGTCGAGAGCCTCCGCGTGGCGGGGCCGCGGACGTTGCCGCCTCGTGCCGAGAGCTTTTCACCAGTGTTCCAGATTTGTTTGCCGTATCACGGTGCATTCGTCTGGCACGTGGGACACGACGACGTCGTGGCGGATCCGAACCGCGTGCTGTTCGTTGCCGGCGGCGAAGGATTCCGGCTGAGTCAACCAGGGGATGGGGGGTATGCGGAACTGATCGTGACGGTGCGCCCCGATCTGTTGGCCGAGTTGCTAGGAGTGCCCGAACCGCACGTCGCGCGCCACGCGCTGTTTCGCCGGCGAAGCCGGTCGGCAGAACCCGTTCTTCAGCGCCTCGGAATGTCGTGTCTCCATCGCCACTCACGCCACGACAGCCCTGAGGGCGAGGAATGGCTCTTGGATTTCCTGCGTGCCGCGGTCATGGCCTCGCCGCCACCACTGGAGGTGAGCCCTTCGACCAGGCGGCTCATTGGCCGCGCGAAAACCTATCTGGCGGCAAACCTGGAGGCGCCGGTGCAACTCGCGCATGTGGCTCGCGCGGTCGGCGTGTCCCCAGCGTACCTGACCACGGTCTTTCGCCGCGCGGAAGGTCGTCCACTGCATCAGTACCTCGTGCAGCTCCGGTTGGCCCGCGCTCTCGTGGAGTTGCCGCACACCACCGATCTCACGGAGCTGGCGTGTGCGCTCGGGTTCGCCAATCACAGCCACTTCACTGCGGTATTCCGCCGCGCCTTCGGATGCACGCCGTCGCGCTTTCGCGAATCGACGCGGCGCGACCGTAGCGCCGTCGTCGAGACGGCTGGGTCGACCGCGATGCGGTGGTGACGCCCTGGCTTTTACTGGCGGGCTTCCTGTGAATGTCCGGCGGCTACGAACGCCGCGACCACCGGGGCGACGGCATCGGCGGGCGCTCCATGGTCCTGGCCGTCCAGCACCTTGAGTTGTCCGTTCACAAGCAGTTCAGCGATTGCCGTGGCCGTGTCCTGGAAGAAGAGCGGGCTGTTTCCGCCGGCCAGGATGAGCGTCGGAACCGTGATCGCACGAACCAGCGGCTCCGGAATCGTGCCACCGCGGCTCACGTCGCCCATGACCGCAAAGTCGTAGGCCATCGTGGACGCGACCGCGACTCTGGCGGGATCCTGGCCGAGTGCCATCGCGGTCTCCGGCGGCAACCCCGACGCCTCGAAGAACAGGCCAATCGCCTCGCTGAGCCTACCGTCGGCGAGCGCCGCCTCGACCTGCACAGCGAGTTGCCGCGCGCTCTCCTTACTTGCGCCGTCGTCCGGGCCGTATGGGGGCTCGTGCAGGACGAGCCTTGTGATGGGCAGTCCAGCCGCGGCGGCACGCAAGGCGAGGCCGGCGCCCGACGAGTGCCCATAGATCGACGCCGCGCCTCCGGCCGCCGCAATCAGGGCGCCCAGGTCCTCGACCTCGCGTTCAACCGCGTAGGGCACGGTGTCGCTGCTGTCCCCCCGGCCCCGGCGGTCGTAGTTGATCACCGTAAACTGCTGCGCCAGACGGTGCGCCAGCGCTGTCATCGTGCGGCGGGTACACAGCAGGCCGCTCACGAGGATCAGCGGCGGACCTTCCCCCAGCCGATCGAAAGCGATGCGCGTCCCGTCCGCGGAGGTAACGAAGAGCGTCCCAAGCATGTTCGCCATGTGCAGTCTCCGGCTCGCGCCGGGTCATCGGCGTCGGCGCACCGAGCCATGATCGTCGAACGGCTGCCTCTGAACGCGCTACCAGATTCTTTCACCGCATCGCCACTGTCGCGAGCGGGAGGAGGCCAGGAGGCGATCGTGGGGTGGCATACGTGGCCACGCGATGTCCGGAGCATTCCGAAGGGCCTCTTTGAGTCGCTGCCCGCAGAATGCCGGCGGGTCATGCGGTGTCCCGTGAGCGCGTGAAGAAGTGAAGCCGAGGAGGCCCCCGGCGGGCGTCCCGTCCTGCCAGCTCATGAACCGTTCCGATAGCACATCGCGTCTGCTCGGGTGAGCCGTTGATGTCTTCAGGTCCTCAGAGGTGCCAATCGATGTGTCAGCACGTATTCAGCCTCGCCGGCGTGCGCTCATATGGGAGAGGGCTGTTGAGCCTCCTCGTACTCCTGCCTCATCCGATGCGATGGCCCGCTCGCGCGGTGTGAAGCGGGAGGAGCACATGAACTCACGAAGGCAGCTCGCAGGCGTGCTCATCCTTGCCGGCATGTCATTGACAGTGGCCGGTACGGCCGAAGGCGCTGCGCTCGAGACGGTGTTCGATGGGAGAGCGAACGTCTATTTCCGCGTGGTTCTCGAAAAGGCAAATGGCATCGACATGCGGGCCAACGTCATGCCTCAGCAAGCGATCGAGGCGCTGGAGAGGCAGGGCAAGGCGGTGCGTCCGTCGCGGACCAGCGCCAATGTCGGCTACTGGGCCTTCTTCAGGAACGGCGACTTCGCGACGGCTGAGGTACTCAACAATCCAGGTCTTTCCGACTTGTCGTACGAAAAGCTGGAGGAGCTGTTCATGAAAGCGCCGCGCGACGGCACGAAGTGGAAGAAGGGCGAGCACCTGTCGATTGGGACTCGCGAGTATGCCGTCCGAGTGCTCGAGGCTGACGACCCCGCCACGGGTGGCAGGAAGGGCGAGGTCGAGGTCGCCGTGCTCAAGGGCGGGAAGAAGCTCTACTACTACGTTGGATCGTTCGTTCGAAATCTCACTCCTCCGCGCATCCCATGAGCCGATCGGGGTTTGGTTTGCGTTTGGTACGGGTAGAAGGAGAACACGTCCATGTCGATCACTCGTTTCAACGCAGCGGCGGAGGGATAGTCGGGAATCGGCGGAATGAGGAACAAGAGTGGCTGGTCCGGCGGCGTCCAGAGCAGCGGCGACCAGTCGGGGTCAGCCTTGGTCTCGTCGTTGCCGTCCTCGCCGGCGCGCCGTATCGCCGTGTAGGGCCGCCAGAAGCGGAACTGATACTTGGCGTCGAAGCACGCGATACCCGGGTGGGCCGTCTATTCGCTCCTGACCGGCCTGGCAATACCGGCCTTCATAGCAGCCGCCTTCAACGCGTGGTCGAGTGGCATCGCTGCCAACTTCGGTGGTCTCTTCCAGCGGATGGCTCTCGCCGCAGGCTGCGTGTGGATCAGCCTGTTGGCGCTCAGGATCGCCAAGACGCCGTGACACCGTTGACACGGCCTCGCAGATCCACAACCATATGGTTGTGGATGTATTGAGCACGACATTCTCCGCGCTCTCCGATCCGACGCGGCGCGCGATTCTCTCAGCGCTCATGCTGCGTCCGGCCTCGATCACGGAACTCGCCCAACCGTTCGGGATGTCTCAGCAGGCCATTTCGAAGCACCTGGCCTACCTGGAGCGGGCGCAGCTCGTAGAGAAGCGGCGCAACGGCCGGCAGCAGGTCTGCCACCTGGTTCCTGGACCGCTGCGCGACGCGGCGCATTGGGTCGAGTTGTATCGACAGCACTGGGAGGGCGCCTTCAGCCGCCTGGACGGCGTGTTGCGCACTGCCGCACAGCGCAGACGCGCGAGACACAATCAGTGAATCACGAACCTGCGCTGGTCATTCAACGCGTGTTCGCGTTTCCCCGCGAGCTCGTGTTCGACGCATGGACGAGCGTCGACCTCCTCCCGCAATGGTTCGCGCCCAGCGGATGCACGCTCCACGTCGAGCGGCTCGACGTTCGGCCCGGCGGTGGCTTCCACATGTGCGTTCGGAGTCCGGCGTTCGACTGCTGGACCGTCGGGACGTACCTGGACGTCACACCGCCAGAGCGGATCGTCTTCACTTCCACGATAGCCGACGCGGCCGGCAATCCGGCGAGTCCGGCCAGCCAAGGCCACGATCCCGCATGGCCGGCCGAAACGCTCGTGACCGTGACTTTCGTCGACCGGGGCGAGCAGACGTTGGTGACTCTCGAGCAGAGTGTGAGCGAGACGCTCGCCAGGCGGACCGGAGCATACCCAAGCTGGATCGACATGCTGGATCGACTGGAGCGTCAGCTCACGAGCACACGGCGATGATGGTCCGCTGTCTGGTTGCGACCCTTGCAGCCGTGGCCCTCGTTGGGTGCACGTCGAAGGTTCGCGGAGCGAAGCCAGACAGCTTGTCACAGGATGCCTCGAATACCATGCGTGAGAACGGTCGAATCCCGGTGAATGGCATCGACATCTACTACGAAGCTCACGGGCGCGCGGATGGCATCCCGGTCGTCCTGCTGCCTGGCGGCGGCTCAACCATCGAAACGACATTCAGCCGAGTGCTGCCTGCTCTTGCCGCTCGCCACAGGGTGATTGCGGTAGAGGAGCAGGGACACGGGCGGACGTCGGGTCGCGACCAGCCGATCACGTTCGAGTCTTCCGCCGACGATGTCGCGGGGCTCGTGCGGCACCTCGGGCTCGAACAAGTCGACATCGTCGGTTTCAGCAACGGCGCCAGCGTGGGGCTGCAGGTCGCCATCCGCCACCCCGGGTTGGTGCGGAAGCTGGTCTTCGCCTCGGCCATGACCAGGAGAGACGGCGCCCAGGCCGAGTTATGGGAGTTCATGACCCGAGCCGACATTTCGAATATGCCGCAGCCTCTGAAGGACGCCTTCCTGCGGGTGAATCCCGACGAGCGCCAACTGAAGGTGATGCATGACAAGGATGCGCAGCGGATGCGGGAGTTCAAGGATGTCGGCGACGACCTCGTGCGCTCCATCCGCGCCGCGGTGTTGATCGTCGTGGGCGACAGGGACGTCGTTCGGCTGGAGCATGCCGTGGACCTGAGTCGTCAAATCCCCGATGCACGCTTGCTCGTCCTTCCCGGCGGCCATGGTGACTACCTGGGAGAAGCCGTCGTGGCCCCCAATGTGACGCGCTACCCTGAGCTCACGGCTGGACTGATCGAAGAGTTCCTCGCGATTCCTCACGGCGGCTGAACCGCAGGATAGCGAAGGACCGCTACCATTGACATCGCAGCGATCCCGTGTACTCCTTTGCCGTGGCCAAAGGACGGACCGGCGCGTCGGCACAGATGGGCGTCCTGCAGGGCACCCTCGACCTGATGGTGTTGCAGACGCTCGACAGCATGGGACCGCTGCACGGGTATGGGATCGCCCGCCGCATCGAGCAGATCAGCGACGACATTTTGAAGCTGAACGAAGGCACCGTCTACGCCTCGCTGACGCGACTGCAGCAGGCGCGGTGGATCTCCGCGAGCTGGGGCGCCTCCGAGAACAATCGCAAGGCGAAGTTCTACGAGATCACCAAGACCGGCCGCCGTCAGCTGGCGACGGAGACTGCCAACTGGGAGCGCATGGCCGGCCTCATCGCGCGCCTGCGCACCGCGGAGCGGTCCTGACATGTGGACGCGACTCATCGCCTTCTTCTCCCGGCTCGGCTTCGCACGCCGCCGTCGCCGTTCCAGCCAGGTCAGCCGCGCCCCAGGGAGCCTCCGAGGGAGGCAGAAACGGTAGATGACGGATGGGCGCATTCGACGGGCGGCTCAACTGCCGCTTGTGGAGGTGATTAGCGGCTCAACGGTGGAGTAGAGGACCCGCGTTCAAGGGAGCCCTCTCCACGCACTCCAGGCAGGAGGTCGGCGGGGCATCCACTGGCAGGCCTATTCACCGTTGGGACGAGAACCGAGACGTGATCAGTAGCGTCATGGTGCAGGTTCCCTTCTCGGTCGGCAGTTCCGTCCTTGGCGTCCACTGCACGACGTGCGATGCTCTCGTCCCCTTGGTTTCCGAAGGCCACCTGGATCTTCTTCCCTTCGGCAGCGATGGACTGATTCACGTGGAGTGTGCCGTGTGCCAATCGCTCGCCGGATACGGCGCAGTGAAGTCATTCAGGATTGACACCGCCACGGCTGGGCGGCGCGGCCGCTTTCTCTGAACACGGACTTGCACCGGCGATCGGATGGCCATGTCGCCCGAGACCGTCGACCGATTCACCTACGCCTGCGACGCCGGTGAGCGCCTCATTCGCGTTGCCGCGCGGCAGACACTCACGGTGGACGATGTGCTCGGGATCATTGACCGGCAAGTTGCCGAGGGCCGCTGGTCGTTCGGCATCCTGTACGACCTTCGTCGTGTCGATGCGGCGCTATCGAAACAGGACGCGGCGCGAGTCGCTGAACATGCCAGCACTACCGGAGCGGCGAATGGGCAACGCGGTCCGGTCGCGTTGGTGGCAAGGCCCCAGATGGTAGCGGCCCGGCAGGTCTACGCGATTCGCACGAGACGGACCATGCATGTGGAAGTCTTCTGGGACGTGGAAGAGGCTCAGAGCTGGCTGATGGAGCGGCTGTCGCGACGGTTGTTCGAGCCAAAGGATTCGGGCTTGTGTCCCTGAGGTCTCGGCGCACCCAGCCGCCTGGCCGCCGAAGGCGGCCGGCGCTGTCGCGACGGTTGCTGGACCTAATGGCTGGGTATCAGGGACGGAATTCGCAACTATCTGATCACGGCGGCCTGACCATCCGCACCCGCAACCCCTTGACAGTCAGTCGGTCCGAAGCGAGACGGCGGACGCTGCGTTAAAGGCCGTCCGAAATCTGTATACAGATTTCGGACAGGATCGTCGACCGCCGCCGCTGGCGTCGATCAACCGCGGCTTCGACTCAGGAGGTCGCCTCTATTCCGCACGGAGCGCCACCAGCGGATCTACGCTAGTTGCCCGACGCGCTGGCAGGTACGTCCCGACGAGTGCTGCCACTGCCAGCGTGCCTGACACAGCGGCGTACGTCATCGGATCCATCGGTCCGACACCAAACAGGAACGTAGAGATGACACGGGTGACGACCATCGCCACGCCAATGCCTATCAGGATGCCGGTGGCCGTCAAGCAGAGCCCATGTCGCAGGAACATGTTCCGTACGTCCGCGACCTGAGCACCGAGCGCCATCCTCAGGCCAATCTCACGCGTGCGCTGCGTGACGGCGTGCGCGATGACGCCGTAGATTCCAACCACGCCGATCAGGAGCGCGGCACTCGCGGCAATGCCGAGCATGACGAGGGCAAACGACGTCTGCGTCATGGACTGCGCTCGTATCTCTTCCACCGTCTGTACGGCGGCAAGTGGACGATTCGGGTTCACAGACCAGACGGCCTGCGCCAACTCCTGAAGGAAGCCCGGCGGCCCGATCAATCGCCGACCGCTGATCCTTGCGGTGCGATGTCGATGGCGAACGCGGCCGTGAGCCACGATGAATCCCCGCGGCTTGGAGCTACCACAGTTGGTGCTCTTCGCCTCGCGGGATCTTGGGCGTCCGGCGGCCGACGAAACGGGGCTGACCGGTGCGTTCGACTGGGATCTGACGTTTACACCGCAGAGCTTTCTCGTGCGACCGTTTGACCGGGAGCGGTTTCCCTGGATCGATCCAGACACGCCAGGACTCGCCTCGGCGCTCGAGGAGCAATGGGGCTAAGACTCGAGCCGCGGCGGGTGTCACGCGACGTAATCGTGATCAAGCACGTCGAGCGACCCTTGGCAGACTAGGGACACCCAACGTCGCTCAATCCGCTGTGGCGCGGACCTGAGGCGTGCGAGCAAGCTCGGCGGTTCCACTATGTCGCGGCTACCGTGCGTGTCTTCTTGGCTGGCAGCTTCGGCGCCGGGGGAAAGAGCTCACGCCAACGTAGAAAAACCTCGGTTCCAACCAATGTGACCGCCAGGCATCCCCAATTGACTAGCACGACACTGTCCATTCCACCGCGTGCGAGCGCGGGGATTGCCATAAGGACCCGCCCTTCAAGGAAGATGAGTACGACTGCATAGCTGCGCACCATCCACTCCCTGTGCAAGGTGACTTGTCGTCGGCGTATGCATAGATAGGCGGCTCCGGTGAACAACATCCATGCAGTGGCTTGAATGATCGTGAACGGGACGAGAAACCACGGGCTACTGATGAAGGCCATCCAAATCGCCACGGGAGCGGCGACAAAAGTGCCGACAATATAGACCCGTCCGCTGAGCCGATGGGTCTGTGGGTAATGGCGCCGCACTCGCGTGGAGAACTGCAACGCGCCTAGCGCCAAGGCGAGTGTGCCAGCGACGCCGTGCGGAACCAATTGCCATCGAATAGGTAGATAGTGTGCCCACTGTGGAGCCTGCGGATCGAGGAAGAATCGCTCGTTGTTCCAGAGCACGAACATCGTCATCAGCCCCAAAGTCGCAAACAGCGCATATTTCGGCCAATCGCGTATGCTGGATCTTGGCTGTGCCACCTGTGGAACAGCTTCCAAAAGTGCTCGGATATCAGCCATCGCAACTCACCAAGGTCAATCCTCCGAGGACCAGACCGATCTTTTGGTGCGAAAGGGAGCTGGACGCGCACCAACTACCTGTGTCGACACGTCTTGCGTCTGCAGGATAACGCAACGTCGCCTCGACTTACCCGACCGTTTAGGATTGATGACGGTGTCGACCGGCATTGGCGCCGGGGGTTGCCCGATCAGACCGACTGGCACGAGGCGAGTGTCCGGCACCATCTCGGAGCGCACGAGCGTCCCACGTTACTCCCCAGAAGTCGCGACCGGTTTACCGATGTCCGTGGGACGTGCGGCTGCGGAGTCAATCGTCCGATGTGGTGGCCGGGGATGAGTGGCGGAACTCATCGGATAATGTTCGAAGTGCCACCGTCAGGTTGCGAAATGTGCGATCGAGGTTGGTCATCACCTCAAGCGCATCTTCTCCCCAAGCCCAGAACGACAACATGAGCTGCTGCCCCCGTTGCAGTTCCGGCGGCCCTGGCAGCGTCGTAAATCTGACCGGCATGATCGTGGCGCCGATGGCACCCCATTCGAATGCGTGATCGGTTCGCCTCAACGCATGCGCGGCGGCGTTGGTCAACCAGCG
>Ga0193752_1003756_pt1 | contig 10283 bp, 7 predicted proteins | sample H1c1metaG_FD_144924 | JGI IMG/M metagenome (GOLD analysis project Ga0193752, IMG submission 144924) | Soil microbial communities from a riparian zone of the East river system, Colorado, United States - H1c1 | ecosystem: Environmental > Terrestrial > Soil > Riparian zone | place: USA: East River...
CGCGCAACCTGCTCGCCTCCAACATCGGCCTGATCGCCAAGCGCGCGCAGCGCGGCAAACTACTGGCGGTGGCGACGGCGCTCGATTCCGCCAAGCCCATGCCGGGCGTGAAGATCGACGCCATCAGTTTCCAGAACCAGGTGCTGGCCAGCGGCCGCACCGACGGCAGCGGATCGGTCGAACTCGACCTGCGCGGCCAGCCCTTCGCGCTGATCGCGGACGATGCGGGCCGCAAGGGCTACCTGCGGGTTGCGCCCGGTGTCGCTCTGCCCGTCAGTCATTTCGACGTCGGCGGCGAAACCGTCGTAAACGGCATCAAGGGATTTCTCTACGGCGACCGCGGCGTCTGGCGGCCCGGCGACACTATCTACCTGACCTTCGCGCTGCAGGACAAGGACGGCACCCTGCCCCCCAACCACCCGGTGACGCTCGAGCTGCGCAATCCGCGCGGCCAGCTCGTGCAGACGCTGACCAATTCCGCGCCGGTCGGCCAGTTCTACGCCTTCGAGCTCAAGACGGCCGCGGACGCGCCCACCGGCGACTGGAACGCCATCGCACTCATCGGCGGCGCGAGCTTCGGCAAGCAGCTCAAGGTCGAGACGGTGATGCCCAACCGGCTCAAGATCGACCTCGATCTCGGCGACAAGGAGGTCCTCGAGAGCACTCCGCTGCGCGGCGCGATCAATGCGCAGTGGCTGAGCGGCGCAACCGCTGCCGCGCTGCGCGCGGCCATCGAGGTGCGCCTCTCGCCCGCCCCGACCAGTTTCTCGCGCAATGCAGACTACGTCTTCGACGATCCGGCGCGCTCGTTCAACGGCGCACCCATCACCTTGTTCGACGGCCAGCTCGACGACAAGGGCACGGTCAAATTCGAGAAAAATCTCGATCTGCCGCGCGACGTGCCCGGCATGTTGAATGCCACGTTCGTCACGCGCGTGTTCGAGCGTGGCGGCGCGTTCAGCATCAATCGCGAAGCGCGCACGGTGGCCGCATTCGACCGCTACGTGGGATTGAAGCTGCCGAAGGGCGACGCGGCCCGCGACATGCTGCTGACCGATACCAAACACGTGGTCGAGCTCGCCACGGTCGATCTCGACGGCGCACCGGTGTCGCTGCCGCGCCTGCAGGTTTCCTTGTACAAGGTCCAGTGGCGCTGGTGGTGGGATCAAAGCGGCGACTCGCTCGCGCAATACGCGCAGGGGGAAAGCACCGCCATGATCAAGCAGGAGACGATCGCGACGCGCGACGGCCGCGGCCAGTGGACCTTCGAGATCAAGTACCCCGAGTGGGGTCGCTATCTCGTGCGCGCCTGCGATCTCGACGGTGGCCATTGCACGGGCCGCGTGTTCTACATCGACTGGCCTTCCTGGGCCGGTGCGGCGCGCGATCAATCAGGACCTGCCGCCAACATCCTCACACTCACGTCCGACCAGCAGGAATACAAGGTCGGCGAAACCGCAGTGATCCAGCTGCCCGAGGCTGCCCAGGGCCGCGCGCTGCTCACGCTCGAGAACGGTAGCGCGATCCTCGAACACCGCTGGATCGACGCACCGGCCAGACGCGTGTCGATTCCCATCACCGCGCAGATGGCTCCCAACGTGTATGTCGCAGTCACGATGGTGCAGCCGCACGCAGGCAAGACCAACGACCGGCCCATCCGTCTATACGGCGTGATTCCGTTGAAGGTCACCGACCCGCAGACCAGGTTGACACCCGTCGTGACGACCGCCGCCGAGTGGGCGCCGCAATCGAAAGCCAGCGTGACGGTCAGCGAAACCTCCGGCCGTGCGATGAACTACACGCTGGCGGTGGTCGACGAAGGCTTGTTAGGCCTGACCAATTTCAGGACACCGAATCTGTACGGCGAGTTCTATCAGCGCGAGGCACTCGGCATTTCCACCTGGGACCTGTTCGATGAAGTCGCCGGTGCCTATGGCGGCGAGCTCGACCGGTTGCTCGCGCTCGGCGGCAGCGACGCCGCCGCGGCGACCAACCCGGACGATGGCAAGTCGCGCTTCCCGCCCGTGGTGCGGTTCTTTGGTCCATTCGCACTCAAGGCTGGCGAGAAGCGCACCCACAGCGTGGAACTGCCGCAATACGTCGGTGCCGTGCGCGTCATGGTGGTAGCCGGAGACGGTCACGCCTATGGTTCGGCGGACAAGTCCGTGTTCGTGCGCCAGGAGCTGATGATCCTGCCGACCCTGCCGCGCGTGATCGGCCCCGACGAGCAATTCCAGTTGCCGGTGTCGGTGTTCACGAGCGAAGCATCCATCAAGGAGGTCAAGCTCGAAGTGCAGACCGATGCGCGCTTCAGCGCGGTCGGCACGCCCGGAACAACCATCGCGTTCACGCGCCCGGAAGAGAAGCTCGGCTTTCTTTCGTTGCGCGCCGGGAAGCGGCTCGGCAAGGGCAGGATCAAGGTGATCGCGACCAGCGGCAAATACCGCGCCGAGAGCGAGGTCTGGCTCGAGGTGCGCACGCCGAATGTGCCCTCCTCGCGCATTCAGCGCGCCGTACTCGCACCCGGGGAAACCTGGAAGGGCCAACTCGCCGCGTTCGGCCTGGAAGGCACCCAGAGCGCGACGCTCGAGGTGTCGGCGTTGCCGCCCATCAACATCGATGGCCGCATGGAGTACCTCATTCACTACCCGTACGGCTGCCTCGAGCAGACGACCTCGAGCGTGTTCCCGCAGCTCTATCTACCGGCGCTCATCAAGATGGATCAGAACCGGCGCCTGGAAATCGAGAACAACGTGCGCGCCGGCCTCGCGCGCCTGCGCAGCCTGCAGCATCCGGCCGGCGGCTTCGCCTACTGGCCGGGCATGTGGAACTCGGATCCGCAATGGGATTGGCGCAACGACTGGGGCACCACGTACGCCGGGCACTTCTTCCTCGAAGCGGAGAAGGCCGGCTACACGCTGCCGGGCGACATGAAGGCGTCCTGGGTGCGTTATCAGAAATCCGCCGCGCAGCAGTGGAATCCGCGCGACCTGCGCGATCCGGGCAACTACAGCGCCTCGTGGGTCGAAGCGCAGCGCACCGCGCAGGCGTATCGCCTCTACACGCTGGCGTTGGCTGGCGCGCCTGAAATCGGCGCGATGAATCGCCTGCGCGAGACGCACAGCCTGTCGCTGGCCGAACGCTGGCTGCTGGCCTCGACGTACCAGCTCGCCGGCAAGCCGGATGTCGCGCAGGCACTGGTGAACGATCAGCGCGTGCAGGCGTTCGTGTTCGCGGACAGCAATCCGTACACCTTCGGTTCGCTGCTGCGCGATCGGGCCGTCGTGCTCATGGGAATGACACTGTTAGGCCGCGACGCCGAAACAGGCGCCCTGCTCGAGGATGTCTCCGCGCAGCTCGCCGACGGCAGCTGGTACAGCACGCAATCCGTGGCGTTCGCGCTGGTGGCGGTGGCGCAGAACACCGGCGCGAAGCCCTTCAGGGGATTCAGCTTCGACTACACCGTTGGCCAGGCCCGCCCCGTCGCGGTCGAGGGAGAATCGCCGCTCTCCAACATCAAGCTGCCGGCACCGGCCAGCGGTGCGGCGCCGCTGTCCTTCACCAACACCTCGGACCGCAAGCTGTATGCAACGATCGCGATGCGCGCGACGCCCCGCAGCGGCGAGGAGGATGCCTCGGCCAACGGCCTGTCCATCGACATCGGCTACAGCAACGCCGACGGCAAGCCGGTCGATACCGGAAGGGTCCTGCAGGGCAGCGATCTGATCGCGCAGATCACCGTCAAGAATGTCGGGCGGCGCACGCTCGACAACCTTGCGTTGTCGCAGCTGGTGCCCGCGGGTTGGGAGATCCGCAATGACCGCCTCGAAGGCGCAGACACGAGCGGCGAGCGCTCGACTGGCCCTGCGCCGCGCGCACAGTTCTGGTGGGTGCCGCCGGGTTCGCGCCAGTCGATGCGCAGTGCCGAATACCTCGACATTCGCGACGATCGGGTTGACCGCTTCTTCTCACTGGGCGCGGGAGAATCCATTTTCTTCGAGACCCGGCTGAACGCCGCCTACCTCGGCCGGTTCTATCTACCCGGAACGGGTGTCGAGGCCATGTACGACGCCACCCAGCACGCCCGGCAGCGCGGCCGGTGGGTGGAAGTGGTGGCGCCGGGAAAATGAGCGGTTGGCCCAAATTCCTCACCGCGTTCACCCGCCGCCGCGTGCTCGCGATGGCAGGCGCCGCGGTGCTCGGCACAGGCGTCGCCTTCTGGCGCATGTTGCCGGATCCGCTGTTCGCGGCGCCGCTGTCGTATGTCGTCGAAGCGCGCGATGGCACGCTGCTGAGCGCGCGCATCGCCAGCGATGGACAGTGGCGGTTTCCGCCGGCGGCTGACGTACCTGACAAGTTCCGCCGGGCGCTGCTGCTCTTCGAGGACAAGCGCTTCGACCGGCACGTCGGCGTCGATCCGCTGGCATTGGCGAGAGCCGTGCGCCTCAACGTCGGCGCCGGGCGCGTGGTGAGCGGCGGCAGCACGCTCACCATGCAGGTGGCACGGCTGTCGCGCGGCCGCGAGGGACGCGGGCTTCGAGAGAAGGCAGTCGAAGCGCTGCTCGCACTGCGCCTCGAGTTGCGCTACGGCAAGCCCGCAATTCTCGCGCTGTATGCTGGCAACGCGCCGTTCGGCGGCAATGTGGTCGGACTCGAAGCTGCCGCCTGGCGTTACTTCGGACGCAGCCCCGCCGACCTTTCCTGGGCGGAGGCGGCGACGCTTGCAGTCCTCCCTAACAACCCGGCGCTGGTGCACGTGCAGCGCAATCGCGCGCGCCTGCAGGACAAGCGCGATCGACTGCTGCGCCGCCTGCACGCGGACGGCGCGCTGACCGCCCTCGATCTCGACCTCGCCCTGAGTGAGCCGCTGGCGGCCGAACCGCACGACCTGCCGGATCTCGCGCCCCACCTGCTCGACACCCTGCGCGTGCAGTACCCCGACCGGCACCGCTTGCGAACCACGCTCGATGCGCGCCTGCAGGCGGGCGCCACTCAGCAGCTGCGTGAGCATTCCGCGTCGCTGGCACGGCAAAACGTGTTCAACGCCGCGGCGCTGATCGTGGACAACGTGTCGTTCGAAGTGCTGGCGTACGTGGGCAACAGTAGAGGGGACATTCCTGGTTTCCGTGTCGCAGACGCCACAGAAACCAGGAATGTCCCCCGCGGCTATTCCGTCGACATCATTCGCCGCCCGCGCAGCACCGGCAGCATTCTCAAGCCCCTGTTGTACGCCGCGATGCTCGAAGACGGCGTCCTCACGCCGCGCATGCTGCTGCCGGACGTACCCACTCACTACGACGGCTTTTCACCCGAGAACTTCGACCGGCAATACCGCGGCGCCGTGCCAGCCGATGAAGCGCTCGCGCATTCGCTCAATGTGCCGGCCGTGCGCATGCTCAAGACCTATGGTGTGGCGCGCTTCGCCGACCTGTTGCGCGACGCCGGCATGACCACGCTCACGCGGCCGGCCGACGACTACGGCCTCACGCTGATTCTGGGCGGCGCCGAAGGCAACCTCTGGGATGTGTCGGCGCTGTACGCGAGCCTCGCCGGTATCGCACGCAGCGGCCCGGCCGAATCCACGCCGCGCTTCCACGAGCTGCGGGTCCTGAAAGGCGCGCCTGACAAACTGCGCGGACCTGTGCCCATCGGCGCGGGCGCGGCCTGGCTCACGCTCGATACCTTGTTAGAGGTGCCGCGCCCCGCAGAAGAAGGCCATTGGCGCAATTTCGCCTCGAGCCGCAGCATCGCGTGGAAGACCGGCACGAGCTGGGGACTGCGCGATGGCTGGGCCGTCGGCACCACCTCGCGCTACACCGTCGGCGTCTGGGTAGGCAACGCCAGTGGCGAGGGCCGCCCCGGGCTCACCGGCTCGACCATGGCGGCGCCATTGATGTTCGCGCTGTTCAACGGGTTGCCCGCGAGCCCGTGGTTCGACATGCCAACTCATGCGCTGCGCCAGATCGACGTGTGCGCGAACGATGGCTATCTCGCCATCGAAGGTTGTGAGACCGCGCGCATCTGGGTGCCGCGGGACAGTCACTTCGAGGATTTGAGCCCTCACAACCTGCGCATCAATCTGGATTCCGCAGGCGCGCGGCGCGTCGACAGCGACTGCGAATCGCCGTCGGGAATGCGACACGCCAACTGGTTCGTGCTGCCGCCGGCCGAGGAGTTCTACTACCGCCGCGCGCATGCCGAATATCGACCGCTGCCCGACCTGCGCGCGGATTGTCAGGCCACGCGTGCCGGCAGCAAGGCCACGCTGGCGCTGTTGTATCCGGACGCGAATGCCCGTGTCCTCATACCGCGCGAGCTCGACGGCAGCCGTGGCCGCACGGTGTTCGAAGCTGTGTCCAGGCGTCGGCAGGCCACCATCTACTGGCATCTCGACAATCGATACCTTGGAGAGACGCACACTTTTCACCAGCAGTCGTTGGACATCGACCCGGGCGAGCACATACTGACCCTGGTGGATGACGAGGGAGAGCGGGTCGCACGACGCTTCCAGGTACTCGCCACGCGCAACTAGGCTAACAATGAGGCTGTCGTGTTCGATGGATTCACGCTGACGACCATTGAGACCGACGAAGTCGCCATCCGGCTGCGGCATGGCGGCTCGGGTCCACCCCTCCTCCTCCTGCACGGCTTCCCCCAGACCCACGCGATGTGGTCGAAAGTCGCCCCACGCCTGGCGCAGCACTACACGGTTGTTTGTCCGGATTTGCGCGGCTACGGCGGCAGCGGCAAACCAGAATCGAGCGCCAACCACGAAACGTATTCCAAGCGCGCGATGGCGCGCGACCAGATCGCAGTCATGAAGAAGCTCGGCTTCGACAAATTCTTCGTCGCGGGTCACGACCGCGGTGGACGCTGCGCCTATCGACTCGCGCTCGATTCACCGCTCGCGGTGAGCAAGCTCGCGGTTCTCGACATCGTGCCCACGGGCGACACCTTGCGGCGCGCCGACTGGCGCTTCGGCATGGGCTACTGGCACTGGTTTTTCCTGGCACAGGCACATCCATTGCCGGAACGCATGATCAGCGCGGACCCGATCGCGTTCCTGTTCCGCCACGGGCAGGCGTCGTCGGATTTCGAGGCTTACGAGGATTTCCTGCAGAACGCGCGCGATCCGGCGGCAATTCACGCCATGTGCGAAGACTACCGCGCGGCAGTGAGTGTCGACTTCCAGCAGGACCAGGCGGATCGCGGCATTCGCAAGATCGAGTGCCCGATGCTCGCCCTCTGGGGCGCCAAGGGCGTGATCCCGAAATGGTACGACCCAGTGGGAATCTGGAAAGACTGGGCCAGCAACGTACGCGGGGAAGAAGTCGAAAGCGGTCACATGCTGGCTGAAGAAGCGCCCGACGCAACCTACGAAGCCCTGCACCGCTTCTTCAGCGCAGCATAGAAGTACCGGCGGCCGCCGGATCTGCCCGGACAGCCGCCTGTTGTTAGGCGCTCAATGGCGCGAGGTCTTGCCGCGCGTCGACGGCTCGACGCGTGGAGCTGTCCGGCGCCGCAGGGCAGGATCCTCGCCCTTTGCGCGTTTCTTGCCGGCGGCTTCTGCCGCTTTCATATCCTCGGCTTCGCGAGCCGACTGCGGCGCAGCCCGAATCGCAGCTTTCTCCACGTCATTGTTCTCGACATATTCCTCACTGCGCTTGCGGAAGCGCCTTGCCGCCTCGTAATCGCCTTCGCCCTGCACCTTCGTTGGCTTCGCCATGCTTCACCTCGTGGGCTGATTAGAGCGCAAATTCCGCGTCGAATATGCAGGGTGCGGCCGAGTCCTACGACACAATCAGTTGCCGCGGAGCATCGGTCGATCCCGCGCTGCGGCAAACTGGTCACGTCGAATCAAGGACTGATTCACGGAGCGACTCGACCATGGCCAGATCAATGACCGCCCAAGCCGGACGCCTGGCGTTCGACGACCCCGATACCGGCGATGCGCCGGCCGGATTCGAACAGTACAAACTCGATCGCCTGTTCGAGCTGCGCGCCGTCATCGACTCGCTGCGCGCCGAGCGCGGCGCCTCACCGCACAACGACGCACACGCCGGCCAGGATCGCTGCCTGACCGTCTAGGGTTGTGGCGCCGGGGGTACGCACCCCCACGAATCCATTGAATGCTGCGTCGTAGCCTTGCGACAATATGCGCCCTCCGCGCATCCGCAGGTAGGCTCTGGGCCACATGTCAGCGCATCCGCTCCGAGTTTTGATCGCCGAAGATAACGACGACCTGCGTGATTTGCTGGTCACGCTGGTGTCGGCTGAGCCCGATTTGAAGTGCGTGGGTACCGCGACCGATGTCGATGCGGTCATCGCCTGCACGGCGGAACACAAAGCCGATGTACTGGTGCTGGACCTCGAGCTCCAGGGCCGTTCGAGCATCGACGTATTGAAAGCCGTGCGTGGATCCGGCAGCAGGATCACGATCATCGTGTTTTCCGGTCATACGCATCCGGAGATGATTCGCCATACCCTCGCCGCGGGTGCCGATGCGTACGTGCCAAAGAGCGGCGACTTCGAATTGCTGCTCGACGCGATTCGGGACAAGCGCGTGTGAGTTGATGTCAGGTGGGACTTGCAAGTCCCACCTGACACCTGCGCCTTAGAACCGCCAGGCCGCTGTCAGCCACAGCGCATCGGCGTCATCGAGACGCTCGAGGTCGAACTTCTCGTACTCGAAGCGGATGTTGAACTTCTCGCCGATGCTGGCACCGATACCGGCACCGTAGACGAGGTCCTCGGACTCCTCGTCGAACTCGACGCGATTGTCGAGCTCGCGTTCCACACCCACGTTCGCGTCATAGAAGTAGTAGCCCAGTCGGCCGTAAACCTCGAGATATCGGCCGAGTGGAATGGTGCCGACCACGTACGGCGCAAAACCGTCGACCGACGCATCCACGTTGAAGCCCGGCACGACCGCGCCCGACGGCTCACCCAGGTTGATGTAATCGACCTCGAGCGCGAGGAAGCGATTCAGGCGATAACCCGCGAAGAACTTGTACGCGGTGTCATCGTCGTCCCAGCCTTGCACCGTGTCGTCCACGTCATCGACGTCGTCGATGCCCGCGTTGAACTGGCCCGCGCCACCGCCGAGGTAGAAGCCCGAGACTTCATCCTGCCCCTGCGCATTGGCTGCGGATACCATCGCTCCGGATAACAAAGCAGCAATCGCTGCAGCTAGTGTGAGATTCATGTAGTACTTCCTTGAGTAGTCGAACTGCGGGCGCAAGTTACTGGGCGCTTCGGGGAGCAACATTCAGTGGCGACTACGCATCGCTGTGAGTGCTGGCTGTCGGCGTGGCGCGTGGGCGTTCTCTGTCGGTGCGGGCGAAATTCGTGGTTTGCCGCCAACGGATCGCGCACGTCGGCACCCTGCGACGAAGGAGAATTCTTACCGCATGCTCTCGCGACGCGCTGCTGGGTAATCTGCCGACATCGCCTTACGCTCGTGGCCTAGCTAACAAAGGAGAAGCACAGTGTTAGTCGACGTGACGCGCCAGAAGTACCCGTTCAGCCTCCCCGATCTGCCCTATGCGTACGATGCGCTCGAGCCGCATTTCGATCAGAAGACGATGCAATTGCATCACCGCGAGCATCACGCCACCTACGTGAAGAAGCTCAATGAAGCCCTGGCAAAGGAAGACGCCCTCCACCAGCTCACGCTCGCGCAACTGTTGCGCGACCCCGCCAAACTACCTGACGCGGTGCGCGCCGCGGTGGTGAACAATGGCGGCGGCCACGTGCTGCACGACCTGTTCTGGAATTCGCTCGAACCCGCGCCTGCCAAGGAGCCGCAGGGCGCACTCGCACAGGCGCTGAATGCGTCGTTCGGATCGCTGGCGGAATTTCGCAAGCAGTTCAGCGATGCCGCCGCCAGGCATTTCGCCAGCGGCTGGGTCGCGCTCACCGTCGAATACGCATCGAAGAAGCTCGCGATCGAGGAGCTCAAGGATCACGCCGTACCGCGGCCTGGGGATAAGACCGCGGTGCTCATCCTCGACGTCTGGGAACACGCGTATTACCTGAAATTCCAGAACCGGCGCCCCGAATTCATCGAAGCGTTCTGGAAAGTGGTCAATTGGGGCCACGCCGGCGAGGTTTTTGGGAACGCAACATCGGCGCGTTGATCACGCAGTCATTGCAGCGCGCTCCCACGCTGTAGGAAAATTCTGACCCACGTACCGCCAGCTAGCCGGACAGGCGGACAGACTCACAAATGTAGACTTCGGCAATGCACGAGATAAACCAACAAGTTGTGGAGCAGGCCCGGC
>Ga0193752_1003757_pt1 | contig 10282 bp, 8 predicted proteins | sample H1c1metaG_FD_144924 | JGI IMG/M metagenome (GOLD analysis project Ga0193752, IMG submission 144924) | Soil microbial communities from a riparian zone of the East river system, Colorado, United States - H1c1 | ecosystem: Environmental > Terrestrial > Soil > Riparian zone | place: USA: East River...
GAAAAAAACCAATCTGACGACTGGCAATGGTTTGAAGAAAAAATGACCTATGATAATGCGATATTACCTTTGGCCTTACTACACTCCTGTGAGATCACCGGGAATGATAAAGCCAAACAGATCGCCCTCAAAACCATGGCTTTTTTGGATAATTTAACCTTATCAAACGGTTATCTGAGCCCGGTGGGCAATGACGGTTGGTATTACCGTGGTGGCACGTTCCCTACATTCGACCAGCAGGCCATTGAAACTATGGCCATGGTGCTGATGCATTTCCAGGCTTACCAGATATTCCGCAAACCTGAGTTTATAGAGAAAATGTTTCTTTGTTACAAATGGTTCCTGGGTGAAAACACCCTGAGGGCACCGCTATACGACCATGAAACCAAAGGCTGCTGCGATGGCTTATTGCCTACGGGCATCAACCGCAACCAGGGGGCGGAGAGCACATTGGCTTACTTGATATCACACCTGACTGTACTAAAAGCATTTGAACTGGAATACGAATACAACAAATCCAGCCAGCAACGATTGGAGACCTGTTAATGAAGGTAGCCGTTTTATCCCCCGTTGCCTGGCGCACACCGCCCAGGCATTACGGGCCGTGGGAACAGATCGCATCAAACATTGCCGAAGGCTTAGTTAAAAAAGGATTGGATGTAACGCTTTTTGCTACAGGCGACTCTATTACAGCCGGCAAGCTGGATGCTGTTTGCGAAAAAGGTTATGAAGAGGATAGAACGCAGGATGCCAAGATCCTGGAATGTCTGCACATCAGTAACCTGATGGAAAAGGCATCATCATTTGATATCATCCATAATAATTTCGATTTCCTGCCGCTTACTTATTCGGCGCTGATCAAAACGCCTGTGATAAGCACCATACATGGCTTTTCCTCGCAAAAGATCATTCCGGTATATAAAAAATATAATTCCTCAACCCATTACGTATCCATCAGTAATGCCGACCGCAGCCCAGAGCTGAACTACCTGGCCACGGTTTACAATGGCATTAACGCTGATGAATTTCAATTCAACCCAAAGCCCGAAGATTACCTGTTATATTTCGGGCGCATACATCATGATAAAGGAACAGCAGAAGCTATTGCTATCGCGAAAAAAAGCAAACGCAAATTGCTCGTAGCCGGTATTATCCAGGATGAAAATTATTACCGGGAAAAAATTGAACCTCAATTAAATGATGAGATCGTCTACGTTGGTCATGCCGGGCCGGAAAAAAGAAAAGAACTTTTGGGCAACGCGAAAGCCTTACTCCACCCTATCAATTTTAATGAGCCATTTGGCTTAAGCGTGGTCGAAGCTATGCTTTGCGGCACCCCGGTTATCGCCTTCAACAAAGGCGCCATGCCCGAACTCATCAAGCATCAAGAGACTGGTTTTTTAGTAAATACAATTAACGAGGCTGTTGAAGCTGTTGAACACTTATCAGCTATCAATCGACAAACTTGCCACCAATGGGCGTTATCGCAATTCTCGGCTGATAAAATGGTGAGCGATTACCTGCAGCTTTATCACAAAATATTGGCTTAAGATTCACTCTCGTCTGTTATCAATTTATTGATCAGGTCTTTCAAATCAACTTCGGCAAATGCTGTGGATGAATCGGATACGCCATAAGGAATTATCAGTTTATTATTATGAACAATGGCCCCGCATGAGTAGAGCACATTGGGCACGTAACCTTCGCGCTCCTCGCTGTTCGGTATCAGCAAGGGCTCATTTAGCCTGCCTATCTCTATAGTAGGGTCATCCAGCTTTAACAAACTTGCTCCCAAAACATAACGCCGCATTGGTCCAACGCCATGGGTGATCATTAACCAACCATGATCGGTTTCAATAGGCGAACCGCAGTTACCAATCTGGATAAACTCCCACGAAAACTTCGGCTGCTGCAGTAAAACAGGTTTCTCCCAGATATTGATCTTATCCGAGTACATGATGTAATTATTACAGCCGTCAATACGGGATATCATCACATACTTACCATTTATCTTCCGCGGAAAGAGCGCCAGGTTCTTATTCTGCGCACCCGCACCGTAAAGTGGCATTATCCTGAAATTATAGAAATCATTGGTTTGCAGCAGTTTGGGCATAATCAGCGAGCCATCATAAGCTGTGTAGGTGGCGTAATAGGATGATGTGCCGTCATCATTAGTGAATTTCACAAACCTGGCATCCTCGATACCCTTGCGTTCATATTCGGATATCGGGAAAATCACCCTGTCGGATATATCGGTATCCAGCGAAAATACGATCTCATAATAGGAATCGGCCAGCCACAATATTTTATCATACTCCAGGCGCAGTAAATCGTTATCCTGTAGTTTCTGCGAGTCTGTGATGATGCGGTGCAGGTTGGTGTATTCAAAATGATGATCGAGCTGACCTTCTATTTCATTAAGCACATTAATATTGATCTGCGTAGTTACCGCCTTCTCAAAAAATAATTTTTTATTGTACACCGCGTTACGGATGATCTCGGCCTCGTCAATATACATGCCCGACGGTATTACGGTGATATTATTATCCTTATCAAAAAGCGCCCGACGGAAGGTAATTGAAGAGATATGCCCCTCGCCCACCGCCCTGAAACTGATGATCACGCGCCTTTCGCCATCTTCCAGTTCGGTCTGATCCGGGTCTTCTACAATGGATGGATTAAAAAACGCTGCCGATTCAATGGAGTACTCGTGTGTAAAATAGGAGCCAATCAGCAATTTGCGGTAAACGGTAAGCGAATCATAATCGATATTCAATTCGGCAAACAAAGGCTTTAACTTGCTGCAGTGACGGCTCAGTACCCGCGTAATGTTCCGGTGCCTTTTGGAGTACTCCTGCAATATGGGTGATACAATTCCGAAGGTAACTTCTTCACTTATACCCATTACCCGTTCTATTACCTCTTTGGCCCTGTCGTTCCCATTAAAAAAGAATCTGGCTATAACACGTTTCGGATCAGGGTTAACTCTTATGGGTTTTCTTATAATGGAAAGTCTCATATAGGCGAACTACATTTATACATTAACACAACGGCGCTCAAATTGATTGCCGCAATTTTTATAAAGTGATATTCAAATGAAAGGTTAAAGCTGAAAAGCCAAAGGTGAAAGGTTTTGGTGAGATAATGAAAAAAATTATTTGTTAATTTAAAATCGGTGCAATCATCAAAAAAATCAGTGTAATCCTAAATTATAATCGGTGTAATCCACCAACTCATATCATACTATTCCGCTTAATGAGATAAGCTTTTAATATGCTGTTATATCCATCATGTATATTAGCATCCACCAGGTCAATATGATATTGGGCGCATTTTAGTTCCAATTGGTGGCGGTGGCCATCGAGGTTTGATTTATAAGCATCGCGGATCTTGTTAGGGTGAACCCTCACTTCTTCTCCGCTTTCCATATCTACAAAATGATGCGGGCGATTATCAAAATCAAAATCAACCTCCTTTTGCCGGTCGTTCACATTAAATATCACCACCTCATGTTTATTATATTTCAAATGCTGTATGGCGGCAAACAGGTCCTTCAACTTATTTTCGCTATAGCCCGTTTCCAGCATATCGCTAAAAATGATGATCATCGAGCGTTGGTGCACCTCTTCGGCCACGTGGTGCAGTACCCCGGTAATATGGGTTTCCGCACTCGCTTTGGGTTGATTGTAGGCTTTCTCCAGTTCAGCATACAAATGAAAAAGATGCTTGGAGGTCGACCGTGCCGGGCTGATCCAGTCTATCTTATCCGAAAAAAGGCATAACCCAAATGCATCCCGTTGTCTTTTAAAAAGGTACATTAGGGAAGCCACCGCATAAATAGAAAATTGCAGTTTATTGAGCCCCTTTTCAGGAAAATTCATGGATGACGAGGTATCCAACAGCAGGTAGCAGCGCAGGTTGGTTTCTTCCTCAAATTGCTTCACAAACAGTTTATCGGTACGGGCCAGTAATTTCCAGTCGATATTTTTTACCGATTCACCATTATTATACAAACGGTGCTGCGCAAACTCCACCGAAAAGCCATGGAAGGGGCTTTGGTGCAGCCCGGTGATAAAACCCTCCACCACCTGCCGGGCCAGCAGTTCCAAATTGGCAAGGTGCCTTATTTGCTGTTCATCACTTAGTTTGGGCATAATTGTCTAAGGTAAGGCAATGGCCTTATCTGTCCAAATAAAACAAAATTTTCGGATTTATATTGTTGTAAATAGATGAGTAGGTTCCTGGAGGGGTGTCACCCTTAGGCACTCGAAGGGTGAGCGCAGAGGCCTTTGCCCGCATGTTTCGAGTGCCTCAACATGACACTCCCCTACAACATACCACAAGTACTTTTCTTTTGAAAACCCATGCTATTTTGTCGCAAACACACCCTATATATGTCAATTTTACCGCTTTGATTTTAGTTTTAACCTACTGATATTAGATCATAATTCAAACAAACAATCATAAGTATGGAAACCAGCGAATTTGAGATCGAAGAAGATATTAAAACATTTTTTATGTCGACAGATCAAGTACCGGCCGGCATACCGGCGCTTTTTGAAGAATTTGAAAAAAAGATCAATGGCTTTGAATGCCAGCATCTTTATGGTGTAAGCGAATGCGTGGGCGATAAGCTCATTTACCGGGCTTGCGCTCTTGAAAATTTTGAAGACGAAGCCAATCAATTAAACCTGTCTAAATATAATATACCGAAAGGTATTTATATATCTACTGTCTTTAAAAATTGGCGGGAAAATCTGCAACAAATGCCGCAAACGTTTTGCGAGTTGTTAAAGCTTCCTGATGTAAAGGGGGGTTCCATCTGCCTGGAAGATTATACCAGCCCGGACGAGATGCTCCTGATGGTTCAGCATAAATAAAAAAGTCCGCCCCGTATATCCCAGGGCGGACTTTTAATATGCTGAATGTATATATTAAGCTACTTGTGCGATCTGTTTGTCCAGTTTACCAGCTAAAACTGATTTTGGCACAGCGCCAATTTGTTTGTCTACTATCTCGCCTTTGTTAAAGAACAATAATGCAGGGATATTACGGATGCCAAACTTCATCGAGATGCCGGGATTGTTATCCACGTTTACCTTGCCTACTACCGCTTTGCCGCTGTATTCCTTAGCGATTTCTTCAACCACAGGACCTACCATACGACACGGACCGCACCATTCTGCCCAAAAGTCAACTAAAACCGGTTTATCTGATTTAAGGACTAATTCCTCAAAGTTTGCATCAGTTATTTCTAAAGCCATGATTTTTTAATTTTAAATTTTATCTAACAAATATATACTATTCAAATAGCTTGCCACAATGTATACCTGACAATGTGACAATGATATTATCCTACCCTGAGTGAATAACTTTTGGGTGACAATAAAAGTAAGTGATTTGCAGATCGAACAAAAAATTACTTATTAACAAAGAACAGGAAACTCCAGTTTATTAACAATGCCGATTACGGCACCTTTTTGAACTCAAGCAATTTAGCTTTGATATACTGAATCATATCATAGTCACTTGTCTTTTTCACCCAATCGATAGCAGGGTAATATTGAATCATAAACTTGTCTAACGAGTCGCCTTTTAGTTGGGTGATGTGGGTGACCAGCGTCCGGTTATACCTGGTACTAATATAATCCGCCTGCTCATCCCGCAGGAGTTGCTTCTGCAATTTGTTGGTGGGATCGCTCTTCTTTGTCAAGATACTCAACAACAGTGTAACATCGATATTCACAAACGCGAAAGGAACATTAGCCTGGGATGGCGATGAGGTAAGCATATCCGACAGCTTTGGCGGCTTATAATTAAATACCTGACCAAATTCTTTGCGATTCCTGATGGAATCGCGTTTATGATCACGATTAGCTTTAATAGCAACCCCGTTGAGCATGATCGAAAGCGGTTTCAGTCTGACGATGATACTTCCCTGCTTCCAGTCACTCACCGGGTAAAAGTAGGTTTTGTAGCCGATGGCGTATACCATAATAGTATCAGTTGGCCCCGAGGCCGCTATCCTGAATTCGCCATTGGCATTGCTTGATGTTTGGTGCAAGGCTGTAGTTATGGTCGCCACAACCGGGTGATTATTGCTATCAATCAATATCCTTCCGCTGATCACCTGTGCCTGAACACTGATATATCCAACAAGAAACAAGAAGCTGTACTTTTTAAACTGCATTGATCGGTGGGGTACCGGTTATAAATTTAAAGGATCAATACGGTATAATAAATTAGTTTAACAGTATTTAACGGTTTGATTTTTAACCATGAGGGTTGATTACAATTAAAAACTTTTTTTACGGGCGTTACGTAAACTGTCAGCTAAACAGGAAACGGATGAGAAAATCAGGGAACAGATGAGAAAATTGTTGGTGATAATTTGGCTTATGCTTCTTTTTACCGCTGTGGGGGCTTTGTTTTGGTATAATGAAGGGGTGTATCATCTGCCAACCCCCATCCCCGAAAACTACAAACCTATTAGCCAGGGTAAGTTTATTAAATTAAACAAGCTGTTAGAAGCAGATCATGGCAAGCCTCTCTTCCTCCATTTTTTTAATCCCGATTGCCCCTGTTCACGGTTTAATATTGCAAATTTCAAGTCTCTTGTAAAGCAATATGGCAGCCAGGTTAATTTCGTGATCATTGTTATGAACAATAAATTCTACACTGCAAAAGAGGTACAGGATAAATTTGATTTAAGTGTACCTGTTTTGTTTGATGCATCCATAGCCGCCTCCTGTGGTGTTTACTCTACCCCGCAAGCCGTATTGTTGGATAACCAACATCAATTATATTACAGGGGGAACTATAACAGCAGCCGTTATTGCACAGACGAAAAAACCAGCTATGCAAAAATAGCCATTGCTGGTTTGTTGCACAATCATACAAAATTAATTTTTGATCAATTGGCATTACGGGCTTATGGCTGCCGGTTACCAAATTGCAGCAAATAATAAAAAGGCCCATGATGAATAGTGAGTTTATAAAATGTGAAGACCAAACAATTGCCTTCAATTTTGAAGTAAAAAAAAGATCAGACAGGTTAATGAATTATTTCCTGAACGGCTTTTTTTTAGTCGGCCTGGTGTTGGCCTTTTTTTATGATACATGGCTGATCGCGATTGGGGTTGGCGGACTTTCGCTGCTGGCTTACTATTCTGTAAAGATAGCATTACCTGGTTCCTCCTTATATCAATATGTCTTAGGCATTGTATTAGGTATTTTCATGGCGCAATTTATTTACCAGATGCACGGGCTGTTTGAAATGCACTTTTTTGCTTTTATCGGCAGCGCAATACTGATTACTTACCAAAAATGGAAGCTCCAGATCCCGTTGGTGGTGGTCATTCATCACGCTTCCTTGGGGTATCTGCAAAACATCGGCATTTCCAAAGTTTATTTCACACAACTGGATTACTTTACTCTCCAGACTTTTATAATCCATGTTTTGCTGGCTGCTTTGATATTTTTTATCTGCGGATTGTGGGCGTATCAGTTAAAAAAATACAATGAAATGTATATTCTTCAAACTATAAAAATGGCCGAACTGATAAAAGAAGCCGAACTTTCTATATACCGGAAAAAAAGCGCAGAAGCCCTTGAGAAACAAAATCAAAAACTGAAAGAAATATCGTGGATGCAATCTCATGTAATCAGGGCTCCCCTTGCAAAGATCATAGGACTTATTCCGCTTATTGATGACGTAAAAGAAAATGATATTGAAAGGAAAAAAATGCTGGATTACCTGGCATCATCAGCAAGTGAGCTGGATGAGGTGATCCAGGATATAACTGACAAAACAAAGATTGCGGATCATAATTAAACTTGAGCAAGAATTGACAACTTTTAAAAAGTTGTCAATTCTAAATTACTTCAGCATCGGCTCCACATTCGTCAAACTATGTATCTCGGCCATCAGGTCATCGCTTGGGTTCACTTTAAAAGTTTTTGATGGCAGTTCGATCAGTATCGATTCTTCCATATCCTTCACCATAAACCGTAGCGTGCAGTTCTTAACAGGATATTTTTGATTATTACTTTCAATCATATGCTGGATATCATCCATCAGTTGGTTGCTCAAAGCATTCAGTTCAAGGCAAACGGTTATGGATTTGGTCAGTTTATCCCGCATTTCGGATAGCAGGCTCATGGTGGTGATCCTCAGATCCCAGTTATCTTTTTGCCTGAATTTCTCTTCGATATTACCTTTAATATGCAGGAAATACCCATCCATCATCAGGTTGCGGAATTTCACATAATCATCGCCAAACAAAGCAAACTCGTACGACTCATTATAGTCCTCCAGCACAAATGTACCAAACGGTTTCCCGGTCTTGGTCATTTTATGCTGAACATTCCCCACCAGGCCGCCTATGGATAACTCACCCTTTTTGCGGAGATTATTGAACGCGCTGATAATATCCTCGCCACCCTCACCCGATTTTGCCTTTTGTATGGTCTTCAGGTCAGATACGTTGGCATTGCAATACCTATCCAGTTCAACCTTGTAATTATCCAGCGGGTGCCCGGTAAGGTAAATGCCGATCACTTCTTTCTCGTATTTCAACTTTTCAATCAAAGGCCATTCTTCAGCTTCCGGCAATGGCGGCTCTGGTATATAAGATGCTACCGAACCACCGAACAAGGATGACTGCGTACTGCTTTGTGTATTTTGGTAATCGTTGGCATATTTTACCAACCGCTCTATTCCGGTTAAAATACCATTCTCTGTTTTGGCAAAGAAACGCGCCCTGTTCAGTTTAAATTCGTCAAAAGCGCCGCCATATACCAGGTTTTCGTACGATTTCTTAGTCAATGCCCGCACATTGGAGCGCTGCGCAAAATCATATACCGACTTATAAGGCCCGCGTTCTATCCGTTCCTCAATAATACTTTCAACCGCTTTCTCACCCACACCTTTTACACCAGTCAATCCGAAGCGTATTTGCCCTCTTTTGTTAACCGCAAATGACATATCCGACTCGTTGATGTCTGGCCCTAAAACCTCCACACCCATTCGGCGGCATTCCTCCATAAAGAAGGTGATCTTCTCCATGTTATTCTGGTTGTTCAAAACCGCGGCCATATATTCCGATGGATAATGCGCTTTTAAATAAGCTGTTTGATAAGCGACAAAAGCATAACAGGTTGAGTGTGACTTATTGAAAGCGTATTGTGCAAAAGCCTTCCAATCGTTCCATATCTTAGTCAGTTTATCTTTGGCGTGGCCTTTGGCGGCCGCGCCTTCCATAAACTGGGACTCCATTTTGTTCAGCACATCAAGCTGCTTTTTACCCATTGCCTTACGCAACACGTCAGCATCGCCCTTGCTGAAACCGGCCAGTTTTTGTGATAAAAGCATCACCTGTTCCTGGTAAACGGTAATACCGTAGGTTTCGCCCAGGTATTCCTCCATATCCGCCAAATCGAAAGTGATCGGCTCCACGCCATGCTTACGCTTGATAAAGTTGGGAATATACTCTATCGGCCCCGGCCTGTACAGCGCGTTCATCGCGATCAGATCCTCAAACTTATCCGGTTTCAGGTCGCGCAGGTACATTTGCATACCGTCACTTTCAAACTGGAATGTACCATTGGTATCGCCGCGCTGGTAAAGCTCAAAGGTTTTCTGGTCGTCCAGCGGGATATAGTCAATATCGATCGTTACATCATAATTTTGTTTGATCAGCCTTAAAGCATCTTTCAGGATGGTTAACGTTTTAAGACCCAAAAAGTCCATCTTGATTACACCTGCGTCTTCGATCACACGCCCGTCATACTGGGTAACCAGCAGATCGGAGTCTTTTGCTATCGCGACAGGGACAATTTCTGTCAGATCATATGGGGCAATGATAATACCCGCCGCATGCACACCAGTGTTACGTACCGAGCCTTCCAGCTTTTCAGCTTCACGCAGCACAATACCTTTCAACTCGCTTGACTTGTAAATGGCCTGCAGTTCGGGCACCTGCTCAATAGCTGTTTTGAGGTTGATGCCTAATGTGTCGGGCACCAACTTTTTCAGAGCGTTCACATCTGATAGCGGCATATCCAGTACCCTGCCTACATCCTGTATACTGGTACGGGCAGCCATAGAGCCATAGGTAATGATCTGCGCTACCTGGTTCTTGCCATATTTATCCACCACATAGTCGATCACTTTTTGCCGGCCCGCGTCATCAAAGTCCGTATCAATATCGGGCATCGTCTTACGGTCGCGGTTCCAATACCGTTCGGACAGGAGATAATACTTTAATGGGTCGATGTTAGT
>Ga0193752_1003758_pt1 | contig 10282 bp, 7 predicted proteins | sample H1c1metaG_FD_144924 | JGI IMG/M metagenome (GOLD analysis project Ga0193752, IMG submission 144924) | Soil microbial communities from a riparian zone of the East river system, Colorado, United States - H1c1 | ecosystem: Environmental > Terrestrial > Soil > Riparian zone | place: USA: East River...
GTACCGCTCCTTGAGACCGCGCAGAATGGCGATCGTCGCCTCGACGGTCGGCTCTCCAACGTAGACCTGCTGGAAGCGCCGCTCGAGCGCGGCGTCCTTCTCCACGTGCTTGCGATATTCGTCCAGCGTCGTTGCACCGACGACACGCAGCTCACCCCGCGCGAGCATCGGCTTGAGCATCTGGCCGGCATCCATCGAGCCTTCCGCCTTGCCGGCGCCCACGAGCGTATGCAGCTCGTCGATGAAGGTGATGAACTGATCGGGATCTTCGGTGAGCTCCTTGAGCACAGCCTTGAGGCGCTCCTCGAATTCGCCGCGGAACTTCGCGCCGGCGATGAGTGCACCCAGGTCGAGCGAAACGAGCCGCTTGTTCTTCAGGCTCTCCGGAACGTCGCCATTGACGATCCGCTGCGCGAGCCCTTCGACGATAGCGGTCTTGCCGACACCCGGTTCGCCGATGAGCACTGGATTGTTCTTCGTCCGGCGCGACAGCACCTGCATGACGCGCCGAATCTCCTCGTCGCGCCCAATGACGGGATCGAGCTTGCCGTTGCGCGCGTCTTCCGTGAGGTCGCGCGTGTATTTCTGCAGAGCCTGGTACTGGTTCTCGGGATTCTGGTCGGTGACGCGATGCGTCCCGCGAATGGCCTCGATGGCCTGAAGCAGCGCCTTGTGCGTGCCGCCGAGCGCGTTGAGGAGCGTCTTGGTCTCGGTGCCCTTGGCGTCGGCGAGCGCGAGCAGGAGGTGCTCGGTGCTGACGTACTCATCCCCGAGCTTCTTCGCTTCCTTCTCCGCCTGATCGAGAACGGCGGTGAGCTCACGCGCATATGAGGGCGAGGCGTCACTCTGCTTGGGATAGCGTTGAATCTCGCGCTGAAGCGCTTCCTTCAGCGCGGCGACGCTGACGCCGAGCTTCTGCAGCACGGGCACGACGATACTCTCGTCCTGCGAGAGCAGAACGATCAGCAGGTGTGTGTCGTAGACGAGGGGATTTCCGATCCGGCGCGCTTCCGCGACGGCATCGTTCAGTGCCTCGGCGGACTTCACCGTAAGTCGTTCTGGATTGATCATGTTCTGTTGCGTGAAGGTTGTGACACGTGACCGGACGAAGGGAGCAACGGTAGTGCCGCGCGCATCGCGCCATGTCGGCAGACCGGACTGACGTTAGCGCGCACGCCATTCCCGGTTTGGCAGTGGGACAAACACGAAGCGCCCGGGCTGTTTGCCCGAGCGCCCCGTGCTGTGGAGACTGAACCGGATGCTAGCTCACTTCGCGACGAACGCCTTTTTCGTAGAGCGTTCCCCGTCGACGACGAGCTCGTAGAGATAAACCCCGGAGGCTGCTTCCTTTCCGGAGTTCAGAACCTTGCCATCCCAGAAGGCCACGTATGACCCACACGGAACGGACAGATTCGCGACTGGCCGATTGAGGCCAACCTCACCCTCGAGCTTCGGTACTGCGACGAGCTGTGCCAGCACGTTGTAAATGCGGACCGAGACAACGTGCATGCCGCTACATCCCTCATACTCGATCTTGAAAGGGATGCGCGTTTCCGGATTGAACGGGTTCGGGTAGTTTTGCCCGAGTACCCCTAGCTTGCGCCCTCGGGGCTGTGGTGCCTCTTGCCCCGCCGCTTGCTTTGTCGGAACTGCACAAAGGGCGAGCGCGAGCGCAAGCGCTGCCCAGCGGTGGTACATGTGAACTCCGGCTGACGAAACAGGATCCTGGTGCTGCTCCTGTGACGGGTGAATAGGGATGCTGCCTTACCTGCGAAAATATGCCCGACACAACCGCATGTCAAGAAACCATCTCGACTTACGCGCACCCACGTACCCGATTTACAGCGTACCCCACGTCACGATGAGGGTGCCATAAGACGTCGGCCGAGCTCGGTACGAGTGGTGTAACCTTCACGGTCGCAATACTCTAGGAACGGTATGAGAAACTTCCGTGTAAGCCCGAGCAAATCCCGAAGCTCGGCCGGCGTACACTCCCGTCCGTCAGCCATCCCCACGGCCATTCGACCCTTCAATTCGTCGACCGCGAGGTGCGTGAAGTAGCGGTTGGGCTCGACAGGGATCAGCGTTCCGACTCGGCCATGCCAGCGCGCCAGCGACATGAGCTCTACGGAATCCGCGCCGAGTTGGATGGCGAGTTCCTCGATGGTCGGTGGCTCCGCGCCCGCAGCGGCGAGCGCGTCCATCAAGGCGGCCGACAGACGAATCTGCGCCACACTCAGTGACGGAGAGAACCCAGCCCTCGCCACCAGCCCCTGCTCTACGACGACGCGGCCCTCGGCCGACAGCGCGGCGAGAAGCGCAGTCGCGACGTCGTCCGGCGCATCGAGGCGAGAGCGGAGCCATTGGAGCGGCGCGCCAGGCTCCAGAGGGTGATCCGCGTGGAATCCGTCGAGGATCTCAGCGCTCGCGGCAGTGAGCTTGTCACGCACGGCGGCGCTGATGAATCGAGAACCCACGCGCCACCCGTCAGCTGCGTCCAGCAGCGCGGACACCGTATCCGGCTGCACGCCGAGTCGCACCGGAAGGTCGTTCACCCTCACGCCGGCGGCGCCTGACTCGGCCATGAGAATCGCCAACGTCGTGGCTGCATCTCGCGCGGCGATGGGCCACGGTCGTGCCCGCACGGGCGCATGCGGGTCGGTAATCGTGCCGCCACCCAATGTCGACACGGGCGACGCCGCGCGCAGGACGAAGCGGTCGCCGGCTCGTGCGACGATCCCTTCGTCGAGAACGATGCGCGCCGAGTGCTCCTTCCCGGGCTCGAGCACGCTGTCACGCACGACGAGGCGCGCGCCGACTTCATTGGTGCCCAGGTGGAAGCGTACGCGCGAGCGCGGCCCGAGCGTGGTTCCGATATCCGGGAGAAGTGCGAGATCACCACGCATCACGCGGCTGGAGCGCCAGGCGTCGCCCTGCACGAGCACGGCGCCGCGACCCACATGCTCCAACTCCACCCCCGCCAGCGCGATACCCGCGCGCTCGCCGGCGCGTACGACGTCGACGGACTTGCCGTGCGCATGAAGCCCGCGCACGCGTGCGACCATGCCGAGCGGAAAGAGTCGAACCGTGGCATCGCGAGCGAGCTTGCCGGACCACACAGTGCCGGTCACTACGGTGCCAGTACCGCGCACGGTGAATGCTCGATCCACGGGAAGGCGGAACACGTCACTCTCCGAGCGGGCAGGAACGGCAAGCGCGGCGACGGTGAGTGCAGCGCGCAGCGCGTCGAGGCCCTCACCAGTCGTGGCCGAGACGGGAATGATCGGAGCGCCGACGAGCGACGAATGTTCGAGGGTCGCCCGCACGTCCTCCTCGACGAGCGCGAGCCATTCGTCGTCGACGAGATCGCGCTTGGTGAGTGCGACAACGCCGCCGCGCACGCCGAGCAGCTTGAGGATGGCGAGATGCTCGCGTGTCTGGGGCATGACGCCCGCATCCGCCGCGATGACGAGCAGTGCGAGATCGATCCCCGTCGCTCCGGCCACCATGGTGCGCACGAACGCCTCGTGGCCAGGCACGTCGACGACGCCGACCTGCCCCACCCCATCGAGATGCAGCGGTGCGAACCCGAGGTCGATCGTGATGCCTCGGCGCTTCTCCTCGGGCAGCCGGTCCGTATCGACGCCAGTGAGTGCGCGGACGAGCGTCGTCTTGCCGTGATCGATGTGACCCGCGGTGCCCAGGATCATCGGAGAGTGCGCGCTACCATCGCTGCTCCTCCCACATCTCGAGTGCCCGCAGTGGACGTCCATCCGTGAGATGCTCGGCGAGAAACTCGCGCAGCAACCGCTGGTGGGCGCGCGTCTCGGCGTCGCCGAGCGGTACGCCGGCGTCGCCGGAGAGAAAGCGACGCAGCGTATTGCGTGCCTCGGCTGGCAGCGCGCGCCCTGTGGGAGCAAGCCGGCCGCAGCGCTGACAGAGCGCGCCGCCCGACGCGTGGCTGAAGAGCACCGTCGCGTCGGACGGGAGTGGATCGTGACATTCGCCGCAGATGTCGAGCGCCGGCGCGAATCCCAGCTCGGCGACGATGTGCCAGGCGCTGGCGAGCGTGGCGGTGAGCGCCTCGTCGGATGCGGCAGCGGCGAGGTCGTCGAGTGCGCCGGAGACGACGTCGAAGAGTGCGCTGTCGGACGCATCACGCCCGAAGCGAAGCGTGAGCTCGGCGATGGCCGAGGCGCCGGCGAAGCGGCCCATGTCCTCGGCGAGCATGGGCCGTGCGCGGATGACGTCGAATCCGCTCAGCGTGTCGAGGTCGCGGCCGGGTTTGAAGTAGAGCTGCGCGGTACCTTGGGCGAAGAGGTCGAGCGCGCTGCCGAAGCGCCGTGAGGACCGGCGTGCGCCCTTGGCGAGTACGCTTCTCACGCCGCCGTCGCGCGTGACGAGGCGCAGGATGCGGGAGGACTCGAGGTAGTCGAATTGGTGAAGAACGATTGCATCAGTGGCGAGAATTGCCATGCTGCAATCTAGCGGGGCGGCTGCGGGCTACGCCCGCGGCCTTGCGGGGCGCATCAGCCGCGCTTCGCGCGGCTGTCTGAGCTTACGGGGCGGGCCGCTGCGCGGCCCTTATGGCGACTGCGTTACTGGTTTGTAGTTGCCGTAAGGCCGCGTAGCGGCCGCCCCGTAAGCGGGCGGCGAATGCCGCCCGCGCCCCGTAAGGCGGCAAAGCCGCCGCCCCATCAGTTCAGAACGACACTCGAACCCCAGACAACACCCTGCGGCCCGCGCCGCGGTAGCCCGTCTGCGCCAGAGGCACGGCGTCAGAGAAATCGAAGTTGAACCCCGCCACGTCCGTGTAGCGTGCGTCGAAGAGATTTTCGGCGCGAAGCGTCAGCGTCACCGTGCCGCGCGACTCGGCAAGCACTCGCAGCTCGCCGGAGAGATCGGCACGCGTGTACGGCGAGAGCGTCACGTGTTGCGTCGCGGCAAAGTTGGGCGGAAAGTAGTTGTCCTCGCGCGTGCCGACGCGGTGTGCGCGCAGGTCAACGCCGCCGCGCGCGACGTGATAGCCGATGCCCGCATCGATGGTGTGCATCGGACGGCGCAGCAAGCGCGCGCCTGGCGCGAACGTCGCCGTGACGACGGCACTCGTACCCGGATCCACGACGCGCGTGGAGAGATACGTCATCGCCGCATCGACGCTCAGGCCTTCGAGCAGCGTCACGCGTCCTTCCAGCTCGGCACCGGACGACCGGGTGCGCGCGATGTTGTTGTAGTTCGGAGCGGTCGCCGAATACTCGTAGTCGATGAGGTCGCGGAAAGAGTTGGAAAAACCGGTTATGCCGATAGTGCCCCAGCTGCCGACGTTCTGCTCGATGCCGGCGTCGAAGCTCAGCGCGTGCTCGGGCGAGAGCGCCGCATTTCCGATCGCGAATGCGCCACCGAAGTTCTCGAGGAACGTCGGCTCACGGAACGCCGTGCCGACGCTCGCGCGAAAGCGCGTGGACGCGAGCTGTGCACTGCCGGCCGCGCGATAGGTGAAGAAGTCGCCGAACTGCTCGTTGTGCTCGAAGCGACCGCCGATCGCGAGCGTGTACGGCTGGGCGGGAGCGAAGAGCAGTTGGCTGTAGACGCCGCTCGTGCGACGGCGCGCCGTGAATGCATTCGGACCGAAGTTGCTCTCGGTCTCACTCGACTGCCACTCCTTTTCCACCTGCCCGCCGACGGTGATCCGCACAGCCGACGGGAGATCGATGTTCAGCCGGAGATCACCGCTGCGACGACGCGAGCGGTCGCCGGTGCTGAAGTAGTAGCCGTCGGTATCGCCCGGGCTGTCAGCCTGGTCCTGCGACACGCCATGCACATCGAACGATGCGAGCGACAGACGGAGCTCGGCCATGGACGAGAAACGATAGCCGGCGTCGAGTCCCGCAGCGATGCGATCGTCGCGATGCATCGCGTTGCTGTCGACGACCTCGCCTGATCCATTCGTCGGGAAGTGCACGTTGTTGCCGGTGTAGCGCAGCGAGAAGCTCGCATCGGCGCCGTTGCCGCGCGCACCGAGCAGCGCGCTGGCGACGTCCTGCTTGTATTGACTGTTGAAACTCTGGATGCCGTCGCTACTGTGCCGAGCGCCGGCGAGCGAGTAAGTGAGCATCTCGCTGCCACCGCGCACCGCCCCGTCGGCATCGTAGCTGCCGTATCCACCGCCGCGTCCAGAGAGCTCGACACGCGTGCGCCCGGTAGCGGGTCTCGTAAAGAGCTGGATCACACCTGCCATCGCGTCGGAACCATAGAGCACGCTCGCCGGTCCGCGGACGATCTCGATGCGCTCGAGGTTGTCGGTGCTCAGCGTGGAGAAGTCGAAGGCTCCGCCAGCGTCGTTCACGGGTACGCCGTCGATGAGGACCTTCGCGAACTTGCTCTCACCGCCGCGAATGAACAGCGACGTCTGTCCGCCATAAGATCCGGTCTGCACCACCGACACACCAGGCACCTGGCGCAGCGCATCGATGACCGTGGTTATGCCCTCCCGGCGCATCTGTTCGCCGGTGACGACGGACGTCGACGCTGGCGAGCGGCCGCTTGCGAGCGGAGAGCGCGTCGCCGTGACGACGACGGGTGTGATGCGCGCCGTGTCCTTTGCGACCTGTGCGGAGACGGCGAGCGGAAATGCGACGAGTGCGAACAGCGAAACCAACGACCGGGATTGCATAGCTAACTCGATAAGTGAAGTTGAAAAAGCAGGTCCCTCGCTGCGCTCGGGACGACAAATTGTCGAACTACTGCGGGCGATCGCCTCGAGGGCGCACGCGAAGGGGAACGAGTGTCGGCGCGCCGACAGCGGGATCGCGCGTGACGACGAGCGGCCACTGATAGACGCGCTCGAGCACACTGCCCTGCATGACGGTGGCAGGATCACCAGCCGCTTCGACGCGACCGGCGTTGAGCAGCACCATGTGGTCGGCGAATCGCGCGACGAGATTCAGTTGGTGGCTGACGAGCAGCACCGCCTGTCCTTCCGCGGCGAGCTTGCTCAGCAACTCGAAGATCGCCATCTCGTGGCCGACGTCGAGAAACGTCGTGGGCTCGTCGAGCACGATGGCGTCGCCGCCCTGCGCGAGTGCGCGGGCGAGGCGAACACGCTGCCATTCGCCGCCAGAGAGCTCCGTGATGGCGCGATTCACGAACGTATCGGTTTCCGTCAACTGCACCGCGCGATCGATGGCCACACGATCGGCAGGCGTCGCCGAGCGCCAGACACCGAGATGCGGATAGCGGCCGAGTGCGATGTACTCGAGCACCTGGAGCGGAAACGCGGGCTCTTCTCGCTGGGTGACGACAGCGACGCGCGTCGCCAGGTGGCGACGAGTAGAGCTGTCGACGGACGCGCCATCCAATGCGATAGAGCCGGACTTCAATCCCACTCGGCCCACCAGTGCGCGAACGAGTGTGCTCTTGCCACTGCCATTGGGCCCGACGACGGCGGTGATGCGGCGGCGCGCGCTATCCAGCGACACGCCGTCGAGCGCAGGCTTGACGGCGCCCTGGTACTGCACGACGACATCGCGGAAGGCAATCATGCGAGGCGACGCAGCAGCGCGAGAAAGAAGGGCACGCCGATCAACGCCGTCACCGCGCCGAGCGGCAGTTCGGCGGGAGGCATGGCAATGCGTGCAATGAGATCCGCGCCGACGACGAGTGATGCGCCGGCCAACGCTGCGGCGCCGATGATGACGCGATGCGTTCGCGCACCGGCGAGTCGCACGAGGTGCGGTACGAGCAGTCCGACGAATCCGACGAGTCCCGCGGCACTGACCGTGCCGGCCGCGAGCAATGCGCCAGCGACGTACACGCCGAGCGTCACGCGCGTGACGTCCACGCCAAGGCCAGCAGCGGTGTCGTCGCCGAGGGCGAGAACGTCGATCGCGCGGCCGAGTGCGATGAGTGCGCCGACGCCGATGGCGACGAACAGTCCAAGCGCACGTACCTGAAGCCAGTTGGCTTCAGCGGCGGAGCCCATCATCCACCACAGCGCTCCGCGCACAGCCGACGCATCGGCGTTCGCGAGCGCCACCATGATCACGGAGTTCGCGAAGGCACCGACGACGACTCCCGCCATGAGCACCACGCGCGCATCCCCGCGTCCTCCCGACGCCCGCGCGACGAGCAGTGTGAGCGCCACCGCGATAAGCGCGCCACCGAAACCGGCGACTGGCACGAGTGCAGCCGGCGCATGAAGCGCTGAGGCGACGACAGCACCAACGGCCGCTCCGCCCGATACGCCAAGGAGATATGGCTCGGCGAGGCGGTTGCGCGTTGCACCCTGGAGCGCCGCGCCCGCAGCGCCGAGCCCTGCACCGACGAGCGCGGCGAGTAGCACGCGCGGCAAGCGCAGCGTGCGCACGACGGCCACCGGCAATGGCTCACCGACACCCATCACGCCGTTGAGCACATCGGCGACGGACAGCCGCACGGTGCCGATCATCACACCAGCGACGATCATCACCACGAGGGCAAGCCAGAGCAGCGTCCACCGCGAGAGCCGCACGATCAGAACTTCACGTCGGGGTGAAGCAATTTGGCGAGCGAGACGGCGCTCGCGCCAACGCGATTCGATGGTCCTGTCGCAATCGCCGAATCGAAGACGACGACGCGGCCTTCGCGCACGGCGCGCAGCGTCTTCCACTTTTGGTCGTTGAGTATTCGCTCGCGCGACTTCGCGCTGGTGAGAATCACATCGGGATCGCGACGGAGCAGCTCCTCGAACGTCACCGTCGGCGACGGTTGCGGCATGTCGGCGAAAATGTTCTTCGCACCGGCAATCTCGAGCAACTCGTGCAGGAAGCTTCCCGCGCCAACGGAGAGCAACGGCGCTTCCCACAGCGGCCAGAAGACAGTCGGATGTGGAAGGCTGGCCGTTTGCGCGCGCACACGATCAAGCGTCGCCTGCACCGAGTCCACCGTGCGCTCGGCGGTTGCGGAATCGCCGGTGATGCGGCCGAGTGCGCGTGTCACGCGCATCATGTCGGCGATGCGATCGATCTTGTATGCGGCAGTCGCTACGCCACTGCTCCTGAGGCGTCGCGCCGCGTCGCGGTTGTCGGCGCTCGCGTAGAGCAGCACGAGGTCCGGGTGCGTGTTCAGCACCGCTTCGACGTTCGGGCGCAGGCCCGGGCCGAGATCCGGCACCGCGAGCACTTCCTTCGGGTAAATGTCGTACGACGTGCGACCCGTGACGCGCGGACCCGCGCCGATGGCGAACAACAGCTCTGTCGTGGTGGGGTTCAGCGAGACGATGCGCTTGGGCGCGGTGCCGACGGCGATCGTGTCGCCGAAGTCGTCGGTGAGCGCGGTTCGTACGGGCGCCGCTTCACGCGCGCAACCACTCGCCAAAATGGCGAGTGAGGCAACGACGAGCGTGCGATTGATGGAATACAAAAGGGCACCTCCGGCCGAAGGAGAGTGCCCGTAACGGAACGCGTCGCTGAACAGGAAGAGCCGAGACGCGTGGCGTCACCAACCCTCCCCCGAGGACCTGTGAACGTATCGCGGACGGGGTCGTCTCCTGACTCCGGGCCGCGCGACCCCGCCTTCCCGACCGCAGTCAGTGGCGTGTGTGAGGGTGCGCGTGCAAATGCCCGTTACAGTGGCGGGGCCGCGCCGGCATTTCACCGGCTTCCGTGTCCCCGTTCGCGTTGAATTGTATGGCGAATCTAGACGACCCGTTCGCTCGCAGCAAGCACTTGCGTGAGTTTCGCCTTGAGCGCTGCGCGTTCAGCGGCGTAGGCGTCGGCGTCGAGTGTGGGATCACCGCGCTCGTGTCGTGCGTCGAGCGCGGCGATGGACGCGACGAGCGAATTTGTCTGGTGCACAGGCTGCGCGACCGGCCGCACCCGCGCGCCGCGGCGCATGAGCGTACGCCCGAGTGCACCCGCCATGACGAGCACGATGGCACCGGCGAGCACGACGAGCACGCGCGTGCGAGTGGCTGCAGTCGTGACGGGTACGGTGATCCGCACGACTTCACCGGCAGCCGCATCCTGTCCGAGGAAGCGCTTGAACGTGCGTCCACTGGTGACGGCAGCGTCGGTAGCGCGCAGCGATGGACTGCTCACTTGCGCGAGTGGCTCCTCGAGCAACACCTCGAGCACCGTAGTGGGCTTGTCGAGCGCGATGGTCAGGGGAAATCCCGATGCCGGCATGCTGTAGCTGTAGCTCACCTGCTTTACGCCTGGTCCGAACGGCGCGAGCATCACGATGTGATTGCCTTGCGCGACGATGGCGTCGGGACTCACATCACCTCGGCCGGCACGCACGCTCG
>Ga0193752_1003759_pt1 | contig 10273 bp, 10 predicted proteins | sample H1c1metaG_FD_144924 | JGI IMG/M metagenome (GOLD analysis project Ga0193752, IMG submission 144924) | Soil microbial communities from a riparian zone of the East river system, Colorado, United States - H1c1 | ecosystem: Environmental > Terrestrial > Soil > Riparian zone | place: USA: East River...
CCATCGACTCGAGTGTGCGCGCAACGTCACCCAGGGTTGTGCGCCGCTCAAAATTCTCGAGTCGATGGCGAACGGCGTGGCCGTAGTCGCGTCTGATCTGCCGCCGGTGCGCGAGCTGATCCGCGACGGCGTCGAGGGCCGCCTCGTCGCTGCCGATCGTCCGGCCGAGCTGGCGCGCGCGATCCGCGTCTTGATGGCGTACCCCGAACGCCGGGCTGCGTTGGGCCGCTGCGGGCGCGAGCGTGTGCTGCGCGATTTCAGCTGGGAAAGCTCGCTAGAACGGCTGCGAACGGTTTATCGTTCGATCGACCCGACGGAGGTCCATGTTCGCGGCATTCCGAGCGCTCCAGCAGTTGTCTAACACGCAACGCGAAGCGATCGAATCGAAGCAAGTGTCGGGCGCGTACCCGCCGAGCCTGCTGCTCGACAACCTGCGCGCGTTGTCGGAGTTCGACCGGCTGGCGGACAAGTGGCGCCGCACGGCCACGATCGCGGCTCCGATCCTTGCGGTCGCGGCTGTATTCACGTTGATGATCTCGCTGCATACGACGACGTATCTGTTGCCGTTGCCGATTGCGCTGCTCGTCGCGGCGGTCGTGATCGCAGTATCGTTTTTTCGGCTGCGCCCGCTCGACATCTCGAACAACGTTCGCGGCGTGGCGTTGCCGTTTCTAGCGATCTTGAAGCAGGACATCGCAGCGACGGATCGAGTTCGAGTGCGCCTCGACTTGGCCTTGCCGACCGATAAGCGGAAGCAGGTCGAAGTGTTGCCCGCGTACGTGCGCGGCCAGTACCACAAGGTCATCGACACGCTGTTTGCCGATCCATGGTTCGAAGGCTCGGCGCGCTTGGCCGACGGTACTGTGTTGCGCTGGCGCGTTCGGGACGACGTGCGCGAGAGCAAGCGAACGAAGCGCAATCGGCGTGGCAAGTACAAGACTAAAACTCGTCACTACAAGCGGAGTGAGATCGCGGTGGTAGTGTCACTGCCGTCGAAGCGCTACGTCGTGCATGATGTAGCCGGCTCGGCCGGGCAGCGCGTTACGGTGCGCCGCGACGTGAAGCGCTGCACGATCAAGCTGCAGCGCAAGCTGAAGCTGAAGTCGTTGGAGCCGATCGATCCGAGGTTCCTGATCGACGCGATCTCGGCGGCGTATCGGTCTGCGACTCCGGTCGGGAGTGCGGCATGACGCAGTGCGAGTGCAGGGCAGGGTTCTTTTCCTTGCGCGATTGCGAAAACATGGCCCTCGCGCAGTGCGTCGAGTGTGCGCGCTGGATCTGTGCGCTGCATTCGGCGCCAGAAGCCGTGATGTCGACGTGTCGCGACTGCCAAGCGCGGCGCGATCAAGGAACCGGCACGACGGGCGACCGCGATACGTACGACGACGGCTGGGCCCATTCGTATCGCGAGCGGTATTACGGTTCGGGGTACACGCCGATGTATTCGGGCTCGCACCACCACCACTACGACAACCAAGACGCACAATCGTTCGCCCCGCGCGACGGCGAGATGGAGGACGGCAGCGATGACCCCCAAGCCGGTTTCGGCGACAGCTGACGTTCGCTTGTTGTGGATCACCGAGAACTATCCGCCGGATCGCGGTGGCATGGCCCAATCCTGCGATCGAATCGTGCGCGGGTTGCGTCGCCTCGGAGTCGAAGTCGACGTGGTTCACTTCAGCCAGCGTCACTCGGGCGTGCGGATCGAGCAGCAAGAGCGCGGCCGGCTGATCCGCTGCGAGGTAGGCGAGGATGCCGCGCACGCGACTAACCTCGCGTGGAACGTGCTCGGGCGCAGCACCGTCCGCTTCTCTCGCGTCGTGGCGTTCGGAGGATTCCTGCCGCTGTTAGCTGCCCCGAGCTTCGCCGCATGGCTTGGCGCACCGCTCACTACGTTACTGCGCGGGAACGATTTCGACGCCGGCATCGTCTCGCCGCGTCGCGGTTGGATGCTCCGCGACGCGTTGACGCGCTCGGCTGCCGTTGGAGTAGTCAGTCGCGATCACCAGCACAAGGTCGCGAGCATGTTCCCACAGCCGCTGGTGCGTTGGATTCCGAATGGAATCGACACGGCGGAGTGGACGCTGCTCGAGATCGATCGGGCAAAGGCGCAGCAGTGGCGCGCACAGTGCGTCGCGGAGGGAAGGCGAGTGGTCGGCTTGTTCGGCCACTTGAAGCAGAAGAAGGGCGGGCTGTTCTTCCTGGATGCGGTGGAGGCGAGTCACGTCGCGGGCAGTCTGCACTTGTTGATCGTGGGTGAGATCGAGCCCGCGATGTCAGCTCGGCTCGAGGCGCTGAGCGAAGACGTTCGGTGGACTCACGTTCCGTTCGTCGATCGATTCGAGCTCTTGCCTTGGTACGCCTGCTGCGATGTCGTCGCGCTGCCGTCGCTCTACGACGGGATGCCGAACGTGTTGCTCGAAGCGGGCGCGCTCGGCGTGCCGGTGCTGGCTTCGACGGCCGGCGGCATGGCAGACGTACTCGGTACCGCTGAGACCGCGCTCACGTTCCCGCCGGGCGACAGTTACGGGTGTGTGCGCGCACTCGAGGCTGTCGTGGAATTGTCGAAGTCGGAGTTGGCGCAGGGCGGTCTAGCGCTGCACGCAAGGATCCTCCGCGACTTCGAGGCACGAACCGAAGCAGCGCGGTACCACGAGTTTCTGGTCGAACCAGCGAGCACGTCGAGCACGTCCGCTACGCCGCGCTCGGCTGCAACCGACGGTGTGAGCGCGGGAGAGAACTGAACCATGCGCAATCGCGTCGTGACTCATGGGATGTGTCTGGTTGCAGCGCTCGTGCTCGGGTGCAGTCGCTTGGAACCGGAACCTGCGCCGCAGCCCTCCCGGGCAGCATCCGAGCCGGGCACGAAGGTCGTCATCGCAGCGGCGGGCGGCGCTGAAGCACTCACGATCGAGCTCGCTCGCGACAAGGTCGATGTGCGCGCCGGGACGCGACACGTCGTCGGCCAAACGAAAGGCGACAAGCGCTACTACCACCAAGGCAGCGTGAGTGGCGAAGCGTTCGTCGAGGTGAAGATCAGCGATACCGGCTTCAAGGTTCGCACGCCGGATAGCAAGCTGCTGTGGAAGGTCAAAGTCGCGGACGACAAGATCAAGGTCAGCGACAACGAAGAGAACCTGAACGCGTGGACGCTGAAGACGAAGTACGACGACAAGGTGAAGGTCGAAGACCCGTCGGAGCACGAGATCGGCGAGGTTCGCTTCAATGCCGAGTCGGGCAAGATCAAGGTCAAGGACGCGTCCGACAAAGAGTTGTTCGTTCTCGAGTCGGGGAAGCGGTCGGCGGCGTACGGCGTGTTGTTGATGAGCGCAGTGCCGGAACAGTATCGGGACGTGATCATCGCGGAGCTGATCGCGCGTGGTCAGTGACCTCGTCTACTACGCGATGGGCGGCGGGCTCGGCCACTTGGTGCGAGCGCGAGCCTTCCTGCACACGATCGGCTACCAGGGTCGAGCAACGGTCGTCACCGCATCCGAGCTCGCGAAGGACACTCGGGTGGCGGGCGGACTGGACGTATTGCAAGCGCCGGCCGAGCTCGAGCGAGATGCTCCGGCGTTTCGGCAGTGGCTCAGCCAGCAGATCACCAGACTCGGTGCCGACTGTTTGTGTGTGGATGCGTTTCCGGCTGGCATTCTGGGTGAGCTGGAACGCTGGCCGAGCGACATCGCGTTGTGGCACGTGGCGCGGTTGCTTCGCTGGCGCGAGTACGCGCCGCTGCTCCGCGGAGCTCCACTCGCGTTCGAACGCTGCTGGTGTGTGGAACCGTTGGAGATCGAGCATCGAGCGTTCCTCGCCGCGTGTTGCAACGCTGTGGAGGATCTCGTGCTGTCTGACCCGCCGCAGCCGTACGCTGCACGGACCACGACCAACGAAGCCGAGCCGTACTGGTTGGTCGTCCACACCGGGCCGGAGGTCGAAGTTGCGGAGTTGCTCGACTACGCGTCGGAGATTCGCAGCCTCGAGCAGGCGTCAGTCAGTCTGCTCCTGATCACTCGGAATGCGCCGTGCGACTTGCCGGCGCACACGCGCCAGCTCGACGTCTTCCCGGCGGAGCCGTATTTCGCAAACGCGCAGCGGATCTTCACGGCTGCGGGCTTCAACAGCATGCGGCAAACCGCGCGTTATGCGTCCAAGCGCGCGGTATTGCCGATGCCGCGCCGGTTCGACGATCAGTTCGAACGGGCCCGGCGAGCGCGCCGGAGCAGTTAGTTCTCAGACAATACGGGCACGCCAAACGTCGCGCGAACTTCGGCGAGCGGGGTGGCCCACCAATCTTCCCAGCGCACGGCCAATAGAAACTTCGCATCCGCGCCCGCGCTTCGTGCTCGTTTCACCAGCTTCCACATGCGCGGGTAACGCAAGCCGAAGAACGCGAGACCAAACGTCACGATCAGCTTCGAGAAGTTTTGGTGCAACTGTGCGTGGGTGAATGCTTGCAACGCGACTTCGCCCGGGATGTCCGTCTTCAAACCTGTGAGCACGTGCCACAGATCATGAGTTTGACGTGCGCGCTGTGCGACATACGCGAGATCCTCCGGCAGCCCGGGCGGGCGCTGGAAAATGTCGGGATCGAGCCCCTGCGCTTGCAACGCACGCGCATAAGCGCCTCCCAACGTGTCCGGTGGCAGCGCTCGTAGCGCAGCGAAGTCGACGTTTTTCGAGTCGATCGCCGCGCGTGTTCGCATGAGCTCGCGACCACTCGGATCCGCAGCGAGGCGTTCAGCCAGGCGCGGTAGCGTCTCTCGATCGACTGCGATCGCGAGGTAAAACACCTGTTGCGTGTCGGTCGTGTCCAGCGCCAGCGCGATGCCCGACCGGATGCCCAACCGCGTGCGTTCGAACCGACTGCCGGTGAGCGCAACTTGCATCGCTTCGGCTTCGTCCCGAGGACCGCTCAAGATCTGGGTCAACATGACTCCCTCCTTATTTTCACTCCCGACAATAGCGCTATTGTCAGACCCGTCAATAAGAATTCTCGTCGGCCGCCGTGTTACAAACGGCCCATGGCGAAACGGCCGGCTCCGGTGAAGAAGAAGCGCGTGCGGCGAAGTCCCGAACACGCGCGCCAGCACATCCTCGAATCCGCGGTTCGAACGTTGTCGAAGCACGGCCCCGCGTCCTGCACGCTGAAGGATGTCGCGGCAGAGGCCGGCACTAGTCACGCGCTGATCACGCATTACTTCGGCACGTACGAAGCGCTCGTCGAAGCTGCAGTCGGCGAAGCGATGGGCCAACTTCGCGAGCGGCTGATTGCGCGCATGATGAAGCTGCAGAAACCGACCCCGGATATGCTGGTGCAGCTCTACTTGGACATCGCGCTCGAGCCTTGGTACGGCCGTTTGGTCAGCTGGGCGTTTTTCAACGATCGCGACGCGACATCGACCTACGTCAAACAGCTGATGCCGCAGATGAAGCTGATAGCGGCCGCAACCGAATACGTGTTCAGCGACAATCCGGGCGGCGCGCCGACACGAGAGCAGGCCGAAGCGTTGCTGGTATCCGTGTGGTCGATGGTCGTCGGCTACGTCGCGGGGAACGCGTTCTTCTGGCATGCATTGGGCCGAAAGCCGGGCCCTGCGCGCGATCGCGCCGTACGCGACGTAGTCGGGGCACTCGCGCGCGGCTTGCGTCTCGACGGTAGCCCGTAATCGGTCGTCACACCGTGTCCGCACGTCTGCCGAAGTGCGCGACACATTTTCGCGCGTCATCCGGGCTCATCCATCGCTGCTGCTGATGGCGGCACAAATGTCCGCATCGGCGTCCGTTCATCCGTCATTGAGCTCTTGCGTTCTGCAGCGTCGATCGCCACTCTGTATCGGGTTTTAGCGCTGTATCGCACGTGGCATTCGTGTCTTGCGCTCGCCTGCTCGACACAATTGCCTCAGCCGCATTGACTGCGTGGTCTGATTGACACTGGGTCCGTGCGTATATGTTCGAAACGTTGTGTCCCGGCCGACGTAGTGCCTGCTGAGGATCACTCTCAAATCATGCAATTTCATATTCTGTCCTTTGAAGGTCCCGACGCTTACTCCCGAGCTGGTGGCCTCGCTTCTCGCGTAACCGGGCTCAGTGCTCAACTCGCGGCATTGGGGCAGGAAACGCATCTCTGGTTCGTCGGCGACCCGCGGCTTCCGGGCCACGAATCACGAGACAAGTTGCACCTTCACCGCTGGTGTCAGTGGATCAGCAATCACCACCCGGGCGGCGTCTACGACGGCGAGCACGGCAAACGCTACGACTACAGCGAGTCGTTGCCCCCATTCCTGCTCCACCTAGTGATGAAGGCGCTGCGCAACGACACGCCGGTCACGTTCCTCGCCGAGGAGTGGCATACCGCTCCGGCCGTCCTGCACTTGGACGAGCTGCTTCGGCGTCACGGCCTTCGCCATCGCGTGCGGATCTTGTGGAACGCGAACAACATGTTCGGCTTGGAGCACGTGGATTGGAACCGCATGTCCGAGGCCGCGACGCTGACGACGGTCAGTCGCTACATGAAGCACGCGATGCATCCGTTCGGCGTCGACCCGGTCGTGATTCCGAACGGCCTCGAACCAACCGCGTTCGATCCCGTCGCGCCGGAAGCGGTCGAACAGTTCGCCAACACGATCGCGCCACGTTTAGTTTTGGCAAAGGTTGCCCGGTTCGATCCGGACAAGCGTTGGCTCGCGACGGTCGAGATCGTGGCCGAGCTGAAGCAACGCGGCGCGCGTCCGCTGCTGATCGCGCGCGGCGGCATGGAAGCGCACGGCCGTGAAGTTCTCGCGCGCGCTCGCGAGCTCGGCTTGTCGATCGGGGAGCGAAACGCGAAGCCGGGCGTGAAGGGCCTGATCTCGGCGCTGCAACACATCGACAACATCGACATTCTGCACTTGCGCTCGCACCTCGATCCCGAGGCGCGCCGCATGCTGTTCCGCTGCGCATCGGCAGTGCTCGCCAACAGCTCGCGGGAACCATTCGGCTTGGTCGGGCTCGAAGCGATGGCCGCGCACGGTATCGCGTGCACCGGCATCTCCGGTGAGGACTACGCCGTGCCGGGCCACAACGCGATCGTGCTGCAGACGCACGCGCCGAGCGAAGCCGTCGCGCAGATCGAGCGGCTTCAATTGCGGCCGCTCGAAGCTCGCGAGATTCGGCGCGCTGGCGCTACGACCGCGCGCAATTACGCTTGGGGCACGGTCATCGAGCGCAACCTGATCCCGCAGCTCGAGCTTTCTTCGCTCTGATCGCGGCACGAACGCGATCTGCCTCACAACTGATCACGGTTGAAGACGGCCGACTCGCGGCCGCACGGACCGGCGTCACGCCAAAAAAGTGACGTGTGTGTGTATCGCCTTGCCCGTTTCTGCGGCCGGAACGCGCGAACACCGCGATCGAGAACCGTTTCGCGCTCGAGCACGGTTGGCCTCGCAGTGATGAAATGCTACCGACACACGCCGGTCGCACGAGGCGCCTAACTTTCAGAGCCGTGAACGCACCTTTACCGATGCTGCGTACAGTGTTTGGTGGCCTTCGCGCGAAGGTTCGGGAACGCGCGAGCCATTGGTTGGAACGAGCGCGCGCTCAGGCCGGGACCACCGCCGCGTCGCCGTGGCTCGATCCCGCGCATGCGCTCGAGTTCATCGCCAAGGTTCGGGGTGGGCAGCTGCCCGGCGAACTCGAACGCGTGGGCGGCCAGGTTCAGCGGCTCGGTGAGCGCGCCTTTGGGCGGTTGCTCCATCGCTGGCCCGCGATCGCGGACTTGGTGACTGAACCGACGCAGGCGATCCGGCGCCGCCGCGCTCCGAAGTCGAACGGCGTCACGAACGGCAGCAAGGGCCCGCTCGATGAGGCGGCGCTCGAAATGCTGGTCGTGGAGCTCGTGGCCGCACCGAGCTGGCAGACCCGGGTCAATGCAGCGGAAGCGCTCGCACTGATGGATGGCGACGGCGTGCTCCAAGCGCTGACGCGAGCATTGCGCGACACGAGCGTCGAGGTTGCGATCGCAGCGATCGACGCACTCGCACGCCGGCAGGATCGCGCCTCGCTCGATGCGCTGCGCGTCGTGCTCGACAATCAGGATGGTTTCTTCAGCCCGGTCACGCGCGTCGCCGCGATCGCCGCGCTCGGTCGCATGCTGGCAGACACCGAGCTCGCGCCCGTGACGGCATTGATTCGCGACATGGATGCGGAAGTGAGCATCGCCGCGATTGCAGTCGTCGCCGATCGCAAGCGCACGACTGCGACTGAGTACCTCCTGCCACTGCTACAGGACACGAGTGGATACTTCCTGCCGCTCGTACGGCTCGCCGCCGCAAACGCGCTCACCCGTGCTGGAGCGCTGACGCCCGAGCTCGCCCAACAGCTCTTGGATCGGGAAGATCCCAGTAGTGCGGTGCGCCGGGTGCTCGAGCGCGTCGCGCAGTGCCCACCCTGACTACGCACCACGCACCACGCACCACGCATCACGCATCACGCATCACGGGTCGAACGGGAAACCGCTGCCTCGGTCTAACTTCCAGCGCAGCTCGGTCTCACAACAGTCCGCGCCTGTCGCGACGCACTTGATGTGCTTGACCGTGACGTCCCTCGCATTCGAGTGCCGCAGCACAGCCGCGTAGTACGGGCTGGTCAACCAGTCGTGGTACAGCGGCAAGTCCGGACAACCGACGATGCGCTTGATCGCCGTCGTCTCACCGACGAACTCCACGAGCGTCTCGCCCTGGTCGTAGTATCGCGACCACAGTCGGCTCGAGCGTTCGATCACGGTGCGGGGCGAGCTGCCGACGAGCACCGCCTTGTACAGCGTGGTCGCGTGTCGCGACGTGAGCTCACTGACCATGTGTGCGGCCGCATCGCCGTCTCCGATCCCAAAAACCTTGTCGTACGCGCGCGCGTGATCGACGCCGTATTCGACTTCGATCCAGTCGGTCGGGAGAAGCTCGTCCGCGTACACCGCGGTCCGCGCGGCTTGATTCATCGCGGCCTTCACGCGTTCGATGCCGTCCGGCCCGTGCGTCTCCAGCACGAACTCGCGGCATTGAAGCACGCTCAGAGCTTTCAATCGGGTCATGAGACTGCCTGGGCTCGCCACGCTGGCTGCGTGGATCGCTAGTCTCGCGCGTTCGAACGCAAACCAGAATATCTGCGAATCTGGCCGCGTGTGCCCGGCTGTGCGGGCCCAGCCCGATCAGCGCAGAATGAAGGTCAGACCCACCGTTGCGCGCAGCTCACCGGTATCAGCTTCGCGTACGCGGCCGAGCCGCGCAGCTTCTTCGACACAGCGCGAGAGGTTCGGGGGCAGGCTTCCGCCCGAGACGCGGGCAGCAGTGATGCGACCGGCCATGTTCGTACTGAACTCGAGCTCGACGTTCACCGAGCGCGCCGGCTGTTCGCCGCCCTGCACTGCATCGCGATAGCAGCGCGAGAGCGCCGACTGATTGAACGCGCTGCGCAGAGCAGCCTTCGACACTGCACCGTGAGACGACGTCACGTCGCCGATCGCCACGGTCACATCGCGTGGGACCGAACTCGGGCCAGCTGCCTTCGGCGCAGTGGTCGCGAGAACGACCGGCCGGGGCAAGCTGTCTGCGGGTGCGCTCGCAGGTTCAACGGGAGCAGCCGGAGCGGCGGCGGGGGCTGCAGCTATGGGCTGCGGCTCCGACTCTGGCACCGCCTCGGGCTCGGCCGCAATCGGCTCGACCTCGACCACGGGAAGCGTCGCATGCGGGTTCGCAACGGCGTTTGCGGACACGTCCGTGCCGGTCACCATCGCCATCGCAATCGGCGCATGTGCCGTCGCACCTTCACTCGAGTCAGCGGCGACTACACTCTTTTCGATGTTGCGAACGCGCACACGCGCGGGCTCTGCGCGACGCGGTTCAGTGGCACTCGGTGTAGGAGTCACCGTCGGCGCGAGCGCCGGCTTTGCCGCTACGGGCCGCGCGAGCGGTTTGGCGTTCACGATCGGCGCTTTCGGAAGCACGGCAACTCGAGCCGCTTCTGCCACCGCAGCAACCTCTGCAACCGGCGCGAGTTTCCGCACGGGCAATTCGATCGGAGGCAGCTCTGCCGGCTCTTCGAGAGGCGCGAGCTCACCTGGCTCCGCACGAACGATCATGTCCACGTCGGGTTCGCGAAGCTTCAAGTCGGGCAGCACTACGGCGGCGGCGATCGCGAGCGCGCTGCACGCGAGTAAGAGCGACGCGGAAGGCTTCCAGCGTCGCGCCGGCTCACGCACCGCCGGCATTTCGATCGTAGCGGTTGCGGCAATGCG
>Ga0193752_1003760_pt1 | contig 10271 bp, 7 predicted proteins | sample H1c1metaG_FD_144924 | JGI IMG/M metagenome (GOLD analysis project Ga0193752, IMG submission 144924) | Soil microbial communities from a riparian zone of the East river system, Colorado, United States - H1c1 | ecosystem: Environmental > Terrestrial > Soil > Riparian zone | place: USA: East River...
CCCTGCGGATTGATGCTCGGCGATTCGCCGGAGACCGAAAGACGAGTGTTGGCGTATTCCGACGGTGACATATCAAGCATATCCGCACCGAAACGCGACGCACCCGGAGTCAGGATGATAGACGAATCGGATGTCTTTGCCGCCGCGACAAATTCGGACGGATTCGGGGCGGTGGACAGGATCGCCCATAAAAGGAAAAATCCTGCGACGACGGACGCCAGCGTACCGACGGCTGACGGCATCATCCAGGCTTCAAACCAACTGCGGCGGTCGTCGATCAAATGAAATGCCGGCCCGTAAACCACAGGCTGCAATTGTGCCGCGACCGTAGAACGCAGATTAGCCAAAATGTCGGATGAAAGTGTGGGCCGGGCGAGCAAGCGAAGATCATTGCGAACGGACTGATATTCGGAAAGGGCCTGCCGGCAAAGCGGACAGGTATCCAGATGAGCATCCAACTCACCACGCTCATCCGCCGAAAGTACCTCGTCAGAATATAGCGACAGATTAAATTTTGCTTCGCTGCATTTCATTTCAACACCTGGGTCAGGTCCTTGCTCGAAAAACTTGAACTTTGAACCTGAAACCTTGTATGTCTTATTGAGTGAATGGCCGGCTGACCCCGGCTGTTTCCCGCGAATCGGAAAACAACGCGTTTACATTTGCTTGCCGAAATTGGCTTGTCCGCCGCGATGCATTTTGTTGCTTGCTGGTCATTTTCAATAAACACCGCTTCGGCTTTGCCTCTTACCGCTTGCAAACGAAATTCGTCACTTTTTTCGACCTATCGTTTGGCACCGATCTTATTCAGTCTTCTAAAGATAAAACCGGGGCGAGGCGGCCATTCACTCAAATTGTTAAAGATCCCTCAACCTTTTCCGCAGTTCGTCGCGTCCGCGTGCGATCCGCGATTTTACGGTACCGATATTGATGTCGAGCGTCATTGCTATGTCTTCATAGCTCATGCCTTCAATATCGCAAAGGACAATCGCCTCACGATATATGTCCGGCAGATCGAGCAAAGCCTTTCTCAACGCATCTTCTCGTTCGTGGCGAAGGACGATCTCTTCGGCGTTGGCCGATGTTCCGGCGATCGTTTCCGAAACTGTCGAATCGCCGTCGCCGATCGGAGCATCGAGCGAGATCGTGCTTTCACGCCGTCGCCGTTTCCACCAGCGAAATCTGTTTCGCGAATGATTGACGGCTATCCTGAACAGCCAGGTCTTTAGTTCCGAATCGCCGCGAAAGCTTTTTATCGCCTTCAGGGCACTCAAAAATGTTTCCTGCGTCAGGTCGGCCGCATCCTCCGTATTTTCCGTGATCCTGAAAAGGACCGCGTAAATATCGCCGGAATATCGGGTGATCAGGTTGTCAAATGCTTCTGCGTCTCCACTTCTAAGCCGGTCGATAAAGTCTGTTTCGACCGCCCCAAAGACGTGCGTATCGTATGCCGCCGATGCGGACTTGCCTAGACCCTCGCGGTCAAATGCCATTGATTTGCCGAAGATCATCTCGTACGGACCAGTTCCCGAAACGATACAAAACCAGAAGCCGAGTGCCCGCAAAATATGCGAACCACAATGTTAGACCCCAAGAAAGCGAATTTGTTCCCGCCGGGATCAAATAAATTTTCTGCCGCTTTTTTGGCAATTTTGGATGTGTTATTTGCTCTCATTGTGCTTTTACGGTACATTTACACTTTTGGATACGTGCCTTTCCGGCAATTATACAACGATAGAACACTTAAGAATTGCAGTTTTTTTAGAATGGCTAGGAAAAAAAGACGGCTCGAACCGATAGCGGTTGCCGAGTCCGAAACAAAATCAAAGGTCCGTTACCAGGACGAGTTTCAACACACTGTCGGCGATAAGGTGAAGGATTTCACCAAAAAGCTTGAGGGCCAGGGACGAAATATCCTTTACGGCATCGGCGCATTGGTGGTTCTCGGCATCATTGTCTGGATCATCTATTCGTGGAACGGCCGCTCGAACGCAGCCGCTCAGGCCGCGCTTGGTAAGGCGATAGAGACCTCGCAGTCACGTATCAGCGAAACTTCGCCGCCCGCCGGAACTCCCGGAAAAACCTTTAAGACCGAGAAGGAACGTGCCGATGCAGCTATCCCGGAATTTCAGGCAGTGGTCGATAATTTTGGCGGTGCCGCGGGTGAAAAGGCAAAGTATTTTATCGCCGTGAACAAACTCGGCTTTGACCGCGCCGCCGGCGTTGCGGATCTCGAGACGCTTGCAAAGGGAAGCGATGAGGTCGGCAAGCTTTCCAAATTTGCTCTCGCCCAGGCCAAAGCAGGCGACAATAAATTTGACGAGGCCGCCGCTCTCTATACGGAACTCGCCGGAATGTCCGATCCGATCATTGCAAAGGATTCGATCAACCTGCAGCTCGCCGAGGTTTACGAAAAACAGGGCAAGAAGCAAGAGGCCGTAGATCTGCTTTTTAATTTGGTAAAAGCCGCCAGCGAAGTAAAAGACCTCGATGGCAAAGCCGTTCCGCTATCGCAAACAGCCGAGGCCGCAAAAGAAAAGCTGACCCAACTCGACCCCGTAAAGGCAAAGGAACTTCCGGTTCCCGCACCTGACACGATCGCGGACAGCCCTTTCTAGGCTAATCGAATAGTAAAATGATAAAGGCTGTCTAACAGGACGGCCTTTTTCCATTGATGTTATCAGTCCTTTGTAATCTGTGGCCCAGGCTTTCAGGGACTCTTCCTCTATTCGGCCTTTAGTAATACAATATAAGTAAACCTGATGGACAAAACCGCCCACGTTCCCGATTCCAATTTAACTGCTCCGCTAGCCGTTAGAGTTGCGCCTGTCAATTATTTGGTGGTGCTGCTGCTCGCGTCTTTCATCGGGGCGTTTCTGATCTATTTGGAATGGGACATTTACGCGGGAGCGTTGCTGCTTTTCGCTTGGGTAATAATACCGATCCTGGCGTTTCGCGATCGTGTGGCCTTTGACGGCAAGCGTATTCGCCGGACCGGATTGGTCCCGCGTCTCTGGGCATACCTGACCAGCAGCCGCGACCGCATCAAGCTGAACGACATCGAACAGGTGCAGACCAATGTGCTCCGCACGATACGCCGCGGCGGCAACATGATCTACACCTACCGGACGGCGTTTTTCGGCAAGGGCAAGATCTTTGTCATTCATTCCGGCAACACGAAATACCGCCGCATGGTCGAGGCTATATTGCCGCGTTTGAACGAGACATTGCTCGACCATCGTTCGATTGAACTTCGCGACCACATAACCGACCGCAGCGAGATCCGTAGAAAGGCCCGTGCCGCCGATATACCTCCGGCAGACATACTCGAAAATTCTTTAAAAGAACCGCACGGAGCCAAAACATCTTCCTATAATCCGGCTCCGGTTGAATCTGCCGATTCCGTCGAAAAAGCATTGAGCCTGCACCGGCTCGCCAACGAACTCCGCGTTTCCGGCCTGCTGCCGCAATCGATCGAGGCATTTCGCCGCGCCGTTCTGCTAATGCCGCGAAATGCGAAACTGCTTTTCGATTTTGCATTGTGTCTGAAATCTTATGCCGGTTCGCAGCGTGACGGCACGGTCGAGCGTCGTGCTCTGGCGATGATGCGGCTTGCCGAGCGGCGTGCCGGTGATGACGGCGAGCTCCTGGTAGAGATCGGTGAAGGATATTTTCAGTTTGGCGAATGGCGCCGGGCCGCAGCCACCTTTCGAAAGGCCATCGAGCGTGCCGGCGAACGATTCAAATCAATGATCGGCCTCGCTGAGATCGCCCTGCACGAAGGCAAGATCGCACACGTCATCCATAATTTTGCCGCCGCCAGCAACCTCGCCGAAACGCCCGCCGTAAAACGCTGGACAGAGCACGAGATCGACTATTTTTCGCGTCTGAATGACGACGAGGAATATATGGAACTCGAGATAAGCCGGATGAACCTGCTCGACACGCTCGAAATGGTAAAGCGTTCCGCTCTCCGCATTGCAGTCATCGGCCTGCCCGTCATAGTCTTTGGAATCCTCTCGGAAAACGACCTCATCGCCAACCTTGGCTGGGCCGTCTCAATGATCTCCTTGGTGATCTGGGTCGCCGTCATCCTCCTGGCCAACATGCTCTCCACCCGCATCCCATACGACCTCGTCGAAGACGAATAACGGTTATCCCGTATCTTAATTGTCAGCCGGTGCCAAGAGCGTACCTTTTTTCAATTGGCCAACATTAAGTATCCGATTTCACTTGGCCCGAATCCGCCAATATCCCCAAAGAACAGGAAGCAATGTTTAATTGGTTGTCTGTCTTTGTTGGAAGCGGGAATACGCAAGGATACATAAAGTGTTATCGGGAATGTATAGGAACTTTATTTTTATGATACCAATTGAAGAAGCACTTCAAATTCAAAAAGGGATCTTGCAGCTGCGGCTGAGCTAAACGCGATTCTATTCGATATTCGTAATGCGTGCTCGGATGAGGATTATCAGATGGTAAGACGCGCTGTGGGTCTTTCCATAGGCTTTATCGCCACTGATCTTCTGGATCCGATCTACAAGCAGCATCCCGAAATTGAAGACCTCAATGAATGAAGTGGCAAGATGTGGGCAGATCTTATGTCAGTGATTTTTTGGCGTCGTGTTAGTGATAGCGTCGTGAAGACGTGGTACGGGATTTACGAAGCAGGCAGGGAAATGAGAGAAGCATGTTTTTGATACGACAATATCCCACTCAAAGCAAGTTTTTGGCCGCGACGAAATCTGTGACCGGTTGAGCTAAGCGTTTCGTTATTTTGAAAGCGACATGCCATTGATCGGGAAAAGGAAAGGCCGAGTTCCGTATGGAACTCGGCCCTCGGCGAAATAAATTGTCAGCCGGACTATTTAGTTTTCTTAGCGGCCGGTTTTTTGGCTTTCGGTTTTGCCGGTGTGCGGGCCTCTGCGGTTTCGGCCTTGGCCTTGACGGCAGCTTTGGCTTTGACGGGCGGATTCAGCATCGCAGACCAGCGATATTCCGGCGTTTCGAAACCTTCCTCAAGCTTTTTAAAGATAAAGTCGGCCATCGAATTGACGATCCAGTTATGGTTGGATTCACCGACCGAGGCGATCTCGGCATCAGGTGCCGGGTTCATAAAATCGATCGCATACGGAATGCCATCCTTGATCGCAAACTCCACCGTATTCAGGTCATATCCTAACGCCGTGCAGATCGTGATGACATCCTGCTCGACACGTTTGTGGAGTTCCGGCGATAAATAGTTATCAACGTCAACGTACTGCATTCCGCTGAGGTACGGCTTCGACGGGTCGTAGGGCATGATGAGAACTTTTTCTTTGCCGACACAATAACAGCGGACAAACTGGTCGTATTCGATGCCTTCCTGCAGCGTCATACAAAGCGTTCCGGACTGGTTATACTCATGCCAAAGTTCTTCCAGCGAATGGATCTTAGACACATTCTTCCAGCCGCCGCCGTCAAAAGGCTTTAGAAAAGCGGGGAAGCCGACATGTTCGATCACGCCTTCCCAATCGATCGGGAACTCAAGGTTGCGAAGCGATTCGCTTGTAATGTCCTTTATATAATCGTGCTGCGGCAGCAGAACGGTCTTCGGAATAGCAACGCCAAGTTTTGCCGCGAGTGCAAAGTTGAAGAACTTATCGTCCGCCGACCACCAGAATGGATTGTTGATTATATACGTTCCCTCAAGAGCAAACCTTTTCAGTGTTGCCCGGTAATAGGGAATCTCGTGCGAAATACGGTCTATTACAACGTCGTACTTCTTTGGCTCATCAAGGCGAATGCCGCCTATCTTTATCATTTCGGCCACGACATCGCCGTTGCCGCGTTCATTGATCGTTCTGATAATTGATTCGGGAAACGTCTGTTCGCGTCCCACCAATATTCCTACTCGTTTCATAAATTTATTCGATCCTTTCCTCTGAATAATTGCAATAAAAATAAGACCTGACTAAAATCTTTGATTTTATTCGATTCAGCATTAACGGGCAAGGCGACGAAAAAGCTTGTGAAACAGAGCGGTAACAATGTATTATTTTATTGCGGTGGAATTCTCGCCGTCTGCTAATTACAACCCTCATTCTAATTAGACCTTTAGAACATCATTCAAAATGCACGACTTAAGTTCTCAGAACACGAGCGATACGTTCACTTCAAAGGCAGCTCCGGCCTTAGCTCCGCATATTCAGTCATTTCACAACGTCCTGCGGCATATGTTTGCGGTAGACAGCAAGGTAAGTGACCTTATATTTTCGCCGGGACGGCCGCCTCAAGTTGAATTAAGCGGTGATCTCGAAGGCGTTCCGATCAAAGGCCTTGAATTGCTCAAACCGGCACATATCAAGGCTTTTGCCGACATAATGCTGGACGGAAACGATCAGGGCAACGAATCGATCGACAAGAAAGGCTCCGCCGATATTTCGTATGGTGTCCCCGGACTCTGCCGTTTTCGCGTCAACATCTTCAAGCAGCGTGGTTCGTTTGCCATAGTGATGCGTGTGATCCCGACAACGCCGCCGAACTGGCAGGAACTAGACCTTCCTGCCTCAGTAATGAACGCAGCCGAACTGAAGAACGGCCTGGTTCTGGTAACAGGACCGACCGGCTCTGGTAAATCAACGACCCTTGCTGCGATCATCTCTCTTATCAACGCGACCAGAAAGTATCACATTGTAACGATCGAAGATCCGATAGAATTTATCCACGACCATAATCTGAGCACGATACACCAGCGGGAATTACATTCGGATACACCCGATTTTGCATTGGCGCTGCGGGCTGCATTACGACAAGCACCTAAGGTCATATTGGTCGGTGAGATGCGTGACCGCGAAACGATCGAGGTCGCGATGGAAGCGGCCGAAACGGGCCACTTGGTGCTATCAACACTTCACACTATCGATGCGGCAAAAACCATCGACCGTATTATCGGCGTTTTTCCAAAGAATGAAGAATCGGCGATCCGCACACGTCTATCGCAGTCATTCAGACGAATTGTATCGCAGCGGTTAATGCCCAAGGTCGGCGGCGGACGTATCGCGGCTATCGAGATCCTGGTATCGAATTCAAGAACGCGCGAATATATTGAAAAAGGTGAAAAAGAAGGCCGTTCGATCACCGATGCCATGAGCGACGGCGGTTTGGACGGTATGCAGACCTTTGACCGGATCCTCGAGGGCTATATTCGCGAGGGATTGGTGACACGGGAAATAGGCCTCGCCTATGCCTCAAACCCAACAAATTTGGCCCTTGCGATAAACGATATGGACGGTATCAGGGATTCGAGTATACGACCTGAACCGGAACCTGAAACAACAGGTGATCAAGTTTTGATCGACGGTTTTGAAAGATAAAAATATTTAGCGGTTCCCTTCGGCAAGAAGTTGGTAATTGCCCATCTCGCGATTATAAGCGTCCAACGCTCCGACCTCATCGGCCGTAGCATCTAGCATCTGCTTGGTCATCGCGATCGAATCGGAAAGCTGTTCGAAATCAAGCAGCGAGAATTTCTCGGGTGTGGACATTGTTACGATCTCGTCGTTTAGATAACTAAAGAAGTTCTCAATGGATTGAAGCTGTCCTTCGACCAGTTTTACGCTGCTTTCGATCTCATCGAAAGAGGAAATGCGGCGTTTCAGGATCTCTACGTTGGTTTGCTGGATCCGCTTGGTCTTCTCGTCAGTCGAGGTTTCGGCGGCACGATACGCCTGCGAAAGCTGGTTATGAACCGCTTGCCGGTTGATCGACTTTAAGTGCTGCTTGCGGCGACGATATACATCTAAAAGGTCGACAAAATCTTCCCAACGCTGATCGAGAGTGACAAGATTCGACGGAAGCGAAGCCGCGCCGGTGAATTTCTTGTAGTTATCCTGGATCTTTTCCTTCAGCCAGCGTAGATATTCAACCGCCTCACGTTCACGAGGGGTGAACGACTTGATAAGCTTTTCCCGGGCCGATTTTGCAGCCGTGAGCATTCGCGTCCTTTCACGTCTTTGAACGAGAGCACGATATGCCGGTAAATTGGGGACGACCATTGCGTAGGCAATCTCGAAGATGATGGCGATCAGTAAAGGAATTACGCTAAATGAATACGCAGCGGCCACAGCAAAACCAGCAAGGCCCCAGAAATTGATCGGTTCCTTGACGGCTTCCTTAAGGTAGCTGGTATTAAATTTTTGTGCGTCCCGCTGGTATTGCGCCAGATCTGCCATAGAAATCTTGGATGCCCGGTTTGCCTGTTTCGTTCGAAAAAACTAATTCGAACGATTGGCGTCATTGGCTTCGTTTACGATCACCTGTTCGAGAACCTCTTCATCATTGGCAGCGGGATCGGAACCGGCTGCGATCTGTTTACCAGCGGTCGTTCCAGATCCAGCCCCTAACAAACCCATCTGCGATTTATATTCAAGAAGCTTGTCCTGCAACTGAATGTCCATTGCTTCACGCTCGATGTCCTGCATCTGGGTGTCGACATTGCTCGAACCAAGCTGCAGTTTTGCCTCGGCGGCAGCAACGCGGCGGTCGATCTTTTCACGCATCTCGTTGAAGGTGGATGCGTCGTCGCCGATGTTGAAGGTCTCCATCGTCTGGGCAAGCTGTTCCTGCAATTTCGCCTGTTTCGCAGCCGAAATAAGCTGCATCGCCTCGGCGGTGCGCTTTTTCATATTGAGGACGTAGTTGTCGCGTGCCTTCAACGCTTGTTTGGAAGCAAGCGACGCATGCTCAAGCTGTGCCCCGGTGCGTTCGAAATCAAGCTGTGCCTGCTGAAGCTGGCCGATATAAGCCGTGGCGATGTCGTCGCGGCCCATTTTGACCGATGCTTTGATCTTTGAGTCTAGATCGACGACCTGTTTCTCAAGATTCTCGCTATTTTTGATCAAAAGCCGCTCAGTCGCCATTACCTGAGCGACAGAATTGTTCAACTCCGGCACACGATCACGCATATCGCGTATCGTCTGCTGCAGCACCAATTCCGGATTTTCGATCCTGTCCAAAGCCGCTCCGGTGCTGGCCCGGAAAACTCGACTAATTCTTGCCCACAATCCCATTCTTTTATCGTCCCGCTCCTAAAAAGTTAACTCCATAAAACTTCTGCCAAACTCTCTACGACGAGGCATTTACGGAAGTTGCAAAATCTGAATTCAGTATATCAGGAAAGTTAAAAAATAAACGAGACGATTTTGAAATCGCGTAACCTACTTAATGCTGCTAAAGGTTCTATTTGCAAGATTGCCCTGGCTGGGGCGTTCCCATCTTGTTAACCGGATGGAAACGCATCGGTTTCCGGCTGGTCTGAATATTGAAATTTGAAGTAATATACCCGCGGATCTGCAATTTCTAGTTCGCCTTTAATTCCGCGGCGTGGGAAGCTAAATACAATGAGAAGAATCGTATCGGGGTTGTTGCTGACGGCTATTTACTGGTCGATGTTTTTGCCTTTTGCGTTGGACGCTCAGGCACAAATCATGGGGAAAACACGGGATAACAGAATGAAAGATGTACCTCAGGGACTGACTTTTCGGCTTAGCGAGGGGGCCGAAGGAGCGGAAAACCGAGTTAAACAACCAGCGGCACCGACCGACCCGCTTTCCGAGGGCGAAGCCGGCAAAGTTCTCGGGCGGCTTCCGGCGATCAAAACCGATCCCGACGATAAGGCCGAATTTGCAAAGCGCATCGGCACATTGCCCGCGCCTAAGACCGGTAATAAGATCCCGGTAAAATTTCCGGCCGACGATCAGCGCGGAACACCAAAGGTCGTTCCCGGAACAGGCCTGGACATTGTCCGCTTCTCTCCCGAAGGCGAAATTCCTCTTGCCCCCGATCTAAGCGTCACGTTTTCTCAACCGATGGTCGCCGTAACCTCGCAGGAAGAGGCAGCGAAATACGCGCCTGTGGAGCTAACGCCGAATGTCGAGGGACGTTGGCGCTGGCTTGGGACTAAGACGCTGATGTTCGATACGGACAAGCGTTTCCCGATGGCGACAAAGTTCACGGCCCGTGTTCCGGCCGGAACAAAGTCGGCGACGGGCCAAACGCTGCAGAAAGATTTTACGTGGACGTTCACAACGCCGCCGCCGAAGGTCGAATACATGATCCCGCAAGGCCAGACCGTGCGGCGTGACGCGTTGATGTTCATCCGCTTCGATCAGGCAATTAATGCTGAAGCGGTGCTAAAGACCATTTCGGTCAATGGGCGCAAGGTCGTAACCCGATTGGCGACGCAGGAAGAGATCGACCGTGATGCGAACATTTCGTATTACTCAAAGCAG
>Ga0193752_1003761_pt1 | contig 10263 bp, 10 predicted proteins | sample H1c1metaG_FD_144924 | JGI IMG/M metagenome (GOLD analysis project Ga0193752, IMG submission 144924) | Soil microbial communities from a riparian zone of the East river system, Colorado, United States - H1c1 | ecosystem: Environmental > Terrestrial > Soil > Riparian zone | place: USA: East River...
ACCAATTGACAATATACTATTGCGTAATATGAAATAATCAGATGGATCGCCTCGATACCATGCGGGCCTTCATCGCCGTCGCTGAAGAACAGGGCTTCTCGTCCGCGGCACGCCGGCTGGCGATGTCGCCGCCTTCGGTCACGCGGGCCGTGGCGGCGCTCGAGGAGCGGGTCGGTGCGCGCCTGCTCCGCCGCACGACGCGCAGCGTGCGGCTGACCGAGGCCGGCACTCGCTTTCTTGCCGACTGCAAGCGGATCCTGGGCGAGATCGAGGAGGCCGAGGCGTCGGCGGCCGGCGCCCATGCCGCGCCGCGCGGACAGCTCGGCGTGAGCGCACCGGTGATGTTCGGGCGGCTGTTCGTGGCGCCGGTCGTTCTCGACTTTATCGAGCGCCATCCCCAGGTGACGGCGCAGACGCTGCTCGTCGACCGGATCGTCGATCTCATGGACGAGGGATTGGATGTCGCCGTCCGGATCGCCGACCTTGCGGACTCGTCGCTGAGCGCGGTCCGGGTCGGATGGATGCGCCGTGTGGTCTGCGCGTCGCCGGCTTATCTCGCGGCACGCGGCATGCCGCAGGTTCCGGCTGACCTGTCGCGCCACGACGCGATCGCCTTCTCCTCCAGTGCCGCACGGCCGGACTGGGCATTCCTCTCCGGTGGCAGGACCGTGATGGTCCACCCGCCTGCGCAATTGATCGCCAACACTGCCGAAGTCGCCGTCGCAGCGGCGGTCGCCGGGCGGGGTGTGACGCGGGTCCTCGCCTACCAGATCGCACCGGAGCTGAGCGCGGGGCAACTTCAGATCGTGCTGCCGGATTTCGAGCGCCCGCCCTTGCCGATTCACATCGTTCATCTGGAGGGCCGCCGCGCAGTGGCGCGGGTGCGTGCCTTCATCGACTTCGCGGTCGATCGGTTGAGGGCCGATCCACGGCTGCAGGGATAGACCGGCTGCGCCGATAGATCACGCAGCGAGGCAGCAGCGCTTGGCCTTCTTGCCGCTGCCGCATGGACAAGGATCGTTGCGCCCGACATGGCGCATGGGGTTGATGACCGGTTCGTCGATCGGCAACGAACCAGAATCGTCGGACCCTTCCGCTTCCACTTCGGAAAATCCTCCGAGTGTCTCGAGCACGTCCTCGATGTACCCCAGACGCTCATCCTTGAAACGCTCCGGATCGTCCGGCTCGCGTTCGGCACGCTCGAGTATCGCGGTGAACTCCGCGCCGTCGATCAGGTCGTGGACCACCTCGCGCTCGTCCAGGGCGCTCTGAACCATCGGTGCGAGGGCGCGCAGGCCGAGCAGGGCAATCGCTTCCGTCCATCCCAACCAAGCCGAGTCAAAGTCCGGAGCGCCTCGCTCCTGGTAGAAGCGCTCGAGAAAGGTCGTCATCCGCTCGCGTTCGATGCGGCTGTCCCAGGTGAGGAAGGTCGCTGCGCCAAACAAAGCCAGGCGGATGAACTCGTCGAGATCGAGATCCAGAATGGCTGCAAACAACGCGTCCGCGTTGCCGTCGAAAACCCCGGCCACGATAAGCGACAAGGCTTCGGTAATGGCGTCGCCCAGCACCCACTCGACTTCCTCATTGGGACGGCGAAGCAGGCGCAGCAACGGCTCGAAGCCGAGGGGATCACGACGTCCGCCGATGATGAACAGGCTGCGAAAAAGTAGCCGCGCCTCTTCCTCGCCGAGGATCTCGCCGTTTGCGCCACGTTGTAGTACCGCGCGCAGCAGTCGGGCCGACTCGGAATAACGCACAGTGCAGAGTGTGACGGCTGTGGCGGGCAGCTCCGGCGAGGCCGCCAATGCGAACACGGCGTCTTCGATCGAGGTGTAGAGCGAAGGTGTGTGGTCGCTCATGGCCGTCCTCCGGCGTCTAGGCCGCCTGCTCCAAGGTCGAGGCGACGTCGCGCGTGGTGACGCGGCGCAGGTCGCGCACCTGGCTGGTGTCGAAGGGCCGTGCGCGATGCATGGTGCAGCGATTGTCCCAGATCACCAGGTCACCCTGTTTCCAGCCATGGGCATGGACGAATTTCGGCTGGGTCGCGTGCTCTATCAGATCCAGCAGCATAAGGCGGCCGTCGGCGATCGGCATGCCCAGGATGTGCGAGGCATGTGCGGCGACATAGAGCGTCTTGCGCCTTGAGCCGGGATGGGTGCGCACGACCCGCTGGGGCACCGGCGGCAAGGTGGCGACTTCCGCGTCGGTGTAATTGGTGACACTTAGTTGGCCACGCGAATGCCAGATCGAGTGCTCGGCGATCAGCCCTTCCAGCGCCTTCTGACGGGAGGCGGGCAGGGCGTCGTAGGCGGCGCGCAGGTCGGCGAATTCGGTATCGCCTCCTTCGGGCGGCACGACATGGGCGTAGAGCATCGACAGCGCGCCCGGTATCGCGCGGAACGAAGCGTCGGTGTGCCAGAGACGATTGGCAAGCCAGTCGAGACGGCGACGGCTGTTGAGATCCATCACCTTGCTGTCGCCGTCGAGGTTGGAGATGTCGGCGATCTCGTTCGATTCCAGGCGATGCTTGATGCCCTGATGCCGTGCCTTCTGTGCCGAGGAATGGATCGGCCCGAAATGACGCGCGAATTCGACCTGCTGATCGTCGGTCAGTTTCTGGTCATGGAACACCACAATCGCATAGCGATTTATCGCGTCCTCGATGGCGTCGCGATCGGCTGGCTTCAGCGGCTCTGCGAGGTTGACGCCGGATATCTCGGCCACGAAATCGGGGTGCGATGCCTTAACGGTGATGCTCATGACCGTCTCCTGCGGCTATAGTGACGAGACAGGTCATTATCCTCCAGGGAAGCCCCATGTCGCAAACGATCAAGCTCGCGCTGCTCGACGATTATCAGAAGGTAGCCATGCGCCTGGCCGATTGGGATCGGCTGAAGAAGCGCGGCGTCGAGATCACTGCCTTCCACGAGCCTTTCGCGTCGATCGATGATGCGGTCGCGAAACTGGCGCCCTTCCAGGTCCTGCAATTGCTGCGCGAGCGAACGGCATTTCCGCGCGCGTTGATCGAGCGCCTGCCGAACCTGAAGTTCATGGTGCTGACCGGCGCGCGGGCTTCGAGCCTCGACGACAAGGCGGCGACCGAGCGCGGCATTCCGATCAGCAACACGCCCGGTGGCGGCTCCAACGCCTCGACGGCGGAGCTCGCCTGGGCGCTGCTGATGTCATGCGCCCGCGACCTGGCGAAGGGCGAGCGGCTGATGCGAACCGGCGGTTGGCACGACGGCATCAAGGGCATGCAAGTACTCGAAGGCAAGCGGCTGGGCGTCCTCGGCCTTGGCCGCCTGGGCAGCCGCGTGGCCGGCTACGCCAAGGCGTTCGGCATGGACGTCGTCGCCTGGAGCCAGAACCTCACCGAGGAAAAGGCCGCTGCCGGCGGCGCCAGGCTGGTGAGCAAGGACGAGCTGCTTGCAACCTCCGATTTCGTGACGATCCACCTCGTCCTGTCGGCCCGCTCGCGCGACCTGATCGGCGCCGCCGATCTCGCGAAGATGAAAAAGACCGCGATGTTGATCAACACGTCGCGCGGCCCGATCGTCAACGAGGAAGCGCTGATCGCCGCGCTGAAGAGCGGCACGATCGCGCATGCCGGGCTCGACGTGTACGACAAGGAGCCGCTTCCGGCCGGCCATCCGCTGACCAGGCTCGACAACGTCACGCTGGTGCCGCATCTCGGCTACGTCGTCGAGGAGGCCTACCGCAATTTCTACGACGGGACGATCGCCGACATCGAGGCCTGGCTCGACGGCAAGCCGATCAATGTCATCAATCCGGAAGCGCTCAAGGCCTGAAGCGCAGCAGCATGTGGTTGACGCCGTTCAGCTTGACGTAGAGGTCCTCGAACTGGGTGTAGAAATCCTCCCAGCGCGGCAGCCCGCCCAGGGCGCCCAGGGACGTGTAGATTTCGGCGACCGAGCGGCGGCCGTCGATCTGCGCCACGATGCGCGCCGCCAGTGCCGGCAGTTGCGCGCGCCAGGGAAAGCCATCGAGATTGGCGACCAGCGGTGTGCCGTGCTGCAGGCCGGCTGCGAATTTTTGCGCGTCCATCTCGCGTAGCACCGGGATGGCCGAGGTGTCCTCCGGCCGCGCCACGGTGTCGAATCCAGCGCGTGTGGCATAGAAAACATGCGTGCGCAGATTGCCCGACAGGCGTTCGGCGAAGGCCGCGCGCTCGAGCATCGGCAAGGTGCTCGCCTGGCGCGCGATCACCGGGTCGCTCATGTAGGTCGCGGGCTCGTAGCGTACCGGCTCGAGGAAGGCGACGACGCGCAGTCCGGCCTGCTGGGCGAGCGCGCTGATCTGCGGCACTGTGAAGGCGCGGTCGCAATTCTGCAGAAGCAGGTCATAGAGCCCGGCGTCGCCGCCGGTCACATGGTCGTTCAGATAAGGATTGCGGCGGAAGAGATTGGTCGTCGGCAGGAAACGGATCAGCCGCTTGGCGATGGCCAACCGGTCCTCCACCGCCATGGTGGGTGGGGCGAGGGTGCGTAGCAGCTCCTGCAGGGGATAGACGCCGCTGCGGCCATATTCGCCGAAGAGCATCACGCCGACGCCGCCATCGGGCTGCAGCACGCTCGACAAGGCGCGCAATCCCGCCGGCGGATCCGGCAGATGATGCAGGACGCCGGTGCAGTCGATATAGTCGAAGGCGCCCACGTCGGCCGACGGCAGGTCGAGCAGCGAGCCGGTAAGGAATCGGATGTTGCGCAGGCCGCGGGCATGGGCGCGCGCTTCGCAGATGCGCCGCGCAGTTTCCGATATATCGAGATAGATGATCTCGGCCGGGCATTTCCGCTCGGCAAGCTGCTGCCCCAGCATGATGCAGGCGTCGCCCGTGCCGCCGCCGGCGATCAGGGCGCGGAAGGGACGGTTGAAATTGAGGCGGCCGGAGAAAAGATAGTGATTGATCTCCAGGATGTGGCTCGGCGTGCCGGTGATCAGGCGGATCGCCTCGTCGCGCGGATCGCGGGGCGGGTAGGGCGACGCTTCGTACTGCGCTTGAGCGTCATCCAACGGCGAAGGAACGGTCATTCTGGCCTTGTTTAGCGACGAGCGGGGCGCTACCGGAGGGACCGCAACGCCCGCAACCGATTAGTGCAACAATTCAAGCGGCCATGAAAGGCTATTTCGGTATCGGCGTCGAAGGCGTCACCAAGGCGATGAATGTCGGCACGCTTTTCCGCACCGCCCATGCTTTCGACGCCAGTTTCGTCTTCACGCTCCGTGCGCAGTACAATGCGCGCGAGGGTGCGAGCAGCGACACGTCCGATACGCCGCGTTCGGTGCCGACCTATCATTTCGCCGACCTCGACGCCCTGCGCCTGCCCCTGGGCTGCCGGCTGGTCGGTATCGAGATCGCCCCGGATGCGATCGAGCTGCCGAGCTTCCGCCATCCGCGCCAGGCGGCCTATGTCCTAGGCTCGGAGCGTGAGGGGCTATCGCCTGAATTGCAGGCCATGTGTAGTTATATAATCCGCATTCCCATGCGGTTTTCGATCAATCTCGGCATTGCCGGGGCCTTGGTCATGTACGACCGGCTGATCAGCCTCGGGCGCCACGCGCCGCGCCCGGTCGCCGAAGGGGCGCCGACCGAGGAGGTGGGCCTGCCGGTGTTCGGCCTGCCCATGTACAAGCGCCGCGAGCGGATACGGCTGCAAAAGAGCGAAAAACAGCGGGTTTGACCCGTCTGGTAGCCGCCGTGCCGGCCGACCGGTGTTGCGCCCGCCGCCCGCTGCCCCTATCTCCTGCCCGTCATGCCGATTTTGCCCGCCGAACCCCTGCAGATCGTCGAGCCGCGTGTACCGGCGCTCGGCCGCCCGGCGCATGGCCGCAACGACACCAGACGCAATCTGGTGGGGCTGGCGCGTGCCGACCTCAAGCAGGCCCTGGTCGAGGCCGGCCTCGAGCCGTTCCGCGCCCAGCAGGTCTGGCAGTGGGTCTATTGGCACGGCCTGACCGATTTCGAGCGCATGACCAACATCGCCAGGAAGACGCGGGAACGTTTGACGGAGCTGTTCGTCATCGACCGGCCGCAGATCGTGACCGAGCAGCGCTCGAGCGACGGCACGCGCAAATGGCTGCTGCGCTTTGGCGACGGCAACGAGGCCGAGACGGTCAATATCCCGGAGGAGGATCGCGGCTCGGTTTGCGTGTCGAGCCAGGTCGGTTGCACGCTCACCTGCAGCTTCTGCCACACCGGCACCCAGCCCCTGGTGCGCAATCTCTCGCCCGCCGACATCGTCGGCCAGTTCATGGTGGCGCGCGACAGCTACGGTGAATGGCCGACGCCGACCGAGACCACACGCATGCTCAGCAACATCGTCATGATGGGCATGGGCGAGCCGCTCTACAATTTCGACAATGTGTCGACGGCACTCAAGATCGTCATGGACGAGCAGGGCATCGCGCTCAGCCGCCGCCGCATCACGCTGTCGACCTCGGGCATCGTGCCGATGATCGCCCGCGTGGGCGCCGAGCTCGACGTCAATCTGGCGGTCTCGCTGCATGCCGTGAACGACGAGACCCGCGACACACTGGTGCCGGTCAACCGCAAATGGCCGATCGCCGAATTGCTGGCGGCTTGCGCGGCCTATCCCGGCGCCCGCAACAGCCGGCGCATCACCTTCGAATATGTGATGCTGAAGGGCGTCAACGATAGCGACGCCGATGCGCGCGAGCTGGTGCGGCTGCTGACGCCGCTGCACGCCAAGGTGAATCTGATCCCGTTCAATGCCTGGCCGGGCGCGCCCTACGAGTGCAGCTCCAACAACCGGATTCACCGCTTTGCCGAGATCGTCAACGCGGGCGGCATCAGTGCCCCGGTGCGCACACCGCGCGGCCGCGACATCCTCGCCGCCTGCGGCCAGCTCAAGAGCACCAGCCTGCGCGACCGTCGGACAAAAGTCAGCGACGTCGAGGCTGCGGCGGGGGCTTAGGGGCGACGTACAGAAGCAGTTAAAGCAAAACTGTCATCCTGAGCGAAGCGAAGGATCTCGCGCTCGCTCCGCACTCGGTGTCAATGGTCCGTGTCTGGCCGCTATGTGAGGTCCTTCGGCTGCGCCTCAGGACGACATGGGCACTCGCATCGCTGTGACACGCGACAGAAACGCGAGCTCGCTGGCGAACGGCAAAAGCCCGCATCCGGTGAGATCGGCCTCGAGGTTGCCGCTCACATAGTCGGCGTAATAGGGCTCATGGAAATAGTGTGGAAAGAGGTCGAGCAGGCCGTCCCATTCGGGCCGGTCGCCCTTCTGCAGCGATTCGACGATCACCGCCAGGCCGCCGGGCTTGAGCACCCGCGCCATTTCCGACAATGCCCGCCGGCGGATCGTTTTTGGCAGCTCGTGTAGCAGGAAGGACGATGTCACCAGATCAAGGCTGGCATCGGCGAAGGGCAAGGATTCGGCGGCACCCTCCATCAATTTCACCCGCGCGGTGCGGCCGGCCAGACGGCGCGCCTCGGCGAGATAGGGCGCGCTGAGATCGAGGCCGACCAGGCGCATCGCCGGCCAGGTGTCGTGCAGAAAAGCGAGCAGCCGGCCGGTGCCGCAGCCGACATCGAGGCCGCGCAGCGAACGCTGTGAGCGGTCCCGCATCCATTCGGCGATGGGCTTCAGCGCGCGCCGGCGCATGGCGTCGCCGGCACCGGTGAACAGCACCTCGACCTGGGTGTCGTAGATCGCCGCCGATTCGTCGGTCAGCCAGCCACCGCTCTGGAAATGGAAGTTCTGCCGGTAATAGCGCGGCAGATGCGCATGGGAGTCGCCGAGGTTGGGTTCGTCGTTGATCTTGGCGTGGCGGCGCGCATCGACCTTGGGCAGATCGCGGAAATAGAGTGCGCTGCGGCGCAGGAGCCCCGCCAGATCGGGATCGACCGGGCGTGGCGCCGGAAAGAGCCCGTTCTCGATGTCCTGCCATTCGCGCTGGAAAAGAGCGCGCATGTCGGCGGTGAGCTCGGCCCGCGTCGGTGTCGGGCCGATGGCGAATGCCGGCTTGGGCATCGGCTTCAGGAAGCGCCGGCCGGCAGCGTAATGGCCGGCATACCAGGCGACCCGGGCGGTCTGCCGGGCAGCGTAGCTCAGGCGATTGAGGGCAGAAACCATGACGGGAAACCTCGCGGCCTAATGTAGCAGCATTGCGGCGCCCTTGCCCGCCCGGGGTCGGCCGCTATATTCGCGCGCCTTCAATAAACACCGAATAATCCGACCTAAATCGCATCGAGGCCCGCCATGAGCGTTTCTTATACCGGCCCGCACAAGAAGGGCGACATCAAGAAGGTCGTCCTGGCCTATTCCGGCGGCCTCGACACTTCCGTCATCCTGAAATGGCTGCAGACGGCCTATGGCTGCGAGGTCGTGACCTTCACCGCCGATCTCGGCCAGGGCGAGGAGCTGGGCCCGGCGCGCAAAAAAGCCGAGATGCTGGGCATCAAGCCCGAAAACATCTTCATCGATGACGTGCGCGAGGAATTCGTGAAGGACTTCGTCTTTCCGATGTTCCGCGCCAATGCGCTCTACGAGGGCCAGTACCTGCTCGGCACCTCGATCGCCCGGCCGCTGATCGCCAAGCACCAGATCGAGCTGGCCCGCAAGACCGGCGCCGATGCCGTGTGTCATGGCGCCACCGGCAAGGGCAACGACCAGGTGCGCTTCGAACTCGCCTACTATGCGCTGAAGCCCGACATCAAGGTGATCGCGCCGTGGCGCGAATGGGAACTCACTTCGCGCACCAGGCTGCTGGAGTTCGCCGAGAAGCATCAGATCCCGATCGCCAAGGACAAACGCGGCGAGGCGCCGTTCTCGGTCGACGCCAACCTCCTGCACTCCTCCAGCGAGGGCAAGATCCTGGAGGATCCCTGGGAAGAGGCCGACGAGAGCGTCTACCAGCGCACGATCTCGCCGGAAGCCGCGCCCGACAAGGCGACCTACATCACGGTCGACTTCGAGAAGGGCGACGTCGTCGCCATCGACGGCGCCAAGATGTCGCCCGCGACCCTGCTCACGAAGCTGAACGAACTCGGCAAGGCCAACGGCATCGGCCGCCTCGACCTCGTCGAGAACCGCTTCGTCGGCATGAAGAGCCGCGGCATCTACGAGACTCCCGGCGGCACGATCCTGCACGCCGCCCATCGCGGGATCGAATCGATCACGCTGGATCGCGGCGCCGGCCACCTCAAGGACGAGCTGATGCCGAAATACGCCGAGCTCGTGTATTTCGGCTTCTGGTACTCGCCGGAGCGCGAGATGCTGCAGGCGCTGATCGACAAGAGCCAGGAAAACGTCACCGGCACGGTTCGGCTGAAGCTCTACAAGGGCAACACCACGGTCGTCGGCCGCAAGTCGCCCAAGTCGCTGTACTCCATGCAGCATGTCACTTTCGAAGAAGACCAGGGCGCCTATAATCAACGCGACGCCGAGGGTTTCATCAAGCTGAACGCACTCAGGCTCCGGCTGCGCGCGATTGGCCAGGGCGGCGGCAAGAACTGATTTGCTGTGCAAAAACGTGGCCTGGAGCGTAGTCTCTGCCGCAATCGGAGATCGTCGTAATGCCTTTCGATGAGGCCCGGCAGCCCAGCCCACGGGGTGGCGGTTCGGGCGAGCGTGCCATCAACCTGCCGTCGGTTATCCTGTGGCTGATCGGCGTCAACGTCGCGGTCCACGTCGTCCGGACGTTCCTTTTGAGCGATGATTTCGACCAGCGCATGGTGATGGAGTTCGGCCTGGTCGCCGCCGCCTATACGGGCGACGCCGGTGCGGCGGGCTCCGATTTTCTGACCCTTCTGGTGGCGCCGATCACCTACCAGTTCCTGCATGCCAACTGGCTGCATCTCGGCATCAATATGCTGACGCTCGCGGCCTTCGGCGCACCGGTCGAACGCATGCTCGGGGCGGGCCGTTTCGTGGCCTTCTATCTCTGCGCCGGGGTCTTCTCCGGCTTCGTCCATGTGCTGTTCTTCTACGACACCATGGATCCGGTGATCGGTGCTTCCGGCGCCATCAGCGGTCTTTTCGGGGCTGTCCTGATCCTCATGCAGCGAGTCGGCCGGATGCCCTCGCTCATTCCGATCGCCGCGGTGTGGATCGGTTTGAATGTCTTCTTCGGCCTTTTCGGCGGCGCGCCGGGTGCCGGTGGCGAGCCCGTCGCCTGGGCGGCGCATATCGGCGGCTTCGTCTTCGGCCTGTTTGCCGTGCGCTGGTTCATTCCCCGCCGGACGGTTTAGGAGGCGCCCTTGCGCCGCCACCTCCT
>Ga0193752_1003762_pt1 | contig 10262 bp, 10 predicted proteins | sample H1c1metaG_FD_144924 | JGI IMG/M metagenome (GOLD analysis project Ga0193752, IMG submission 144924) | Soil microbial communities from a riparian zone of the East river system, Colorado, United States - H1c1 | ecosystem: Environmental > Terrestrial > Soil > Riparian zone | place: USA: East River...
GGTCACTGCCGAGAACCTCGGCGAAGTCATGTCGCAGGTCGAAACTAAAAAACTACGCCTGCTCGGCGTGCCAGCGCTGAACCGCATCACCGGTCTGCCCAATGTTCCCACGCTAAAGGAGCAGGGTTATGACATTCACGCCGGCGGCCTGCGCGGCTTTGTCGCACCTGCGGCCATTCCACGCGACGCCGCCAAAGTGCTCGAAGACACGCTGGCCAAGGTGCACAAAAGCGCCGCTTGGCGCGACTACATGGCGCGCAATATGTACGAAGACGTCTATATGAACGCGGAGGAACTCGGCAAGTGGCTGGCGTCACAACAAGTCGAAATGACGCAGTTTCTTACCGAGATGGGGCTGGTATTGAAAAAATAGGCTGCGGCGAAGTATCATAGGGTGGTTTTGTATTCAGCATCTTAAATCAAGGGGAAGTAATGGGGTTTGGGTTGGGGAGTGAGGATGGCGTTTGGCCAAAGGGTTTACGGGCGGTATTGTTGTTTTTTACGTTGTGCCAAAGTTCGTGGGCAACCACCGAAAGCCCCGCCAGTGGTCGCGATGATGCGCCTGCCGCTCGCGCGCCTGCGGAAGTTGTTCAAGCGATAGTGTCGTGGATTATCAGTTCCGGTGACAGTCAGAATTTGCCTTTCGTCATCGTCGATAAGATCGCGGCCCAGCTCTATGTCTACGATGCAAGGGGCACGCCACGAGCTTCCACCACAGTATTGCTCGGCCTGGCGCGAGGTGATCATTCGGTACCCGGCATCGGCGAACGCCGGATCGCCGACATTCGGCCCGCAGAGCGCACCACGCCAGCGGGACGCTTCGTGGGCGAACCCGGAAAAAATATCGACAGCGAAGACGTAATCTGGATTGATTACGATGCGGCATTGTCGATTCACCGGGTACGCGCCGGACCCTCCCGCGAACGGCGGCTTGAAAGACTCGCTTCACCGATGCCTGCTGACAAGCGTATTTCGTACGGCTGTGTGGTGGTGCCAGTGTCCTTTTATGAACAGGTGATAGCGCCAACCTTTGCTCGCAGCAAGGGCATCGTTTATGTGTTGCCCGAAACCCGTTCTGCCGCGACGGTATTCAGCTTCGTCCAGCGCTCGCCGCCCCAAGCCGGTTTGCAGCAGCTGCCGGCGTTGCGACTGTCCTCAGATTCGCTCGAGTAAGCGAGACGTTATTTTTGCAGGATTGAAGGTACGTGTTCCTGCCGCTGCTACGTCGTACGAGCCGAATACCTCATCCAGAGACTTGATCTCCGGCAGCACATAGATGATGGCGCGATGGCCGGCAAAAACAGGCTGTAAATGTGCTTCATAGAATGCGGCCGGCACATTGATGCAACCATATGAAATTCGTTTGTCCTGCTTCTCCGCGCTCTCAATGCGTTCCAGCCGACGCTCCGCGGGATTGGTGGTCAGCACACGATGCATCGACACGCCGGCATCGTAATCCACCCACACTACGTCTTCGCCTCGCGCATTGTGGCCACGTTCTCCGACAAAACGACCGGCGGGCGTAGTGCGTTCCTCCGGCAGCACTTGCTCAGTCGGTCGCGACCCTATACCGGGAACGGTATCGTCACCTGACGCGCTCCCCAGCAACACAGGGGAAGCGCCGCGCAAGCGCGCATCTGTATCGAAAACATACACCTTCGCGTTTTTCTTATCGACGATTACAAAAGGTAATCCGAGCGCATCCCGCGATTCGGCTATCCAATTTGCCATATAACGCACGTCGTCAGCGGCACTTTCCATGCCAACATCGGACGCCTGCCGCGACAACGCAGATGTAACGATGGCATTGGGGGCACTAGGCCACCGCGCGCCGTATTTCGATGAGTCCGCCTTGACTAGAAAAACTGCCAGTCCGATTCCTAAAAAAACACCCGCGCAAATACCCCACGCAATCTCGCTGCGGCCCATACGCACCAGCCAACTACGAATGTCGTTCACCATGACCGAATGACGTATGCGCAAAAATATTCCCAACCCAATGCCTCCCGCCGGTTAGCTTTACTAGCCGACGGCAGACAGTTGGCATTGGTCACAATGCTACATCCGATAGCTACGCTTAGCCGCGGTCAGCGCGGGCGGCGCGTTCGCTCGCCATACCGCTATCCGTGGTGCTCGGGTTTGCGTTCGGCGTGGTGCTGGGACTTGCGCTCGGCGGGGTCGCCGGTGTGGTGCTGGGCTGATTGGCAGCAGGGGCTTCGACGCCGCTCTTGTCCATGCTACTTTGAGCATAAGTGAATCCGATCGCGCCCACCACTGCCGCGGTAGCGGCTGCAGCACTCAGAAGTTTGGATACTTTCATTAGCTCTACTCCTTAAAAAAGTTAACTGAGGATAAAAAACAAAACACCTTTTTGCGGAAAGCAGCAAGGCGTAGAGGAATACTATCGAAACGAGTCGGGACGCTGCATCGACCTGGTACCTATTTAAAAGTAGGAGTAGTCTGTCAGACAAGCGAAAGGCTTCATCTTCAGCGTGAGACGTCCCTGCCGAATTGTGAACACCCTACTTGAAATAGGGGAACACGGTAGGCACGCAAAGCGATACCATCTGCCGAGTTCAGCGCTTGAAAAACAACCGCGATAGCAATAACGGTTTCAGCGACCGTTCACGTCACACGGCTGTCATCACCGCTCGCTTTTGCGCATCCCGCGCGGCGCACGCTTCCGCCATCGCCAGCACCACAATCGCCCATTCATCCACCGGCACATCTATCATTTTCCCGTCCAGCGGCACCGCGGCAGTGCCTGCGGCCACACCCGCCGCGAACGCTTCGCGCACACGGCGATTCCACTCCACCAGTTCTGGTGTCGGCGTGAACGCGAGGTTCACCGGCGCCACCCAGTTGGCGTAAGGACAGATCACGCCTTTCATGCCGAGATTTTTGGCCTTGGTCGCGAGTTCGTGCAAATCGGCTTCGGGCAACTCGCGCGGCTGCACGCTCAACGGATACGCCATGCCTACAGCCGCAACTTTGGCCGCCGTAGCTTCCACCGCGAGACGGCCGCGAGCGTAGTCGAACGGGTCCAACTCCGGTAGCGGGGTGATGCCCAGGTCGGCAGCGAGTTTATTTTCGTCCAGCGCCGCTTGCGTCACGCGCAGGCTACTTTTAATGATGGGACGTATATCCCACACACCGCGCGCCGATTCGAGCATGATAATAAATTGCAGCGAACCTGCGGCAATGCCGCGCTGTTTTTCCAGCAATGAAACAATTTCATCGGCCTGCGACACTTCAGCGGTTGACTCGACGCAAGGCAGCGTAATGCCGCACAGGCCCGGCCATACCGCGGCTTCGAGATCCGCTTGCAGGGATGATTTGTTCGCGCGAACAAACACTTCGGCGCCGCCCCTGGCTGCAGTGACAATCGCAGTTTTCACTGAATCGCGATCGTTTGCATTATCCGAAAGATCAAGCGTAATCGCATCGGCATTGTGCTTCCATGCACTTTTTACCGCGCCGGTGTTGTTCATTGGCACCACGAGATTGGAACGCCGAACCAGTATGTTCATTTCGGAAAACCGTAAAGATCCTGCGGATTGGTCACCAGAATACGATTGCGTGTAGCTTCATCCGGCGCCCAGACGTTGAGCAGATCGAACAATATCGCGTCGTCGGGCTTCACCTTGGGGCCGGGATGCGGCCAATCGCTGCCCCACACCGCCCGCTCCGGCGCAGCCTTGACGAAGGCCTGCGCCACCAGTGTTGCGTCGGCGTAGGTAGGCGGCCCTACATGCGTGTTCATGTACGCACCGGAAATTTTTACCCAGGCGCGGCGCTTATCCAGCAAATCGAGAATGACGGCGTGCGACGGATGCTTCACGCCCTGATCGATCGGCGGTTTGCCCATGTGATCGAAAACGATTTGCGTCGGCAGACGCCGCAGCAGGCCGGCATGCTCGACAATTTTGTCACAGGGCATATTGAGTTGCACATGCCAGCCGTAGTCGGCGATGCGTTTGGCCAGCGGCTCGATCATGTCGATGGACACCACCGCCGTGTGCGGATCGCCAACTGTGAAGCGGATGCCGCGGATGCCGCCATCGTTGAGTTTTTTCAAATCGGCATCGGTCACATCGGGGCGTAGCACGCCCACGCCGCGCGCATTATCGATGCCCAGTTCTTTGATGGCGTCCGTGGTCACCGTGTTGTCGGTCATGTAACAGCGTGGAGTAACGATCACCACACGCGACACGCCGATGCGCTTTTGCAGCAGCCGGTAATCGACTACGGTGCCGTCCGCAAGCGCGGGCGACGACGACGGATAGCGCTGATCGTAAATGTGTATATGGCAATCCGCGGCATGTGCCGGTGCGTTGAGTTTGGGGGGCGCGGTGCCGGTGGAACTGGGAACCGCTTGCGTTGTGCCTGGCATAAAGTTCTCCCTGATCTTTGCAAATGATTCGATACGCTATTCGACGCGGATGCCCGCCGACTTCACCAGCTTTTGGTACTTCACCACATCCTGTTTGATAAAGGCTGCGAATTCCGCGGGCGAATTGCCGACCACATCCACGCCCTGCGCGGCCATGCGTTCGACGGTGTCCGGCATGCGCAGCACGCGCATTACCTCGGCATTCAACTTGGCGATCACCGCCGGCGGTGTAGCGGCGGGTGCGAGTAATCCATGCCACGCCGATTGCTCGAAACCCGGCAGCGCGGTTTCAGACATGGTCGGAATGTCGGGTGTGGCGCGTGAGCGCTGCGCGCTGGTCACCGCCAGTGCGCGCAACCTGCCGGCGCGCACGTGCGGCACGGTGCTAGGCGTCGTGCCGAAATACATCGACACCTGCCCCGCCAGTAAATCGATGACCGCGGCACCACCGCCTTTGTACGGTACATGCACTATGTCCACGCCCGCCATGATCCGGAACTGTTCGCCCGACAGATGATTGGAACTGCCGATGCCCGCCGAGGCAAAGGTGAGTTCGCCGCGCCGCGCTTTAGCCAGTGCGATCAAATCCTTCACAGAACGCACCGGCACCGACGGATGCAGCGCGAGGATGTTGGGCGCGATGGTGGTCTGGATCACCGGCGCGAAATCTTTCACCACGTCATAAGGCAGTTTTTTAAACAGCGTCATGTTGGCGGTATTGGGCACGCCGCCAAGCAACAAGGTGTAACCGTCGGGCGCGGAACGCACCACCAGTTCCGAGCCGATGTTGGTGCCGCCGCCGGGACGGTTCTCGACGATGACTTGTTGTCCAATCACCTCGGTGAGCTTTGCCGCCACAGTACGCGCGACGAAATCAACGCCGCCGCCCGGCACATAGGGCGCGATGATACGAATAGGGCGCGTGGGGTAACTCTGCGCTTGTGCAGGGTGCACGCCGACCAGCGGCAGCAAAGCGCCGATATCGCGGAATAATCGTAAATATTTGATTTTAAACACTTTTATTTTTTAATGCCATGACCGCCTGTACCCGCGTCACCGCCTCGGCCTTTTCACGATCACGCGCCGCGCATAACTCAGCCCACGCCAGCATATCGCGCGCGCGCTGCGCTTCGTAGCGGTCGATCACGCGGCCTTCCGCTTCCAGCCACGGTTCGTTTGTGGCCTGCAGGCGTTCGAACTGCTCCAGCACCCAGTGCGCGTCGCGCACGTTTTCTGCGCTCGGCGTGTAGCCTTTGTTGTGCGATTCCACCACCGCCGGGTTCAGGCCGCCGCCGCCAAGCCGTATGCCGCACGCACGCGCCGCTTCCGCCTGACGCAGCGCGCGGTCGCCGTCGCTGACGCTGCCTGTGGTATTGGCAACGAAAGGAGACGCGCGCACGCCCAGTCCCAATGCGCGCGCCGCGAGTTGTGCTTCGCCTTTGAGATAGACAAACTGATCGTACGGCACAAACATTTCCACGCCGAGATCGCGCGACATGTCATAACCGCCATTGGTGGCGCCGAATTCCTTGATGCGCGGGCTGGCGGACGCAATGTCATACACATTCGCCACCGCCAAGGCGGTTTCAATGCCCGCGTCAATCTCAATGGTGCCGGGCACGATGCCGCGTTCTTTTTCAAGGCGTGTGATGAGCGCGTCGAGCGCGCGCACCTCATCGGCGGTTTCGGTCTTGGGATACTTGATGCGTTTCAACCCCGGCCACACTACGGCTTCGGTATCGGCCTGCATGTGTTCGTGATTGATGCGCGTAAACGCTTCGGTACCACCCTTGGACACGTTGGGAATCGCGTCTTTCACCAATGTGCGCGCGTAGTCCTTGCGGTTTTGCGGCACCGAGTCTTCCAGATCGAGCAGGACGAAATCGCAGCCACGGCGCCACGCGTTGTCCACAAAGCGTGGCGTGACGATGGGCATGGTGAGTCCGGAACGTCTTACCTTGGTGTGTGCCATGGCGGCGCCTCTATGCGTAAATACGGTTAAGCGATTCGATTTGCTCAGCGCGCAGACACAGCGCGCCTTTGAAGCCGGCAGCACAGCCGCGCTTTGCCGCTTGCAGGGTGTTCTCCGCGGTCGACAACAGCCCGCGATCCGGCGCGCGCCACCACGCGCCGAGCGGCGCCACACCCGCAGCGCGCGCGATAATAATCAGCCGTTGCATCAGGTACGGCATCAGGTGCAGGTCGCCCGAAGGTTCGGGGCGTAGATCCATCACCAGGTCCGCGCGGCCGAGCGTGACGGCGCGCACACGCTCGCTGGCGGTAATGATGTCGTACGCGTCCTGATTGCCGCGCGCGGTTTCCAGCGCGGCTACGATCTCTATCGCGCCTTGCGCAAGACTTTTCTCTTTTTCCAATGAAAATAAATGCTTATCGATTTCATGGATTTGTCGTGCCGAATCGGCGCGCGACACCACAACGCCGTTCAGCGCAGCGCAAACACCGGCTTTTAAATCGGCATCGTGCGACGCATGAGTGGTTTGCACAAACACGCGCGGACCGCCCGCACGCACGCGCTCGACCGCCGCGCGCACTTTTTCGCGGGCCGCCGCTTCGTCTTTGTCAGACACGAATTCAACCAGATCAAGCACCACGACATCGGCGCCCGACTGCGCCGCACGCTCGATATCCGCCGGCTTCGACATCGACACCACCAGCCAGGAACGGCCCGGTATATGGTTCACACTGTACTCCATTGGAAAAAACGGGGATGCGCGATGTTGTGACCGCGGCCGGGGGTTGTCAAGTTCACCAGCATCTCACAGTCATTTGCATGCCCGTGGGCGGCGGCGTAGCATGTAGTGAGTCATTCGCGCGCCCGCGCAACCACAGGAGACCTTCATGAGCGCCACTCTCTTTCATTTTTCTTTTGCCGTCAGCGACCTTGATCAAGCCCGGAAATTCTACGGTGAAATTCTGCAGTGCCCCGAAGGCCGCAAACTGAAAGGCCGCGTGGACTACAATTTCTTCGGCCATCACATCGTGGCGCATCTCGCGCCCGAAGACGTTGTCGGCGACAAAGGCCGCAAAATCGGCGGTGCGCTGGTTACGCCGCTGCGTCACTTCGGCGCGGTGATGACGCTCGATGATTTTCAGAAAACCGCCCAGCGCGCGGAACAACTCGGCGCACAATGGATCAACAAGCCCAGCGTCACGCAAAAAGGCACGGTACGCGAGCAAATGCTGATGACCTTGAGCGACGGTTGCGGCAACGCCATCGAGTTCAAGGGCCTGGCAAAAATCGCCGATGTTTATGCGGTGAAGGAAAACGAAACCGCGACGGCGTAAGCAAACGCCGGCAATTTTTTACTTCACCAATCCCAGTCCACGCAGCGCCGCCGTCAGCTCCACGAACTGCGTTTCCATCAGCTTGCGCGTATCGGCGCTGTTGAGATAAGTGTTTTCGAAGTGATGTGCGGCAATATCTTTTTTCCAGTCGTCCTGCTGCACCAACGTCGCAAACACGCCATCCCAGTACTGCGTTTGCGCGGCGCTCATCCCCTGCGGCCCCACCACGCTACGCCAGTTGGAAGACACCACTTTCACGCCCTGTTCATTCCAGGTCGCCACGGATGCAAGCGCACCGCCCTGCCGCTGCGGCGCCGCGACCGCCAGCATACGCAGCTTGCCGCTTTGCACATGCGGAATCACCGCGGCGCCCGGCGACACCATGACATCGACGTGTCCGCCGAGCACGGTTGAGGCCACTTCGCTCGAAGCGTTGAATACCGCTACCCGCAGCTTTTTTATGTCGGCGCCGACCGCGCCGGCGAGTTGCGCAATCGCACTGTGATTATGGTTGCCCAACGCATTGGCCAGCGCAAAACTTACACCGGCGACATCCTGTTTGAGGCGCGCCACAAGGTCCTTGCCAGCCTTGAACGGAGAATCCGCGGACACGGCAAAGGTCACATATTCCGTGCCGATCTGCGCCAGTGGTGTCAAGTGCGTGTGATTGACCGTGGTCTTGCCAAGAATATAATTGGTCAACAGCGTCGGCGACACCACCAGCAGATGATGGCCGCTGCCCGCGTGCTGCGTCATGTAAGCCGCCGCCACCGCGCCGCCGCCACCGACTTTATTCAGCACGCTCGACGGGCGCTCAATGAGTTTCTTTTCCTGCAAAAGGCGTTGAATCAGCCGTGCTGTTGAATCGCTGCCGCCGCCGGGCGCGGTGCCCACGATGAGTTCTACATTGCGTTCGGGTTGCCAGGTGGCGGCGTGAACAGAACCCGTCATTCCCAACACTGCAATCGGGATCAGCCGATAAAGATGGAAAACCAGATTCGTCATTCCGGCGAAAGCCGGAATCCAGGTTGTAAACCTATCCGAAGGATCATTATTCGAGGTGCTTCGCACGGATGAACGACCTGGATTCTGGCTTTCGCCAGAATGACGGCGTGGAAGTGATCCGTTCAATTCTCTCGTATACATGATCACACCGCCAGCATTGTCATAAACTCATGCACCGGCGTCGCCTCCAGCCGCGCGCCCTCATCGCACAGTGCCAAAATTGATTTGACGCGCTTGCCACTGTAACGCCGCGCCAGACTGCGTTCAAACTTGGCGCGCAATACCGGCCCTGCATCCTTCAGCCGCCGCGGGTGTCCAAACGGAAACTGCACTTCGATCTTCGGCGTGCGCGTGCCGTCCTTGAACGTGACCTGTATTGCATTGGCACTGGAGCGAACTTTGGGATCGGTAAACTCCCGTGTGTAACGCGAGTCCTCGGTCACTGTCATTTTCGCGCGCAGCGCATCGATGCGCGGATCGGTAGCGAACGCGTTTTCAAAATCGGATGCGTCGAGTTTGCCGTGTATCAAGCCCACCGCCACCACGTACTGCACACTGTGATCGCGATCGGCGGGATTGTGCAGCGGCCCGGTTTTGTCCATGATGCCCATCAGCGCGCGCTGGCTGTAAATGTCGATGCACTCGATTTGTGAGAGTTTATCTTTCACCAGCGGATGCAGGCGAAACGCACACTCCACCGCCGATTGGCCATGCATGCCCGCCGCGACAAACTTGAACATCGAGTTCTGAATGACATAGTCGCCATACGGCCGCTGGAAGGTGAACGGCTTGCCGCCGTTAAAACGATCGTAGAAGCCCCATTTTTTCGCCGTCAACACGGTGGGATAACCCATTTCGCCCGTCATCGCCATGCGCGCAAGTCGCACGCCTTCGGCGACGGCATTGCCGGCGGCCCAGCTTTTACGCCAGCCTGCGTTCGGGGCCTGGCGATAAACGCGCAGGCTGGTATCGATCCATGCATTCGACACCGCGTTGATGATTTCATCGCGCGTGCCGCCCATCATGCGCGTGACCACGGCCGCCGTCGCCACCCGCGACAGCAGGGTGTGGTCCACACCCATCGCGTTAAAATCGTTCTCGATGGCGATACAGCCCTGGATCTCATACGTCTTGACCAGCGCTTCCAGCACATCGCGCATCAGCAGCGGTGCCACGCGCTTCGCCGCACTTTCCCGGCTTAACCCATCCGCCGCCGCAAGTATGCCCGAAGGATGGCTGCCCTGTGCGGCGGTAAAGGTATCGTTGAAGTCGAGCCAGCGTATCATGCTGCCCATATCAAATGCCGCTTTCACCGGATCGAGCACGAACGCGGTACCCGGCACGCGCGCGCCCAGCGGCACCGTACTGCCTTTGATGACCGGGCCGAGCAGCTTGGTGCAATCCGGATAGTCGAGTGCATCCAGTGCGCACGCCAGTGTGTCGGTCAGGCGCAGGCGCGCAATGTCGAGCACCTTGCGGTTGCGCGCCCGGTAGCCGAGCACGTAATCGGCGATAGCGGTAAGTTCGCGGTCGGGACCGCTACGTAGGTTGGATTTAA
>Ga0193752_1003764_pt1 | contig 10256 bp, 8 predicted proteins | sample H1c1metaG_FD_144924 | JGI IMG/M metagenome (GOLD analysis project Ga0193752, IMG submission 144924) | Soil microbial communities from a riparian zone of the East river system, Colorado, United States - H1c1 | ecosystem: Environmental > Terrestrial > Soil > Riparian zone | place: USA: East River...
AACCAATCCAGTATGGAAGTTCAACATCCGTAGTGCCGCTGTTGCTCATGCGCGTTTTCAGCGCCTGAAGCAGTCTTGGCGCATGTGCGCGCTCCCATTTTTTTTCTTCGCCTTCGTTGTCCCTGATCATTTCGCGGGTGATCCTGCTGCTCATGATGACGGCTGTAGGAACGAAAGCCTGGTTCCCCCTCACATGATCGGTGTGAAAATGACTGTTTATCACCAGCGTTACCGGCTTGCCGGTAAGTTGTTTGGCGATGTTTTTAAGTTCCCAGGCGGCTTCCGGTGTCATGAATGCGTCAAAGACGATGGTTTTATTGCCGATGTCGATGATGCCTGCATTGGATATCGCTTTGCCGTAATTGTTGTTGTTAATGGCCGCCCATACGCCCGGGGCGATCTTCTCGACGGTAAAATTTTCCGAGGTCTGCACTTTTTTCCTGCCGAACTGTGCGGAGATTGTGGAGGGAAAGGCCAGGATGAAAAGATAGCTGACAGCACTGAGATGCATCAGCTTTCTCAAACTTAAAAATGAAAACTTAAAAATTAAAAGTGAAGAATAAGTTCTCAAAACAACTTTTAAGTTTAAGATTTGACTTTCACGATCCCAGTATTCTCAGCTTTGCATAGTTAAGCATGATCTTCTTCTCCCCATTCAACTGAAACTTCACCGTAGCAATCGGGTTGTGCGCCGACCCTTCCACTTTGATCACTTCTCCGAACCCGAATTTCTGGTGTTCGACACGCTGTCCGGCTTCCAGGGAAGAGGTGTCGCTCGCGGCAAAATCAGGTGAGGGAATGTGCTCGACCGTCTTAACGGTTGGTTTGGGGCTGATGTATGCGGGTCCGGATTTACCCGGAGGGCCATATTTTTTTTCCGCCTGTTCCGCGTTGCCATATCCTCCGTGAATCCGGTCGAAGGCCGATGCGGCGCCTCCGAAAAAGCTGTATTTCGGGCAGTTCGTTGATGAACCGGCTGGGTTCATTCTGAACCAATGAACCGAATTTGTACCTCGTATTGGCATAGGTAATCCAGAGATCTTTCTTCGCCCTGGTGATCACCACATAAAACAATCGTCTTTCTTCCTCCAGCTCTTCCCTCGTGTTGATCGACATCGCGTTTGGGAACAGGAGCTCCTCAAGGCCGCAGGCAAACACACAGGAAAATTCAAGCCCTTTGGCGGCATGAATGGTCATCAGTTTCACGGTGTCGGCATTTGGATCCTTCTGATCGGCATCCGTTAACAGAGTGATCTGCTGCAGGTAGGCGCCAAGGCTTTTGTCGCCCACCTCCCCGTATTCGTTTCCGGGCGTTTCAGTGAATTCTTTTATGGAGTTGAGCAATTCCTGGATGTTCTCATACCTGGCTACTCCTTCGGTGCTCTTGTCATTGAATAGTTCCTTCACAAAACTGGTCTGTTTGCCCACATGCAATGCAACTTCATACGCGTTCTTATCCTTCAGCATACTTGAAAAGGAACGGATCATGAGCACGAAACCGTTTATCGCTTCGAGGGTACCGGCCTTGAATCCGTGTTGGGCGGCATTTTCCAGCACGTCCCACATGGATATCTCCAATGTATTTGCCGCCAGGACGGCCCTGTCGATGGAAGTTTTTCCGATGCCTCGAACTGGAAAATTGATGATCCGTTTCAGGCTTTCCTCATCCCTTGAATTCACCAGCAATCGCAGATAGGCCACGAAATCCTTGATCTCTTTGCGCTGGTAAAAACTGATGCCCCCGAATATGGTATAGGGAATATTCATTTTCCGCAGACTTTCTTCAAAAGCGCGGCTCTGCGCATTGGTGCGATAGAGTATTGCGAAATCGTTGTTGCGGTAGTGGTTCCTGAGCTTTTGTTCCTGTATGGTGTCGGCAACAAATTTGCCTTCATCGTTGTCGGTCATCGTTCTGACCAGTCGGATCTTCTCCCCATCTGTATTTTCTGTCCAGAGGTTCTTTGGTATTTGGTTTTTGTTGTTGCCGATAATCTCGTTGGCCACCTTCAGGATGTTCTGCGAACTGCGGTAATTCTGTTCCAGTTTGATCACTTTTACATCGTCATAATCTTTCTGAAATTGCAGAATGTTCTGGATGGTAGCTCCCCGGAAACTGTAGATGCTCTGCGCATCGTCTCCAACCACGCATACATTTTCGTGAGCCGCTCCTAGTAATTTGATGATCTCGTATTGTGCCGGGTTCGTATCCTGGTATTCATCGATCAGGATGTATTTGAATTTATGCTGGTATTTGTGGAGGGCTTCCGGAAAGAATTTCAGGAGCTCATAGAATTTTATCAGCAGGTCATCAAAGTCCATGGCGCCGTTTTTGAAACAGCGCTTTGCATAGGCATCATAGATCTGAGCGATGGCAGGCCGGTTCGAGCGGGTGTCTTCCTGCTGGATGTTGTAGTCGGCAGCATATTCGGCCGGACCAACCAGGGCATTCTTTGCGCTTGAGATCCGGTTGTACACGATTGCGGGCTTATAGTGTTTGTCGTCGAGGCTTAATTCATTCACAACGGTCTTGATCACACCCTTGGCATCGTCGGTATCATAAATGGTGAAGTTGGAAGGGAAACCGAGTCTTGGTGCTTCGCTTCTCAGGATCCTTGCGAAAACACTATGGAAGGTGCCGATATATAAATTCCGGGCATCTGTGTTGCCAAGTACCTTTTCTACCCTCTCCTTCATTTCCCGGGCTGCCTTGTTTGTAAAGGTCAGCGCCAGTATGTTGAATGCGTCAACGCCATGATAAGCCATGAGGTGGGCGATCCGCGTAGTGAGCACTTTGGTCTTTCCACTTCCTGCCCCGGCCACAATCATCAGCGGACCATCTTTATGTAACACAGCTTCCAGTTGCCGCTCATTCAATCCCGCGAGGTATTCTTGCATTAATCAAAAATACGATAAAAGCCCACCCTTATCGGGTCAGAAATCAAATTGTTGACAAGGAAATCATGGTCCTGCTGTGCGTATTTCACCAGTTGTCAAACCCTTCACTGTGAGCCTGTCTGATCAGAGGAAAAGGTCGGGGAAAAGTGGAACGCCGGGGGTGACCGCGTAATCATCAAAATTATCAATACCATTTTCCCGCAGGATGTCTTCATCAATAAAAAAATTCCCCGAGCAATTTGCTGCTGGTCGTTGCAGAATATAAAACGCCGCGTCTGCAACGATCGATGGCTTTCTGCTTCGCTGTATGAGTGCTTCGCCTCCCAGGAGATTTCTTACAGCAGCTGTGGCAATCGTTGTCTTTGGCCACAATGCATTGACTGCGATGGGATATTTTTTCAATTCCTCCGCCAGGCCCATGACCACCATACTCATTCCATACTTGCTCATGGTATAGGCCAGGTGTTTGCCAAACCATTTTGGAACAAGGTTCAGTGGCGGAGAGAGATTTAAGATATGCGGGTTGGCTGATTTTTTCAGGTACGGTATGCAGGCCTGGCTCACCAGAAACGTTCCTCGCACATTGATCTGGTGCATGAGATCCAGCTTCTTTGATGGAATTGTTTCGGTGGTAGACAGGTCGATGGCGCTGGCATTGTTGATCAGTATGTCAATGCCGCCAAAAGCCCTAACGGTCTGTTCAATTAACCCGGCAATGTCCGCCTCATTCCTGATATCCGTCTGGCAGGCGAGGACCTTACTGCTTCCCGCCTGTCGGATCTCTTCCGCCGCTGAATGAATGGTTCCTTCCAGCCTGGGGTGTGCTTCGATCGTTTTGGCGGCTACGGCAATATTGGCACCTTCAGCGGCAAGTCGCAGGGCTATGGCCTTGCCGATTCCCCTGCTGGCGCCAGTGATGAGAACGTTCCGGTTTGTGAAAAGCATGGCTGAATATATTGAGGGTCAACACTTTTTAAAGAGATGGTAAAAGTATGGTTAAAGATGACACAGGATGCCTCGGATGTTTACTATGGGAAAACTAGTGTTTTACCATTAATCGAGTAAAACCTGAATACAGAAAATCCAGCAATAATGCGCTTGCGCCTGCTCCTCCCGTGATATATGTTTGTATTCTCGATTGGATGATCGAGGAACCCCAAAACCCAGTATCCGAAAAACCAACAATGTCCAAGTCCTGAAAAACCAAATCCAAAAATCCAAGAAAAACCCGGTTCCTAAATCATTTGACAGAGATCCAAATTCCATTTAATCCATGAAAAATCTGTAGAATTTGTACCTATTGATGGCCAAGTAATGTTGTTAAGGTTGTACAAAGTTTTTTGAACAGCTCCGTTAATCCCGGGGCTGTTCTGCTTTTTGGGGTATCGGGTCAAAGGCCTCAGGGCAGCTTATCCGGGTTGGTCAGCACCTGCCCCGTAATATGAAAGATGTCGTACCAGGCAAGGTTCTGCGCAGCCCTAAGACCCCTGCCGTAGATCGTCTTATCAGGCTGATAGATACGTACCGGCTTGTCGGTGTAAAATTCTTCCTTCTCCTGGTCCCACCAGAGTTCATCGGTTTTTAATGTATCTCCATTCACCAGGTTGATCACGACAACGCTGTCCTTCAGAAATACCTTTCTTTCAAATTCGCGGTAACGCGCATAATGGGCGTCAAGGGTGCGATCTAAGGCCTTCGTGGTGTCGTTATAAAAATCAACATGAACGGTCCTGGGATACTCGATATAGGCCGAATCGGTCTGGTGGCGGAGCATATAAGGCGCTGTGAGTTTGGCCTTCATAATGCCCTGCTGACTGAGATAGGCAGTAACACCGGTCCCTTCTTCAACAGCCGTCTTTTTCTTCATCAAGTCATCGATCTTCCTGATGTCATTCTCGCAGGCTGAGATAAAAAAGCAGCTTGTAAAACAAGCTGCCAGGAACAAATATTTTGGTAACCGGGTCTTCATGTCTAGTCATACTTTCTCTTCTGGAACCAGAGGTCACTAAGTGTAAGTCCGAAACCTACCCTTAGAAAATTCTCCCGTATCAGCCCATCATTCTTCCCCCGCTTCCCAAATTCAATGGTGGTGTTGATGACGGAGAACTGGTTGGTGTAAGCGGCCGGGCGCATCGGAAAACCAAAACCAAGGCTCACCGTCCACACAGGAAGATCTTCTGTGATCTTTACATAATCCTGGCCATAGCTAAAGCCAGCGCGGTAGGCAACGCGTCCCCAGTATGATTTCGCATTGAGGGCATTGGGTGTCACCTGGCCCCCAATATGCATCAGCCAGGAATCCTGTACCGCATCTTCGGCGCCAAAATATCGGTATTCCGACCATTTTGTCTGGGTGAGATCGGCCCCAATGAACCATTTTTCACCATTGTGATAAACAAATCCCGCACCGTAGGTGGCGGGATAAACAATTTTTCCCTTTTCACTGCTGTTCACGATATTGTCAATAGTGTCGATGCCGGTGGTGCTGTTGAGCGCATAGGTGATTACTTTTTCGTCCCTGGTGCTGCTCAGTTCACGCCTTAGTGAGCCAAAAGCCCCCAGCTTCAGGGTCTTGGTCTTCGATAATTTTACATTGTACTGGATTCCCGCATTTCCAAAAACCCCGCCAAAACTCGCGTTGGTGCTATAACGAGCGGGAAGGAAGGTGGTATAGGATGAATCTCCGGTGATCGTGCGGGATGTCATGTAGTCTTTGGAACCAAAAAGATAACCCAGATTGACACCCAGGCTCAGGTCCTTGATCGCGAAGCCAGTGCCAGCATACACTTCATAAGCGCCGCCATTGCCTTCAAAAGTGGTGTTGATATTATCTACGCCCGCCATGGGCTGTTTCTCATTCCGTTCAATCTTATAGTTAATACGGGTAACAGGCCTGAGTCCCAGGTTCATACCCCAGTTCCGTTTCTGCGAGAGGGGGAGGCCGAGTTGAATATAGGAGATGATTGGGGTTGCGGAAGAAAACTTTCTGGGTGGATCGAGTACGCGAAGTGTCCTGGAGTCCAGTTCTAACCCAAAATCAAAACTCGCCCTTTTGAGTCTGGAATAAGAAGCAGGGTTTACAAAATTGACTGTGATGGGATCGTTGTAGGCCGCAGTGATCCCCCCAATGGCCCTGTTGAGCAGATTCATCGCAGGCAGCTGATCGCCAAGACCATATCTGGAGTAAGGAGAATTTTCTGTTTGTGCCTGAACCAGTGTGATTCCCAGTATCCCTGTAATGACTAAAAGCTTGATTTTCTTACACATTGTTGAACTCGCTGATAACATACAGGCCTTTAAAGATGAGATTGAGGTCTGCAAATATCTTGTTTTTAATATGGTAAGCAAAATAAGCCGAATCGCCCCCTGTTAACAGCACGTTAAGCTTCCGGTACCTCTCCTTGTACAAATCAATAGTTCCGTCTATTTCCTTAGCCATCCCGAGGATCACCCCGCTGAGTATATTTGTCCGGGTGTCGTATCCCACCAACGGGAAGTTCCAGTCTTTTTGGATCAGCGGCAATTTCGCCGTAAAAGCAGGTAGGGATTTGAGGCGCATCTCCATTCCTGGTGATATCCCCCCGCCCAGGAATTCCGCATGTTTGTTCAGGAAATTATAGGTAATGCAGGTGCCGAGGCCAACAATCAGGTTATGTACTCCCGGAAACAGATCATGGGCAGCAACCAACATGGCCAGCCGGTCGGACCCGATGGTTTCTGGCTTGCCAACGGGAGTGGTAATGGGAGTTTTTGAATGATGATCCGGCAATAGAAAGGAAGAGGTCGCCGCAAGCGTCTTTTCTATTTCCGGATCATGATCGATGACAGACGAAAGGATCGTTTTTTCGGGATGATGTTTCTCAAGCACCAGCTCGACAGCTTCTTTGGTCCCGGCCTCCAGCGTTTCCACGGCAGTCAGTTCACGATTTTCAAATACCCCGCATTTCAGGCGGGTGTTCCCAAAATCAAAACACAGCGTTTTAGCCATCGGTTCTGGTTGTTTTTATGGTCCGCCCTGGCTGATGATAATAGAACAGAAAGAGAAAGAAGGTAAAGAAAATCAATTCCTGTTGTACTTCGAAAACCGCCTCTATCATGGCATGAAAGGTAAAATGGAGTATCCCAAGCAGCAGGAGATAGCTTCCAGTGCGAAGGGCTGCAACCAATATCACCCCGATAATGGTCAGCAGCAGGACGAGTCCGGGGATGCCGGACATCAGGGTAGTCTCAATGTATTGGTTATGGGTATGCCATTTCCTGACATAGCCCATTTCATACCCTCTTTTTTTGTATTCCATCAGGGTTGCTTCCCGGCCTCCTTTCAGTCCGTAACCCAGAATTGGTCTCTCTCTGATCAGATGAAGCCCACTCTTCCACATCAACAAACGGATCGCCAATCCATTTTGGTCGTCGGCCTGTCCCTGGTATTCTTTGAGTTCGACTACGGACAGTCTGTACTTCAGGTAGCTCAGGTTCCTGACGGCAAAGAATCCGCCCAGGATGATAAGAACGGTTGCCGTTATGGAAGCCACCAGGTAGCCTTTCTGGTAGCCGAAATAGATGAGAGAGAAGATGATCGCCACAACCCCCAGTACGATGACCATTTTCGACGAAAGCAACAGGATCAGGAAGGCGAGAAAAATGACCGCGCAGATTATGAGTATCCGCAAAGCAATGGCCATCGAGTTGCGGAGTATCAAACCGAAGTAAAGAAGCCAGAAGATCGATGCAAGACAATAATTAGAGAGAAAGATGGCATTGAGGTGCATCTGTTCGCTGAGGTAATGATAATAGAATACCCGGTAATCCCTGGTCTGCTGATACTCGAGGTAAGATTTCAAAAGACAGATCAGGCAGATCAGTATAGTCGCGGCAGAAAAAGCAAGGCAGGTGGTCTTCAGTTGACGCCGTGAAAAAGGCGGTGCAATGGCCATGCCTAATGGAATAAAGGCCAGTCCGGCATATCGTTCTACCTGTTTGATCGTGAATCCGCCACTGGTATCCCAGAACCAGGTGCAGATTAGCCACAAGAAATAGATGAAGGGAATCATCCAGAATTTATTCTTCCGGAGACGCTGCAGGGAATCCCGGACTGGAGTCTGAAGGGCTGCGGCAAACACAAAGATAATGGTCAGTATGCTGTTCAGGTTGTTGAATAGGGGGATTGTAACCGCCGCGGCTACCATCGAGAGGGTAAGGAAATTTTTCTTCAGACGGTCATTGATCACGAACATGGATTTTTATTCCCCCGGGGGATTGATATTCAGGTCAAGCGGCGAGAGATTTCGGAAATGTCCATTGAGCTTCACCTTTTCTTTCAATTGTTCCATTTCCATTAACATGGGCAGCACCTTCTGAACATGTCGCTTCAGGTATTCCTGTCGGTATAATTCCTTGAACAATCCCTGGAACTCATATTCTTCCTCCAGGGAGAGACCGGCATGATGGGCGATATCATATGACCTGAGTTCATCCTCGGGTTTTTTAAAATCCTTGGATATATTGAGCAGGCGATGTACTTCCTTCACTCCGTTAATAATAAACTTCATCAGTTTTTCATTGCCGCCTTCCAGGTCGTTGTCGGGATAGTTCACGATGGCTCCGCTATAGAGTTTTTCCGGAACCTGGTGGATCGCTTCAAGGATACGGAATACAGCCACCCCCGTGGAATTGATGTCCATTTCACCATCGTCATACTCTTTTACAATTTCATTGAGTTCGATGAGAGTGCCCAGTTCCTGCATGTGGTTCTTGAGCACTGTTGGAATGCCAAATGGTTTCTTGGCTTCATGACACTCCCGGATCAATTGCTTGTAGCGGGGTTCGAAGATGTGAAGGTGTAGTTTTTCACCGGGATAGATGACAATTTCTAATGGGAATATTGGAATGAAATTGGTCATAATCGCATTGAAACTCGTAATATATTTAGAAATATGTTGTTCTTTATATATGTTAAGGACTAAAGTATGAAAATATCCGGGTTCACTATCATCAAAAACGCGGTCGACAATGAGTACCCGGTGGTGGAATCGATATGCTCCATTCTTCCTGTTGTTGATGAAATGATCGTGTTAACTGGCGACAGTAATGATAATACAAATCAGCTCATTGATTCGATCAATGATCCCAAAATCCGCAGACTCGATTCTATCTGGGATCCTTCCCTCCGGGCAGGTGGAAAAGTGCTTGCCGTTGAAACCGATAAGGCATTTCATCAGATCGACCCTTCGAGCGACTGGGCGTTTTACATACAGGGCGATGAAGTGCTGCACGAAAAATACCAGCAGGTGATCCTTGATGCCTGCCATAAATATAAGGACGACCTGGAGGTGGAAGGGCTCCTGTTCAAATACCTTCACTTCTATGGCACTTTTGATTATGTTGGCGACAGCAGAAAATGGTACCGCCGCGAAGTGCGGATCATCAGGAACGACAAGACCATCCATGCCTTCCGTGATGCGCAGGGCTTTCGAAAAGGGAAGACCAGGCTGAATGTGAAGGAAATCGATGCATGGATCCATCACTATGGATGGGTCAAAAGCCCTTCTCAGATGAAACAGAAGATCGACAACTTCTCCAGGCTGTGGCATGCAGACGACAAGATCAAGGAACACCTCATTGCTGCCGAGGTCTTTGATTATCACGATTTCGATTCGCTGATAAGGTTTACCGACACCCATCCACAAGTGATGCAGGAAAGAGTGCAACAATCAAACTGGCACCTGGATTTCGACACCAGTATCAAACGTTTTGATTTCAAGGACCGGCTGCTCTATTACATAGAAAAACTGACGGGAAAGAGGTTGTTTGATTTCCGGAATTACAAGAAAATATGAAGAGGCAGAAACAGAAACAGGAACAGAAAGAGGGCAGAAACAGAAACAGGAAGAAAATGAGCACATTTGTCCGACGAAGCCATCCTTCTCTTTGCGCTTTCCTTTGCGTGAAGATTTTGCCTGAATTCCTCACCTCTTTATCTTTCTCTTCCTCTTTATCTTTCTCTTCCTCTTTCTGTTCCTGTTCCTGTTCCTGTTCCTGTTCCTGTTTCCGTTCCTGTTCCTGTTTCTCACTTCATTGGCCTCGTAATAAACGCCAGGTTCGAGCCCTGCTTCAACCCCCTGTTCACCAGCCTGGAAAACAAAGACCCATTTGATACAGGATCCCTTCTGCTGTAAGTGTAGTATTCAAGGATCTCAAAACGGTGCTTTGCCAGCAGATACTTCATGCTTTTTATTGTCGGCTCGAAGAGGTGATCCGGAGTGCGCGAGGGATCAGCCCAGTCGTTCGCAAATTGCTTCTTTATTCCGGTTTTATAAAACAGATGCTGCATGCGATTGCCGATGCCAAATTTATTCGGCACA
>Ga0193752_1003766_pt1 | contig 10254 bp, 9 predicted proteins | sample H1c1metaG_FD_144924 | JGI IMG/M metagenome (GOLD analysis project Ga0193752, IMG submission 144924) | Soil microbial communities from a riparian zone of the East river system, Colorado, United States - H1c1 | ecosystem: Environmental > Terrestrial > Soil > Riparian zone | place: USA: East River...
GTGATGTCGCGTCTGGCGCGGGCACGCGAGGCGCTGGCGGCGATCTCCTTGTAGGAAAGCTCCTCGACCTCACGCAGCAACAGGATCTCACGCAACGGCAACGGCAACGCATCGAGCGACTCCTCGATCAGTCGCTTTGTGTCGGCCTCGATCAACGCCCGCTCGGGGCTGGGCGTTGCCGCCGACAGTCCGTACAGCTCGGCCAGATCCTCGTCGCCATCCGCCGCCTCCATCGTCGCCGCGCCGCGCTTCTCGCGCAACGAGATGAAGCTGTGGCGCACGATGCCGAACAGCCAGGGCTTGGCCGCATCGCCATGGAACGAGGCGAAATAGCGCCATGCGCGCAGGAACGATTCCTGCGCCAGGTCCTGCGCCTCGACCGGGTCGCGCGTCAGCCGCCGCGCGTAGTTGTACGCGGCATCGAGATGCGGCAGCACCAGCGCCCGAAAGCGCGCAGCAAGGGCAGGATCGGTCATGCCCATCGGTTATACCGCATGAAGCCTGTACCGGCAGACGCGTCGATTTATTCCCAAAGAAAACCCGGAATAAAAAGAAAGACCGCCCGGTAATCCTCGCATCGCCCCATTTGCGGGGCTCGAGGGGACAACATGACCGCACATACCGATCGTCGCGATTTCCTGAAACTCTCCGGCATGGCAGGCGTCGCCTTCGCTTCCGGGCTGTTCCCGGCGGCGCGGGCCCAGACCGCGCCCGAATTCCATTTCGTCCAGCTCTCCGACACGCATTGGGGCTTCAAGGGCGCACCCAATCCCGACGCCGAGCATACGCTGGAGAAAGCCGTCGCGACCGTCAACGCCCTGCAGAATCCGCCCGACTTCATCGTCTTCACCGGCGACCTCACCCACACCACCGACGACGCCAAGGAGCGCCGCACGAGGCTGAAGCGTTTCAAGGAGATCGTCTCGGAGCTGCACGTCAAGGACGTGCGCTTCATGCCGGGCGAGCATGACGCCTCGCTCGACCAGGGCGAAGCCTATAAGGAATTCTTCGGCGCCACGCACTACACCTTCGACCACAAGGGCGTGCACTTCATTGTTCTCGACAATGTCTCCGATCCCACGGCGGCGATCGGCGAGGAACAGCTCGCCTGGCTGGCGGCCGATCTCAGGCAGCACAAGCCCGCCGACCCCATCGTCGTCTTCACCCATCGCCCGCTGTTCGATCTCTATCCGCAATGGGACTGGGCGACGCGCGACGGTGCCAAGGCGGTCGAGCTCTTGATGCCCTTCCAGAACGTGGTCGTCTTCTATGGCCATATCCACCAGGAGCATCATCAGATGACGGGCCACATCGCCCATCACGCGGCGCAGTCGCTGATCTTCCCGCAGCCGGCTCCCGGCTCGCAGCCCAAGCGCGCACCGGTCGCCTGGGACCCTGCCCATCCCTATCGCGGCCTCGGAGAACGCGACGTGACGGTAGGCGCCACCTACAAACTCACCGAACTACCGGTAGTGAAGGGCTGAGCCATGCTCCATATGACCCGCAGGTCGGCGCTGCTCGCCGGCCTGCTGCTGCCGGCCGGCGCCGCGCTTTTCAAGGCCATGGCCCAGCCGGCGCTACCCGAAATCAGGATCGCCGCCAAGAAATTCGAGTACACGCCCAACAAGATCACCTTGAAAAAGGATCAGCCGGTCGTGTTGGTGCTCACCTCGGAGGATCGCATCCACGGCTTCAAGATGCCCGACTACGGCCTGCGCGCCGACATCCTGCCCGGCCAGGAGACGCGCGTGCCCTTCACCCCGACCAAGGAAGGCACGGTCGGTTTCTTCTGCGACGTCTTCTGCGGCGGCGGCCATGAGGACATGGAGGGCACGATCACCGTCGAAGGCGCTTAGCCGGGTCTTGGTCGTCCCATGAGTGTCGGGTACGATGCTAGGTCATCCGGCGGAGGTCCCGACACTCATGGCTACACACGATCATGACCATCACGACGAGCACGGCTCGGAGCTGTCGGAAACGCAGCTCCGCGTGCGCGCGCTGGAAACGATTCTGACCGAGAAGGGTTACGTCGATCCGGCGGCGCTCGACGCCATTGTAGAAAACTATGAAACCAAGGTCGGCCCGCGCAACGGCGCCGTCATTGTCGCCAAGGCCTGGACCGATCCCGCCTTCAGGCAGGCCTTGCTGAGCGACGCCACCAAGGCCGTCGCCACGCTCGGTCATGTCAGCCGCGTCGGCGACCATCTGGTGGCCGTCGAAAACACGCCCCAGCGCCACAACATGATCGTTTGCACGCTGTGTTCCTGCTATCCGTGGGAAGTGCTTGGGCTGCCGCCGATCTGGTACAAATCGGCGCCCTATCGCTCGCGCGCGGTCAAGGACCCGCGTGGTGTTCTCGCTGATTTCGGTGTCACCCTGCCCAAGGAAACGGAAGTACGCGTCTGGGATTCGACCGCGGAGACGCGTTTCCTGGTGTTGCCGATGCGCCCCGCGGGCACCGAGGGCTGGAGCGAGGAACGTCTCGCCGACCTCGTCACCCGCGATTCGATGGTCGGGACCGGCTTGGCCAGGAAGCCCGGGGAGATCGCGCAATGAACAGCGTCCACGACATGGGCGGCATGGATGGCTTCGGCAAGGTCGAGGTGGAGCGGAACGAACCGCCCTTCCACTCGCGCTGGGAAGGCCGCGTGCTCGCCATGCAACGCGCCATGGGATACGCCGGGGCGTGGCACATCGACCACTCCCGCTTCGCCCAGGAGCAGCTCCCGCCGCAGGTCTATCTCGCGGCCTCCTATTACCAACGGTGGGAGCTGGCGATGGAGCATAACCTGCTGCAACGCGGCTACATCGCGCCGGAGGAACTGGCGGCCGGCCACGCGCTGCGCCCGGCGAAGCCGCTGGACCGCAAGCTCACGCTCGACGCGGTGCCAGGCAGCATGATGCGCAGCTCGTTCTTTCGCCAGCAGCAGGGCCCCGCCCGCTTCAAGCCGGGCGATCGCGTGCGCACCAGGAACATGAACCCGCTAACCCATACCCGCTTGCCACGCTATGCGCGCGACAAGCTTGGCGTGGTCGAGCTGATCCATGGTTGCCATGCCTATCCCGATTCGGTCGCGACCGATCGGGGCGACGATCCGCAATGGCTTTACACGGTCGTGTTCGAGGGCCGGGAGATCTGGGGAGCGGACGCCGATCCGACCCTCAAGATCTCGATCGATGCCTTCGAGCCATATCTCGAGTCGGCGTGATGCCGATCGATCCCGCAACCGCGCAGCAAGTCGTGGCAGCCATTCCGGGCCTTCCGCGCGATGACGAAGGCCCGGTGTTTCGCGAGCCATGGGAAGCGCAGGCCTTTGCCATGGCGCTGGCGTTGCACACGCGCGGCCTCTTCACCTGGCCGGAATGGGCGGCGACGCTCGGCGCCGAGATCAAACGCGCCGCGGCGGCAGGCGATCCCGACACCGGCGAGACCTATTACCGGCACTGGCTCAACGCGCTCGAACGCCTGGTCGCGGAGAAGGGCATCGCCGACGCAAAAACCCTCGCGCGCTACTACGACGCCTGGGACCACGCGGCCGACCGTACGCCCCATGGTGCCGCGATCGAACTTCGACCGGACGATTTCAAGTAGCTGCGTCTCTACGCCGAAGGTTCCGGGACAGGCCGTTTATCCTCACGCCGCCATCGAAGCGCGGGCCTGTGGGCGGCGGTAGCTGAGCGCTTCGGCGATGTGCAGGCGGCGCACGGCGTCGGAGCCATCGAGGTCGGCGAGCGTGCGGGCGACGCGCAAGGTGCGATGCCAGGCGCGGGCGGACAGGCTGAGCCGCTCGGCGGCGCGGGCGAGCAGGGCGCGGCCCTCGGCGTCGGGTGCGGCGATCGTCGCCAGCAAGGCGCCGTCGGTGTCGGCGTTGCAGCGCGGCTTGGCCCAGTTGCGCGCCCGCTCGGCCAGCAGGCCCGCCGCCGGATCGGGCTCGACCGTCACCAGTTGGTGCGCACGGTCGAATGCCTGCAGCCGCTCGCGCTGGATGGCGCGTGCCGCGGCGACGCGCGCGGCCATTATGGCCGAGGTCTCCGCCGGCGGCGGTAGTGCGAGGTCGGACGCCGCGACCGGCGGCACCTCGATGCAGAGATCGATGCGGTCGAGCAGCGGGCCGGAAATGCGGGCCTGGTAATCGGCGCCGCAGCGCGGGGCGCGGCCGCAGGCGCGCGCCGGTTCCAGAAGCTGGCCGCAGCGGCAGGGATTCATCGCCGCGATCAACTGGAAGCGCGCGGGATAGGTCACATGGGCGTTGGCGCGGGCGATGCTGACGCGGCCGGTCTCGAGCGGCTGGCGCAGCGCCTCGAGGCTCGCCCGGTTGAATTCCGGCAATTCGTCGAGGAACAGCACGCCGTGATGGGCAAGCGAGACCTCGCCCGGCCGCGCCCGCGCGCCGCCGCCGATCAACGCCTGCTGGGTGGCCGTATGATGCGGGTCGCGGAAGGCGCGGCGGCGGCTCAGGCGTCCCTCGCCGAGATCGCCGGCGAGGGAGCGCACCATCGAGGCCTCGAGCGCCTCCTCGGCATCGAGCGGCGGCAGGAGGCCCGGCAGCCGCGCGGCCAGCATGGATTTGCCGGCGCCGGGCGGGCCGATCATCAAGAGGTTATGGCCACCCGCCGCTGCCAGCTCGAGCACGCGCTTGGCGGTCTCCTGGCCCTTGATGTCGGCAAGATCGGGATAGGCCTGCTCGTCGGCGGCGAGCCGCGCTTCCGGCGCCGGCAGGATCTGCTGGCCGCGCAGATGGTTGATCAGCGCCAGCAGCGACGGCGCGGCGACGATGGGCGCACGATCCTCGTCATTCGCGCCGATTTCAAAACCACCCCAGGCGGCCTCGCCGCCGCAGACCTCGGGGCAGATCAGGCTGCGGCCTTCGCTTGCCGCCGCGATCGCCGCCGGCAGCACGCCGGTGACGCGGCTGAGCCGGCCGTCGAGTGCCAGCTCGCCCAGCGCAACGAAGCCCGCGATACTCTGCGCCGGCAGCACGCCCATGGCCGCCAGCAGCGCCAGCGCGATCGGCAGGTCATAGTGCGTGCCTTCCTTGGCCCGGTCGGCCGGCGACAGGTTGACGGTGATGCGTTGCGGCGGCAGGCCGAGCCCGATGGCGCGGATCGCCGCCCGCACCCGCTCGCGGCTTTCGCCGACCGCCTTGTCGGGCAGGCCGACCACGGTGAAATGCGGCACGCCGGGTGCGATCAGCACCTGCACATCGACCGGCAGGACATCGATGCCCTGAAACGCCACCGTCCGCACTCGCGCCTGCATGTCCGTCCTCCCGTCCCACAAGAACAATACTAGAACGATTATCCGATTCGGGAAAACCAACCTGTAGTTGCATATTGGCGATTCGGTAATGGTGCCGCGCACAATATACTTGGCACTGTCACGCGGATGTAACGCAACGGCCCTTTCCTCCGGTCCTGACGAAACGAATTTGGGGGAATGGTCATGACCGATATCGCCGGACGAATGCCCGTGCCTGGGCATACGCCCTCGCCGCCCGACATGCGCCCAAAGCTGCATCAACCGGTGAACCCGCTGGCGGCGATCATATTCTTCGGCGCCGTCGCCGCGACGATGCTGTTCGTCGCCTACAGCCTCTACATCGATGTCGGCGAGACCGGCACGAAGGTGACGACGTATCTGCCCTACCTGCTGCTGTTCGTGGCCTTGCTGATCGCGCTCGGTTTCGAGTTCGTCAACGGCTTCCACGACACGGCGAACGCCGTCGCCACGGTCATCTACACGCACTCGCTGCCGGCCAATATGGCGGTCGTCTGGTCGGGCACGTTCAATTTCCTCGGCGTGCTGACATCGAGCGGCGCGGTCGCCTTCGGCATCATCGCCCTCCTGCCGGTCGAGCTGATCCTGCAGGTCGGCAGCAGCGCCGGCTTCGCCATGGTCTTCGCGCTGCTGATTTCGGCGATCATCTGGAATCTCGGAACGTGGTGGCTCGGCCTGCCCGCATCGAGCTCGCACACCCTGATCGGATCGATCATCGGCGTCGGTGTCGCCAACGCCATGATGCACGGCCAGGACGGCACCTCGGGCGTCGACTGGAGCAAGGCGACGGAGATCGGCTACGCGCTTCTCCTCTCGCCGCTGGTCGGCTTCGTTGCCGCCGCGCTTCTGTTCCTGGTGCTCAAGCTCGCGGTCCGCAATCCCGCGCTCTATGAGGCGCCCAAGGGCAACCAGCCGCCGCCATGGTGGATCCGCGGCCTCCTCATCCTGACCTGCACCGGCGTCTCCTTTGCCCATGGCTCCAACGACGGCCAGAAGGGCATGGGCCTGATCATGCTGATCCTGATCGGCACGGTACCGACGGCCTATGCGCTCAACCGGGCGATGCCGGTGTCGCAGCTCGAGACCTTCCGGACGACGGCCGCCGCCGCCGCCCAGGTCATCCAGCAGAAGGCCGACGGACACAGCATCCTGGGCGATCCGCGGCCGGCCGTGATGCTCTACGTGTCGCAGCACAAGATCAACGAGGGCACCTTTCCGTCGCTCGCCGCCCTGGTGCGTGACGTCGCATCCCAGGTGAACGAATACGGCTCGCTCGCCAAGGTTCCCGCCTCCGCCATCGGCAACACCCGCAACGACATGTACCTGGTGTCCGAAGCCATCCGGTTCCTGATGAAGGACAAGGAAAGCGATCTCACCAAGGACGATACCGCCAAGCTCAACGCCTTCAAGCGATCGCTCGACGAGTCGACCCGATTCATCCCGCTATGGGTGAAGGTGGCTGTCGCCGTGGCGCTTGGCCTCGGCACGATGGTCGGTTGGAAGCGCATCGTCATCACGGTTGGCGAGAAGATCGGCAAGAGCCATCTGACTTATGCCCAGGGCGCATCGGCGGAGCTCGTGGCGATGGCGACGATCGGCGCGGCCGACGGCTTCGGCCTGCCGGTCTCGACCACCCATGTGCTGTCGTCGGGTGTCGCGGGAACCATGGTGGCGAACGGTTCGGGCCTGCAATGGGAGACGGTGCGCAACCTGGCGATGGCCTGGGTGCTCACTTTGCCCGTGGCCATGATGCTGTCGGCGGGGCTGTTCGTCCTGTTCGTCAATATTTTCTAGCATGCGAGGGCGCGCCGGGGCCGCATGGCCCCGGCATCCTCGATCGAAAGGCTACAAGACAGGGGGATGAGATGAAGGCGATGGACGTGATGAGTCGCGACGTGGTCACCGTCAGGCCCGGCGACGACATTGCCGAGGCGGTCAGGCTTTTGGCTGAGCACGATGTCAGTGCGCTGCCCGTGATCGACGACAGCGGCATGGTGGTCGGTGTGATTAGCGAGACCGATCTGATGCGCCGCGAGGAAATCGGTACCGAGAAGCACCGCCCGTGGTGGCTCGAAGCCATGACGCCAGGCATCGTCCTGGCCAGGGAATTTGCCAAGGAGCACGGACGCAAGGTCGATGAAGTCATGTCGGACAGCATTGTTTCGGCATCCGAGGAGACTCCGCTCGGCGAGATCGCCACCCTGCTCGAGAAACACCGCATCAAACGCGTACCGATACTGCGCGATGGCAAGCTTGTCGGCATGGTCAGCCGCTGCAATCTCATCCAGGCGCTGGCCTCCTCGCATGTCCAGGCCGGCAGCGATGCGCGCGGCGACCGCAGTATCCGCCTCCAATTGCTCGACCGGCTCGATGGCCAGACATGGACGGGCTTCGGCTCGCGCAACATCATCGTCCGCGACGGCGTCGTCCACCTCTGGGGGCTCGTCGGCTCGGAGGAAGAGCACAAGGCCCTGATCGCCTTGAGCGAACAGGTTCCCGGCGTCAAAGGCCTGTCGGACGAGACCTTCCCCGCTTATTGATCGCAAGCACTTCTTGAATTCAAGTGGGCGCAAGCGTCGGCGCGTAATACATATACAGATTACAACTAGACATTGCACACTTTAATTTGCAGTCTGTGTGAAAAAGCCGTGGACTCGCGACGCGAGATCGCCAAAACTCCTCTCCGCCGCATAGACCCGCGGCACGCGTACGGCGGCAAGGCGTCGTCCATGGACCCAGACGCAGGAGTTCAAATGCCTTGAAGACAAACAAACGATCATTCGTCGCGTGAGGATCTCGGAAACGCTCTCGTAGATCCCGATTCGAGGCTGAACACGCCGGAGATGGGCATGGCCATCTCCCGACAATGCGAGGGCATCGCGCTTCGCTGAGTCGACGTCCGACCACTCAACCATACGACGTATCCCTGAAAAACCACCGTAACAGGAGGCGATGAGTCATGGCCAACACTGTCAGCATCCAACCGGGACACGGCACGGCAGGCCGTCATCCCACCCGCCCATTCCTCGACTCTCTCTCGGGGCACGACGACCCCGGCATGTTCGGTCGGATGTTTCCCAGGCTCGATCCTCTGATCGTCTCGGATAGCCCCCTGAAGGAGCTGGCCGCTGCGATGAAGGAAGCTGACCCTTCAGACTCAGCCGGCAACAATGCAAAAATCCCGGCGGGCTTTACCTATCTGGGGCAGTTCGTCGACCACGACATCACGCTCGACATGACATCGATCGGCGAAAAGGTCGCCGATCCCCAGGCAACGGAGAACTTTCGCACGCCGGCGCTCGACCTCGATTCCGTCTATGGACTTGGCCCCGACGGCAGCCGGCATCTCTATGCGCGCGGCGCGGCCGACGACAAGGGCAAAAACCCGGGTCCCAAGCTGCTTGTCGGCAAGAACATCAATGTCGGATTCGGTGGCGTCACCGGCGACCATCGCAATGACCTGCCGCGCAACCCCGAGGGTTTCGCGCTGATCGGCGATCATCGCAACGACGAGAACCTCCTTGTCGCGCAGACCCACGTCGCCATGCTGAAATTCCACAACAAGGTCTGCGACAGGCTGTCGGGCGGCGGCATGGCCGCCGACAAGATCTTCGACGAGGCACGCCGCATCGTGACCTGGCACTATCAGTGGATGGTGCTGCACGATTTCGTCGAGCGCCTGACGGAGCCCGGCATCGTCGACAAGATTCTCCACGACGGTCGCAAGTTCTATCTCTTCAAGAAAGTGCCGTACATGCCGGTGGAGTTCTCGGCGGCGGCGTACCGGCTCGGTCACAGCATGGTGCGGCAAAACTACAGTCACAACCGCATCTTCTCGCCGACCGGATTCGACCTGCTCTTTGCCTTCACCGGCCTGTCCGGGGAAATCGTCGGCGATCTCGCCCCCAACCCACCGACAGGACCCACGCCGGTTCCGGTCCTGCCAAGCAACTGGATCATCGACTGGCGGCGCTTTTACGATTTCAGCCCTCCCGCCAACCCGGGCGGTGTACCGCTCAACCACACCCGCAAGATTGATCCCTTCCTGATGCCGGACCTTCATGACTTGCCGGGCGGCGGCGGCAGCCTGCCGTTCCGGAACTTGCGCCGCGGCGTCATGCTCGGCCTGCCCTCAGGCCAGGACGTGGCCAAGGCGATGCACATATCGAAGCCGCTGACGCCGGACGAGATCGCCAGCGGCCCCGATGGCGCCGCCGCCAAGAAGCACGGCCTGCATTCGCGCACGCCGCTCTGGTATTACATCTTGAAAGAGGCGCAGGTCCGAGGGAATGGCGAGCGGCTCGGCCCGGTCGGTGCGACGATTGTCTCGGAAGTCTTCGTCGGCCTGGTGCATGGCGATCACCAGTCCTATCTGTGGCAGAGGGGACCTGGCTGGAAGCCGGACCTGCCTTCCAAAAAAGCCGGGACATTCACCATGACCGACCTGCTGCGCCTGGTCGGCGAAATCAGCCCGATCGACAATATTTCGACTCTCTAGCCATAAGCCCCTCCGGCGTTGGTGTTCTTCCCGTCGCTGACGCCATCTCACCTGGACCTCCGCCTCTCGCGATGGCGAGAGGCGGGGCCTCACCCTGCCGACGTACGTTGTTGACCCGCCGGACATGCGGTATGCGGAGCACCATGCTCGCCCGACGCTCGCTGCTCGCGCTGCCCGCTCTCCTGTTGGCGAAGCCCGCTGTCGCCGCGTGGCCGGACCAGCCGGTCAAGCTGGTCGTGCCCTTCACGCCCGGAACGGGACCCGACATCATCGCCCGCTTCCTGGGCGAGAAGCTCGCGACCACGCTTGGCCAGCCGGTCGTGGTCGACAATGTCGCCGGCGCCAGCGGCAATATCGGCAGCGCCCAGGTCGCCCGCGCCAAGCCCGACGGCACCACGCTGATGTCATCGGTCAACACGCTGGTCATGAACGCCAGCCTGTTCAAGAACCTGCCCTACGATCCGGTGGCCGACTTCCA
>Ga0193752_1003768_pt1 | contig 10247 bp, 11 predicted proteins | sample H1c1metaG_FD_144924 | JGI IMG/M metagenome (GOLD analysis project Ga0193752, IMG submission 144924) | Soil microbial communities from a riparian zone of the East river system, Colorado, United States - H1c1 | ecosystem: Environmental > Terrestrial > Soil > Riparian zone | place: USA: East River...
CACCGAAGTCGCCGCCACCGCCACCGCTCCAACCCCCGCCGCCACCACTCCAACCCCCGCCCGATGACCAGCCACCCCCACGGGGACCGCCACCACCTAAAAATGAAAGGCCGATCAGGCTGATCACGAACACAATAGCGCCGAGAAAAACGCCGCTGAAGGCACCCGCGCCCAAAGCAAAAGCCGCGCCGCCGCCAATACCGCCGGTGACCATCGATCCCAAAAACCGGCCGAAGATGCGCCTGAAAATTCCACCTAAAAACAGCACCAGCAGGCCGCCCCACATCAGCGCATTGCCGGCATCAAATTGTGCAGAGGCGCCGCGGTTCACCGGCCTGGGCGGCGGCAAGGGTTCGCCATCCACCAGCTTGATCATGCGATCCACACCCGCATTGATGCCGCCATTGAAATCGCCCTGTTTGAACGCCGGCGCGATGTCGTCGCTAATGATGCGCTTGCCATAAGCGTCGGGCAAAACACCTTCCAGGCCGCGGCCGACTTCGATGCGCAGCTTGCGATCATTCTTGGCGATCAGCAACAGCGCGCCGTCGTCGACACCTTTGCGGCCGAGTTTCCATTGTTCGGCCACACGTATTGCATATTGCTCGACGGTTTCCGGCTGTGTGGTCGGCACCAGCAGCACGGCAAGCTGACTGCCCTTGCGCTGTTCAAACGCCGCGAGCTTGGCTTCAAGTGCGGCCGCCTGGTCCGCCGACAGCGTGGCAGTGAGATCGGTGACGCGCGTTTTCAGCAGTGGAACGGCGATGTCCGCCGAAGCCAGCGGCACCAACAGCACCGCAAGAAACAAAACCGCCGCGAGCATCACCCGCGGGAGTTTCGCTACGCCACACATGTACGGCTTACTTGGCGGGCGCCGGCTTGGCGCCAAAATCCACCTTGGGTGGCTCGGCGATGGCCTTTTCGTCGTCCACCGTGAACTGCGGTTTGGTCTTGAAACCAAACAACATCGCCGTCAGGTTACTCGGAAACTGGCGCACGGTGACATTGAACTCCTGCACCGATTTAATGTAGCGATTGCGCGCTACGGTGATGCGGTTTTCCGTGCCTTCGAGTTGCGCCTGCAAATCGCGAAAATTCGCGTCGGATTTTAGTTGCGGGTAATTTTCCGCCACCAGCATCAGCCGGCCCAGCGATGACGACAACTCGCGCTGCGCAGCCTGAAATTTAGCAAAAGCCGCAGGATCGTTGACCAGTTCCGGCGTCGCCTGTATCGAACCCACCGAAGCGCGCGCTTTGGTCACACCCAGCAATACGTCTTTTTCCTGCGCCGCGAAGCCCTCGACCGTTTTTACCAGATTGGGGATCAGGTCGGCGCGGCGTTTGTACTGATTGAGCACTTCCGCCCAGGCGGACTTGGTTTGCTCATCAGTGGTTTGCAGCGTGTTATAGCCGCAGCCACTCAACAGGCCGGCAGCCATCAGCAATACCAGTACGGTCAAGCGCTTCAGCATACGATTCTCCTCGATTGAGACCTCACTTGCGAACTACGCATTCTATATGGATTCGGCCTAACCTGAATTCAAGCCCTGCATGGTATCCATAGCAAAACAAAGGTCTTCCCAGGCCCGCGCCTTCTCCTGAAGGCTTCGCAGCAGGTACGCCGGGTGATAGGTCACGATCAATGGAATGCCGCGATATTGATGCACCTTGTTGCGCATGCTGGCCACACTCGCTTCACGCGCCAGCAGATTGACCGCGGCTACTTTGCCCAACGCGATGATCAGTTTGGGTTTAATCAGGTCGATTTGCCGGTGCAGATAAGGCTCGCACGCCAGCGCTTCATCGGCTTCGGGATTGCGATTGCCCGGTGGACGACATTTCACCACGTTGGCGATATACACATTGGCGCCGCGTTTGAGTTGAATCGCAGCCAGCATGCTGTCGAGCAGTTTCCCCGCTTGCCCGACGAAGGGTTCGCCCTGTACGTCTTCATCGGCGCCGGGGCCTTCGCCCACAAACAACCAATCCGCGTTTTCGTCGCCCACGCCGAACACCGTTTTGTTGCGGCGCGCGTGCAATGCACATGTTGTGCATGATGCCACGCTGGCTTTGATTTGTGCCCAGTCCATACGCATGATGACGCTGCGGCGGTCATCAGCGCCTGCCGGCGTTGCATTTGCAGCACGCGCATCAGGCGTACTCGCGGTTTGTGCAATAGCAGCGGGTGCGACTACAGGTTCATCCGCTGCGCCGCGCAGATGCCACGGTGGTGTCAAGCCCATCTCACGCAACATCAACGCACGGCGTTCAGCGGTATTTGCTGTCATGGTTTGTATTCCAGTACCACCGCGTCTTCGCGGCCTTCATAGGCAGGATAGTAACCGCGCCGTATGCCAATCTCGCGAAAACCCGATTGCGCGTACAGCGTGCGTGCAGCAGCATTCGAAACACGCACCTCCAAGAATATCACGCGAACTTTAATTTCTTGAATAAAAACAATAATGTACGATAAAAATTCGCGTCCGAGCCCGCGTCGCTGCCATGCTGCTGCAATGCTCAGGTTGAGCAAATGCGCCTCGCCCGCGCCGACCGTCAGCACAACGTAGCCCACGACCACACCACTCGATTCCATGACCCAGCAATGACTGCCGGCATTGATCGAATCCACAAAATTGCCACTTGTCCAGGGGTGTGTGTAAATAACATTCTCAATGACCATGACGGCATCAAGATCGGCGTCGGTCATGCGCCGGATAGGTATCGACGGTTGGAGTTGCGCGCTCATTTTGATTAGCGTTCGTGCGTCATTAACGCCACTTTGTCGCGCACATACAACGGCGCGGCCAGCTCAGCGCTCTGGCCGCCATCGCGCGCAAATACAGGTGCCGCCAAAATGGCGACTTCTCGCGCCCGCGCATGAAGCGTGTCGTCGATGCGACCTACTGCCGCGCCATAACGCGCGCATAGTGCATCGCGATACACAGCAAAACCGCTGCCGCAACCCAGCCACCCTATGCCCGGCAGCAACGGTACTGCGCCGGGAGCGTAGACACCCGCTTCCTGCACGGTGCGCCATTCATCGTCTTGCTTTTCATAAGCGGCTTGATACACCTCGCTCATGCGCGCATCGACGCAGCACACCACGCGTTGCGCGCCTGCCGCTTCGGCCAGCGCCTGCAAGGTATTTACGCCGACCACCGGTTTACCGATGCCCAGCGCAAGACCCTGCGCCACGCCACAAGCGACCCTGATACCGGTAAACGATCCAGGCCCTGCGCCGAACGCTATGCCATCCATATCACGCAAGCCTGTGCCGCACGACGCCAGCAAGACATGCACCAGATCGAGCAGCAGGCCCGATTGCCGCTGCCCCGCAAGTATTTCGCGGTCATCGATCCCGGCGTCGCGCCACAGCGCGACCGTTTCCAGTGCCAGAATTTTCAAGTTTTATACGCCTCGATTCTTTGCATCGATTCTAGCAAAGAACATGACGCCACCTCGCGGATTCGGCTACCATGCAGCCTTTTTTAGACGGTTAAATCATGCGCGAATATCGAATAGCGGCCATCCCCGGTGACGGCATCGGCATCGAGGTCATTGCAGCGGGTCTGAAAGTACTGGACGTACTCGCAAGCCGTAGCGGCGATTTCAAGCTGCACGTGGAGCACTACCCGTGGAGCAGCGCATATTACAAGAAGCATGGACACTACATCCCCGACGGCGGACTGAATCAACTGAAGCAGTGCGACGCGATTTTTTTCGGCGCAGTGGGCGCACCCGATGTGCCCGACCATGTGTCGCTGTGGGGATTGCGTCTGCCGATTTGCCAGGGCTTCGATCAATACGCCAATGTGCGCCCGGCGCGCGTGCTGCCCGGCATCACCAGTCCGCTGCGCGAGGGTCAGGACATCGACTGGGTAGTGATCCGCGAAAATACCGAGGGCGAGTATTCCGGCAACGGCGGACGCGCGCATCGCGGCCTGCCGGAAGAAGTCGCCACGGAAACCTCGATTTTCACACGCACCGGCGTCACACGCATCCACAAACGCAAACGTAAACATCTGACTTTGGTGACCAAATCCAACGCGCAGCGTCACGGCATGGTGCTGTGGGACGAAATTTTTTATGAAGTGGCGAAAGATTTTCCTGACGTTGAAACCCAGCGCATCCTGGTTGACGCCGTAACCACCAACATGGTGTTAAAGCCGTGGTCGCTGGATACCCTGGTGGCATCCAATCTGCATGCCGACATACTGTCCGATCTCGCCGCGGCGCTTACTGGGAGTTTGGGCATCGCGCCTACCGCCAATCTGAATCCCGAGCGGCGCTTTCCCTCGATGTTTGAACCCATACATGGCTCTGCCTTCGACATTACCGGCAAGGGCATTGCAAATCCGGTGGCTACCTTCTGGACCGCATCGATCATGCTGGAGCATCTCGGTGAAATCGAAGCCTCCGCGCGCCTGATAAAGGCCGTCGAAACGGTCACCGCGCGCAAGCTGCTGACGCCCGACCTCGGCGGCGAGGCGACCACCGTAATTGTGACCGAAGCCGTTTGCGATGCACTGTGAAGCTATAGCGCCATCCGGCACCAGCCTGCTACAATAAGTGCATGTATGAGAAGGTTTTTTTGACGCAGATCAAAACACAATACGGTTGCAAGATTCACCGCCGTTACCCGAAAAAAAGTGACGGCAGACAGGGAGAGCGCACCTCTTGAAACAGTTCTTCGCCGTGGTGGAATCGCTGATTACCGTGGCACTGGTGCTGGTCGGGGTGGTTGGCATCAGCTACCGCAGTTTTCGCGACGGAGGCTGGGTAACGCAAGGGCTCGGCAAAATGGCCGACGCCTATATCAGCTATCCACTGATTGCGCTGGGCGTGACGATTGTGCTGTTTTTCCTTTACCGCGCCTGGCGTGCACGCATCAACCAAGGGCGCGGCGGCAAGGTGTTCGACTATCTCCTGTACTTTTTCATGGCCGCGGGCATTTACTTCATCGGCCATTATGTGCTCACTGGAAAGTTCTGACCTCTTCTACAGTTGCTCGATACTCACCGGAAATAACGCCGGCAGGTCATCCACTTCCATCACGTGATAGGCGCTGAAACGATAAGCTGGGCCGGTCACCACCTCCGGCGGCGTAAACGGAAATGCGAGATTGCCGCCGGTGGAAATACGCCCCGGAAATCCGTGGTGCAATAAAAACTGCTTGAACACCGTAGCCACGGATTTCGCCGCCTCTGCCGTCTGCGCAATGATTTCCACCATCACGAATACCTCGCGCGGCAACGGCTCCGGCGGCTGCGCCCAGTTGAACACGCCGTCGATGCCGTACACCCGGTGATACACTTGAAATGCTTCTTTCACCGTTTTTGAGGTAAGTTCGCGCACGGTTTTTTCGACCGCGGGCAGAATCTCTTTCATCGCCGCGATGGCGCGCGGATCGGCACAGCCCGCCAGCATCAACGCGCGCTCGCCGACTTTAGCGGCGCCTTCGATTTTCACCGTGAACTGCTTGGCCGGTTCCCAGCGCGCGCCCGTTATGCGGCAGCGATGCGCGTCGAGTTGCTCGTAGCGCGCAGTATCCACATGCAAGGTGCCTTCGGGCTCATACACGCGATACGGATCGCCCTGCTCATACAGACTGTGCGCCGCGACCGACATCGGCGAGGCATTGCGTATCGGATTCATGCTGTCCACGATAAAACTTTCGCCGTCGAGCGTGCCCAGCAGCGCATCGCGTCCGCCGGGCGTGGTACACAACGATGCGCATTCGACGATTTTCGCCATGTGCATCGCCGGGCCCAGCGGGTAGCCCAGCATGCCGGGGATTGCCGCGTACACCGCCGTGTCGCAGGCGCGGCCTGCGATCACCACGTCCGCACCTGCGTCCAGCGCGCGCTGAAAAGCTTCGATGCCCATCTGCCCGACAAGCTGCGTCGACGCATCGACATCGGCCTCGGTCAAATCGGCAATCGCGCCCAGCGGTTTCACCTTGCCCGCGCGTATCGCACGCTTGACCGCATCGCGCGGCATATCGGCGCGTATCGACGCCAGCTTGAAATGCAGCCTCTCGGCGCGCGCCACTTCACGCACCATGGCGAGTACCGTATCCAAATGCGGCGACGCGCCTGCGCAGCCCGCCGTACCGATAATCAACGGCACGTTGATTGAACGCGCGCCACGCAGCACCGTGGTGAGATCGCCGCGTGTTTGCGCTTCGCTGGTGGCGATATTCCCGCTGCCCAGATAGTACGGCCCCGGATCAATCGAGCCCATGTCGCAGCCGATAAAATGCGGCTGGCGTCTAAGACCCTCGTTGAACGCCGCTTCGGGCACCCCATAGCCGAGTTGTCCCGACGCCGACAGCACGCGCAACGGCGCGAGTCCGTTCGCTGATTTGACTTCTGCGCGCAGTTTTTCGATAGCGATAACGGCGGCGCTCATATCTCGATCTCCAGCAGCGGCCCATGCTGTTGCGCGCCGTAGACATCGCGGTCGCCGGGATTGCCCGCGACGATTTTGCGATCCATCGCTATCTTGATCGCAATCGCCGGTGGATACGCTATCAACGTCACCTGATCCGCACGCAAGTCATACAACGGCGCAATCGCCGCCGGCTGCAGCGCAGGCGAGTTCAGCGCGTGCTGATAACCCGCTTCGTCGTTGAACAATAAATCCAGTGTGAGCGTAGTCGGCCCCGCGTTCTTGCTGCGGATCACGCGCGCCATATCGATGAGTTTCATTATTACGTAAGTATTTGTTTATAAACAACAAATTGATTTATCGTCAATGAGCGCCGTAATCGCCGCCGCGTCATAGCCCAGCAACGACAACACCTCGCGCGTATGTTCGCCCACCTTCGGAATATCCAGCCGCGTGCCCAAACGCGCGCCATTCATTTCCACCGGCAGATTCGGTACTTTGGTTTTGATGCCGTTGGGCATGGTCACCGGCACCAGTCCGCCCCCGGCGTTTAGATGCGGATCGTCGAACAGGTCTTCGGGCTTCGCAATGGGCGCGAACGGCAAGCCCAGCGCATCGCATTTCGCCATTAAGTCGTGCTTGCTCATTTTCGCGAAAATTTCCGTGACGATAGGTAAAATGCGCGACCGCGCTTCGACTCTCTGCGGATTGGTTTTCAACGTCGGATCATTGAGCAGCGCCTGTAAACCAAACGCGTCGCAAAACACTTTCCACTGCGTGTCGGTAACCACGCCGACAAATACCAATTCGTCCTCCAGCGTTTTGAAATTATCGTACAGCGCCCATGCGCGTATGCGGTCCGGCATAGGTTTCACCGGCTTGCCAGTGGCAAATCCTTCCAGCATATGCTGCCCCATCAGGAACGCGTTGTTCTCGAACAATGCGCTTTGCACGTATTGGCCCTCGCCCGTAGCCTTCAGTTGATGCAGCGCGCCGAGTATCGCAATCGCGCCGAACATACCGCCCATTACGTCGTTCACCGAAGCGCCCGCGCGCAACGGCCCAAAACGTCCGCCCGTCATGTAGGCTAGCCCACCCATCATCTGCACCACTTCATCGAGACCGGTGCGATGCTCGTACGGTCCCGGCAGAAATCCTTTCAACGAACAATAAATCAAAGCAGGCTTCATCTTGCGCAGCGCTGCCTGACCGAAGCCCAATTTGTCCATCGCCCCGGGCCGGAAGTTTTCGATCATTACATCAGCGCTGGCAATCAACTTCATCACCGCTTCATGTCCCTGCGGCGATTTAAGATCAACGGCGAAACTTTTTTTATTGCGGTTATACGTCGGAAAAAAACCCGCGCCCGATGCCGTGAGCTTGCGCGTGTGATCGCCGTCGAGCGGCTCTACCTTGATCACCTCCGCGCCCATGTCGGCAAGCACCAGCCCGCACGCCGGCCCCATCACCACATGACAAAACTCGACTACGCGTACCCCTTCAAGCGCCAATGGCATCTCTTGCTTTCACATCAAAAAAACGTTTAAAAACAAATACTTACAATAATATCCTGGAATCGTCATGCCGCGTGCTCACGCTTGTCCCAGCATTCGCGCCAACTCGACCTCACGCACTTCTTTCGTTTGGAACGTCGGATCAGCGCGCACTCGCTGCTCGGTCTGTGCGTGGATCATCTCATCGGATAGCGAAAAATCGATCGGATCGCCATGCGGCTGCGCCACATGCCACGGTGTGTCGAGATAAATTTCAACCTGATTGCCTTCCGGATCGAGGAAATACACCGACCAAGCATTGCCATGACTGATTTGCCGCAACTTGATGCCGCGTGCTGTAACCTTTCCTGCGACCTCGCGCAATTCAGCGAGGCTCGACACCTTGAACGACAGTTGATTGACGGTGCTCGGCGTCTCCTTGGCACGACCCTGCACCAGCACAAACTGGTGGTGCTGATCCGGCGTGGAACTCATGAAGATAATTGGCTGCTTCGAGCTGGTGCTTAACCCTCGATCGGTGACGGTGAGTTCAAGCACCTCCTGATAAAAGCGAATCATGGCTTCGCTATCGTTCACATAAATACCGACATGGCTCAGTTGCGGTTTCATGATGCTTACTCCTTGTTATCCCAAACGCGCCGTCGCGGGAACAAAACCTTTGGTCACGCCCACATCCGGCACATAGCCATACAACGGTTCGCCAGGAATGCCTTCGGTTACGATTTTGCGTATGGCGAGCAACTTGTCAATGTCAATGCCGGTCTTGAGTCCCATCGCTTCGAGCATAAACACCAGGTCTTCGGTGACGATATTGCCGGTGGCGCCCGGCGCGAACGGGCAACCGCCTAACCCGCCGAGCGAACTGTCAAAGGTGGTGACACCCACTTCCAGCGCCGCCACCACATTGGCAAGCCCAAGCCCGCGCGTATTGTGTAAATGCGCGCCGGACAGTTTGTCACCGATAGCCGCACGTACTTTTTTGAATACGCGCCGCACCTGCTCCGGATTGGCATAGCCTGTGGTATCGGCCAGCCCCACTTCATCGCAACCGGCTTCCACCGACGCTACGGCCATGCGCACCACTTCGTCTTCGCTCACTGCACCTTCAAGCGTGCAGCCGAATACCGTGGACAAACCGGACTCAATTATCGGGCGTTTATCCTTCGGTAAACTATCGCGGAAATCACAGATTTTCTTGGCGCTCGCAATAGCTTCGTCCGGTGTCATGCGCACATTGGAAAGACTGTGCGCGTGCGACACCGAAATCGTCAGCGTCAGCTTATGCACGCCGGCTTGCATGGCGCGCTGCGCACCGGTGAAATTGGGCGCCAGCGCCGCCACATTGAGGCCGGGAATTGTCAGCGCGTGCGCAACCACGTCCGCCGCATCCACCATCTGCGGAATCAATTTAGGCGGCACAAACGAACATACCTCTATCTCACGCAAACCCGCCGCTGCCGCCGCCGTAATCCATGCTTTTTTATACGGCGTCGGCATGAACTGCTTGGTATTTTGCAGGCCGTCGCGCGGGCCGACTTCGCTGATTAAGATATCAATGCCGTTCATCATTTTGCTTCTCCGGTTTCTATTTTTTACTGCGGTTTAATGCTCGCAGCCTTGATTACAGCCGCCCAGCGGTCGATTTCGTCGTTGACGAGTCGGGCAGCTTCCGCCGATGAGTTGCCCACCGCATCAAGCCCTAGCTCGGCAAAGCGCTTTTTCGCGTCGGACGAATTCACCGCCGTCACAATTTCCTTATTCAGACGTTCAATCACGGGCTGCGGCGTGCCTGCGGGCACGGCATAACCGACCCAGAACAGCATCTTCATGCCCGGCAAGCCGGCTTCGTTCACCGACGGAATTTGTGGCATCACCGGTGCGCGCTTATCATCGGTCACCATCAGCGCGCGCAAGCGGCCGGAATTGACATAAGGTAACACCGTCGGTACTGCGGAAATTAACGCTTGCACCTGCCCCGCCATCAAGTCCTGCAACACCGCGCCCGCGCCCTTGTACGGAATATGCACGGTATTAATGCCGGTGATGTTTTTCAGCAGTTCGGAACCCAGATGCGTGTTGGTGCCGCTGCCGCCCGAACCGTAATTCAACTCGCCCGGACGCATCTTGACAAGCGCAATGAATTCCTTGACGTTCTTGACCGGCAACGACGATGTCACCACCAGTGCATGCGGCACGGTAGTCGCCGTCGCAATATGCTGAAACCCCTTGCGTGCATCAAAGGGCATGGTCGCCAGTAACCCCGGCGCAATCGCGAACGACAACTCTGTTGCCAACAGGGTATAGCCGTCTGCCGGTGAGCGCGCTACGCTGCTCCAGCCGATG
>Ga0193752_1003769_pt1 | contig 10247 bp, 7 predicted proteins | sample H1c1metaG_FD_144924 | JGI IMG/M metagenome (GOLD analysis project Ga0193752, IMG submission 144924) | Soil microbial communities from a riparian zone of the East river system, Colorado, United States - H1c1 | ecosystem: Environmental > Terrestrial > Soil > Riparian zone | place: USA: East River...
CTCGTCGCGCACGACCCGTTCTCGACCTTCGCCGCCGATGTCGACACCGCGAGCTACGACCTGATGCGCCGCGACTTGCTCGCGTTGCAGGTGCCGGTCGCACAGGGCGTGCGGCTCGAGGACTACGTCAACTACTTCAAGTACGACTACCCGGCGCCGGCCGAGGACTCGGAGCATCCGTTCGCGATCTCGCTCGCGGCTGCGCCGCATCCGGCGCGCGATGGCATCACGCTCTTGCGCGTCGGCATCCAAGCCACGCTGCCGACGGCGTTCGAGAAGAAGCCGACCAACCTCGTGTTCTTGGTCGACACCTCGGGCAGCATGCAGGCGGCCGACAAGCTGCCGCTCGTGCAGCACACGCTCACCGAGGCGCTGTCGGTGCTCGATCCGAACGACACCGTGTCGATCGTCACGTACGCCGGCGATGTGCAAGTCCGGCTCGAGCCGACGCACGTGATCGAGGCGCAGGTGATCATCAGCGCCATCCAAGGCTTGGTTTCGAACGGCGGCACCGACGGCGCCGGCGGTATCCAGCTCGCGTACCAGCAAGCCGAGGCCGGCTACATCGAAGGCGGCATCAATCACGTGGTGCTGTGTACCGACGGCGACTTCAACATCGGCGTGTCCAGCGACGAAGAGCTCGTGACGATGATCGAGGCGAAGCGCACGACCGGCGTCACGCTGACCGCGCTCGGCTACGGCACCGGCAACCTGAACGACAGCATGATGGAGAAGGTCAGCAACGCGGGTAACGGCATCTACTCGCTGATCACGAGCGAGCTGCAGGCGAACGACTACGTCGAGAACCGCTTGCTGTCGACGCTCGAGCACGTCGCCAAGGACGTGAAGATCCAGCTCGAGCTGAATCCGCAGCACGTGCTCGCGTATCGCTTGCTCGGCTACGAGAACCGCGCGATCGCCGACGACGACTTCCGCGATGACGTGATCGATGCCGGCGAGATCGGCGCAGGCCACCGCGTCACCGCGCTGTACGAGCTGGTGATGGCGGGCGGTGCGGTGCCCGACGTCACGAATGGGCCCGCGGTGCAGAGCGGTGACCCGGTCGACGGCGCGCGCGAGATCGACGCCGACTCACTCGTGCTGGTCAAGGTCCGCTACAAGCAGCCCGGCGCGAGCGCGGAGGATCCGGCGACCGAGGTGCAACAAACGCTCGCGCCTGCCGCGGCTACCGCCAGCCTCGAAGCGGCCGACGCCGACATGCGCTGGGCGGTCGCGATGGCGATGTTCGCCGAGGTGCTCAAGGGCAGCCCGTACGCGCACGAAGGCGACCTCAGCGTGGTCTCTGCGCTGGCCACGGCGCAGGTCTCGCGCGACGCGTACCGCGCCGAGCTGGTCACCCTGCTGGCGAACTACGAGACCGCCCGGCAATAGCCGGGTTTCTCCGGAAAAAATCGGCGCGCTTTCCCGCGTGACTCGCTGGTGTAGAGTCCGCGGCCATGGCCACCGAGCAGTCGAAGTCCAACAACGCGAACGGCGAAGGCCCGTCGCGCGTTGGGCAGTTCATCCAGACGTATCACTCGTTCATGTCGTCGTTCGTGATCGGCGCGGCCGGCTTGATCGCGACGTCGATCTGGCAGTACCGCCAGTCGGAGACGGCGCGGGCGACCGCGGAGTCGCAGCAACAGATCGCGATTACGCAGGCCGAGAACAGCTGGCGCATTCAGCGCGCCGAGATCCTCTCCAAGAACGTGTCCGTGCTGTCGTCGTCGGGCGAAGGCACCGTGGAGCAGCGCTACGGCGTATTGCTGTCACTGACGCGCGGTAACTTGCTCGACCCGGAGCTGGCGATGTCGTACGCGCTCGAGCTCGGCAAGCACAACCCGGAGTACATGCGGTCGGTGCTCGTGACGGTGAGCGACAAGAGCTACGGCCGGCTCGCCGGTGCGTTCGAGCTGACCTGCGAGCAGCGCTTTGGCTTCGCGCGCGACGTTCCGATCTGCAAAGCCGACGCGTATCTCGGGCGTGCGCGCGCGATCGCGCAGCTGTTCGGCGACGAGATCGACAACGCGCCGGACATGAAGAAGGCCGGCCCGATGACGCTGCTCAAAGAAGAGCGCGATGTTCAAGCTGCGCCGCTGCGCTACGCGTGGTTGTTCGCGCCGTATCTGAGCTCGCTCTACGACCGCCGGCAATGGCACGAGATCGAGCAGTTCGAGGGCTACTCACCCGGCGCGCGTTTGACCGCGGCGCTGGTGCTCGGGCCGACGCGCTCGGAGCTGGTCGCGACCAGCGAGGTGGTCATGGTCGATAAGTTCCACGACGCCCGCTCGTTCTGGTTGGTCGAATACATGCTCGGGCCGACCTGCGACGCCGAGTGCAAAGGTCGCTTGATCGACATCATGATCACCAACCACACCGAGGTGGCGGGGCGCTTCGATGCCGGATTGATCAAGCTGCTGCACCGGCCGCGCGCGGAAGCGGGCATCGCGCTCGGTCGCATGCACACCCGGCTGCTGGCATGCCAGGTCGAAGACGATCACGTCGCGGGCCTGCGCGACCAAGTGCTCATCCCCGCGCTCGAGGAAGAGCTGAACAAGCCGGAGCCGGACAAGCTCAAGGTCGAAGAGCTGCTCAGCTTGTGTGTGCTCGCGCCGGATCCGCCGGCGCCCGACAAGAACGGCGTCGCCACGCCGCAGCGCGCTCGCTGGCAAGCGGCGATCGACAAGACCAAGGTCGTGATGGGGGATCAGTTCCGCAGGGTGTTCGACGTACGCCGAGCGGCCGCCGAGACGTCGCGCAAGAACCCGCCCGACCAGCTGCGCCAAGCGATGTTCTGCGCCGCACCGCCGCTCTTGCCGGACACGCCGGACCTCGGTGAAAGGTAGCGGCGGCAGATCCCGCTCTAGAACGTGCACTCGCCGCGGACGGCCTTGGCGACGAGCTCGACGACCTCCGGATGCGCGTCTCGCCATGCTCGAAGTCGGGCGCGCGTCCCGGCCAGCGAGCGTTCGATCGTGGCCGAGGTGAGCAGCTCGCCGAAGTCCGCGGGCACCTCGGCCTGGTTCGTCGCGTACGCGCGCTCCAGCACGAAGCGCGCGACGTGCGGACCAAAGTGGGATGGCTCGGGAAAGTAGCGGAGCGAGCCCGCGAAGCCGGGCGGCACTTCTTCGGTCGTCACCGTGGTCACGTCCTCGAATGTCCACAGCGCGAATGGCGTGCGCCCCGTTCGTGCGGCCACGCGCTCGTTCGCGCTGACGAGCCCGCGCTTCCAGGCTTCGAGCGTTTGCCAATGGCCGAGCGCGTCGATGCCGTGGATGAGCCACGCGTGCGTCGGCGCGATCAAAAGTGTGAGCTCGATGTCGTGCTCGTGAGCCAGCTCGAGGATGCGCTCGTACTCGGCCAGCGTCGTGCGGCCGGTCTGGTCGTCGCGGATGTCGAAGCGTTGCAGCGGGCTCGGTCGAAAGCCGCCGCCTGGCTGCATCAAGTGGCAAGCGACGTGCTCGTAGCGAGCGCGCGCTGGTGTGAGCTCGGGCGTCGCTGTGCCCGCGAGCGCATTGGGTGCGCGCAGCACGTCGATCGAGGCCTTGAGCGCGTCGAGCGAGACGAGCGCCGGCAGATAACCTGCGAGCGCGTTCGTTTTGGAGCCGTCCGGGGCGACGGCGAGCACGCTCTCCATCGTCGTCGGCGCTTGATGAACATTGAACGTGATGAAGTCGAGCAGCAGCGCCACCCGCTTGATCGGCGCGACGGCCAGCGCGTGCTCGAAGAACCGGCGCTCTTCGTAGATCGTCGTTCCGGTCAACGTGATCGTGGCCGAGCTCTCGACCGATGCTCGGACCGGCTCGCCGAACGCGCCGGCTCGCGAGCTGCCCAAGAACATGAAGTGTGGGCGCCCCGAGCTCAGCGCGAGCGCAGCGTGGACGCGCAAGTTCGCCGGCTGCAGCGGCGCAGGCAGCCGCCCGAACACGTCGTACGGATCGGCATACGCATTCACGCCCACGGCGCCGGCTACCCCGAGCACGGTGGCTGCTGCGAAGATCGCGAACGACTTGCGGGCATTGCGCATGGGTCAGCGACGCTAGAAGCGGAAGTACATGAACTCGGTGACGCTGGTCAGGCTCAGGATGCACGCTGCGAACAGCAGACCGGCGGCGAGCGACCAGCTGGGCGTCATCCGCCAGCGCAGCGTGTGCCGGGGCCGCGGCGCGTTGAGCGCGCGCACGTAGCGAGCCATCAGCTCTTGAGAGCTCGGTGCCAGCCAAGCAACCAACGACAGCGCGGCGATCCAAAGCCACCCTTTAGCGAAGGCCAGACCGCCTAGGCCGGACGCTTCGATCCCGAGCGCGCTCAGTAGGCTCGCGAACGCAGGGTGCAAGCCCGCGATCGACGCGGGCACCACCAGCTGGCCGTTGCCGAGCATCGCTTCGAGCACGCGCGCCGCGCCGCCGAAGGTATCCGCGCGAAACGGCACCCACGCCAGCACGACGACCAGGAACGTCAGCGCGGCGGCCGCGAAACGCCAGAGCGTGCTCGTTCGTCGCGACGCCCAACCCGCGCGATCCGCAGCCGCGCTGAAGACGCGGTGCACGACCAAGTAGCCGCCGTGCAGGCCGCCCCACACGACGAACGTCCAACCCGCGCCGTGCCACAGCCCGCCGAGCAGCATCGTGAGCATCAACGCGGCATATTGGCGCGCGCGTCCTCTCCGGTTGCCGCCGAGCGGAATGTACAGGTAGTCGCGCAGGAACCTCGACAACGTCATGTGCCAGCGGCGCCAGAAGTCGGCGATGTCGGTCGCCTTGTACGGCGAGTTGAAGTTCATCGACAGCCGAACGCCGAACAGCAGCCCGAGGCCGATCGCCATGTCGGAGTAGCCCGAGAAGTCGAAGTAGAGCTGCAGGGTATAGGCGAGCGCGCCCTTCCAAGCGTCGAGCACGGCGAGCCCGCCCGCCTCCGCGGCGGTGAACACTTCGTTGGCGAACGGCGCGACCGAGTCGGCCAGCAACACCTTCTTGGCCAGGCCCAGCGCGAACAGCGTGAGCGCAGGCACGAAGCGATCGATGCGCACGCGGCGGCCTTCGTTGGCTGCGAACTGGGGCAGCACCTCGTGGCTGTGCACGATCGGGCCGGCGATCAGCTGGGGAAAGAACAGCACGAACAGCGCGAAGTCGGCCAGCGGCACCGGCGTGATGCGCCCGCGGTAGCAATCGACCAGGTACGCGATCTTCTGAAACGTGAAGAACGAGATCGCGAGCGGCAGCGCGATGACGAGGCGCGGTAGCCCTAGGTCGAGCGCAGCGTCGACCGTCGCCACGAAGAAGCCGGCGTACTTGAAGTACCCGAGCAGCCCGAGGTTCCAGACCAGGCCCGCGATCAACGCCGGCTTGCTCCGGCTAGCACCGATGACGCGGCCGAGCTGGTAGTTCACCAGCATCGAGCAGCCCAGGAGCGCCAAGTACGGCACGCTCCAAAAGGCGTAGAAGAACGCTGAGCAGGCGATCAGCCAGAGCTTCGCGAGCGGCGCCCGCTTCAGTCCGATCAGCGCGTAATACCCAAGCACTGTGATCGGCAAAAAGCCGATAACGAACGCGAGCGAGTTGAAGAGCATCGCAGCGCGCCACTTTGTCTGGTTTTGGTGGCGTGCAGCAAGAAAATCAGGGGCGATCCGGGCCGCGTTCCGCGAGCTCGGCGATCTCCAGGTCGCTGAGCGCGCCGTCGTAAATGCGCAGCTCGTCGTAGCGGGCGCTCAGGTAGTTGTCCTGCACCCACTGCGAGCGGCCGAGCCAGTTGTTTACGTCGTTCAGGTCGGCCATCAGATGCGCGTTCGGCGCGGTCGCCTCGCGCACGCCATCGATGAACAACGAGCTTCGCGCGTTGTCGCCGTCGAGCACCAGCACGACTTGGATCGTGTGGTCGGTCGGCATGCCCTGCGACCCGGCCACGGCCTGCTGGTCCGCCTCACGTTCGGTCATCGACATCACGACTTGGCTGGGACACGACGCCGGCGTGAGAAACAGCGACGTCGTGGCGCGGCCGACTTGGCCTTCACCGGTATCCGTGCTGCCGAAGTCGAAGACGCGCTGCCAGCACGGGCCGCCGTCCCAGCGCAGCCACGCCATGATCGTCACGCTGCGCCGGCTGGACAGCACGCCGTTCGGCATGTCGACGTAGTCGTCGACGCCGTCGAGCGACAGCCCGCCTGCGGTGTCGAGCGCTGCGCCGCCGCGCACGATCGCATCCGATTCGCCGATCCGATCTTCGACCACGGTGCCGCTGCCTTCGAAGTCGTAGCGGAGCGCGAGGGTGCTGCTCGTAACCAGCTCGCCGGTCGACGTGCTCGAGTCGGGCTTACCGGGCCGTCCGCTGTCGACTGGCCTTACGGCTGCGTCCTCGGGCTCGGCAGGCGGCTCATCGGGTGGCGCATCAGGCGGCGCGAAGCCCGCATCTTCGATGATCACGTCATCGAAGAGCGAGATGCGGGCTTGCTCGGCACACCCCAAAAGTCCCAAGGCGATGCCGACAAGCACGACTATGTGTCGCGCCATTCCCACTAGAAGCCAAAAGTGTCGCTCAACCGAAGACGTTGCAATACCTCAGCATTGGGTGCGCGGGCGTGGGAGCGCCAAGATCGGCCGCAAAACGGCAAGATTCGCAGAAATGTCGCCATTTTCTCGCCGATTGGCCCGAACCGAGCTGCCTGGTGCATCGGGGCCGGATCGTTGATACCGGTTGTAGGCCGTGCCCAAGGTTTTCCTCAAAGGCTCCATTGTCAGCCCGCTGATGCCCCGAACGGCGTCGGCTGGCGCACTTGCCCCTGCAGTGTCGGTTTCCGACGAAGAGATTGTGCTCGGGCTGACGCGCGGCGAGCCGCGAGCGGCTGAGCTGCTCTACGACCGCGTGCATTTGCACGTGCAGGCGAGCCTCCGCCGCATCCTACGCAGCACGGGTCCCGACTACGAGGACCTCGTCCAAGCCAGCTTCGAACCCATCTTGAGGACGCTCACCGAGCGGGCGCTGAAGAGCCCGTACAACCTGCCGGGCTGGGCGAGCGCGGTAGCCACGCACGTCGCGCTCGATGCGCTCCGCCGGCGCGTGCGTGAGCAGCGCTTGTTCGCGCGCCTCTCGCTCGGGCCGCTCTCTAATGAGGTCGAGCACGAAGCGCTGCGCGCGCCGTCGCGCGACTCGAGCCAAGGGCCGGCCAGCGATCCGGAGCGCGCGCTCGCGGCGCGTGCCGATCTGCAGCGGCTGCAGACCATCTTGGGCGCGATGAACCCCAAGCACACCGACGTGCTCGTGCTGCACGACGTGCTCGGCCACGAGCTGACCGCGATCTCAGACATCACGGGCTTGTCGGTCGCCGCTGCGCAGTCGCGCCTGGTGCGCGGTCGCAAAGAGTTGCTGCGCCGTGCGCAGAAGGATCAAGCGCGATGACCGAGCTCGATCGCGATCATGAGGAAGCGCTGCGCGCGCTCGCGCCGATGCGCGAAGGGCCGCTCGCGGTAGCGGGTCGCGCGCAGGAACAAGCAGCGCTGCGCTCGCGCGTGCTCGAGACGCTGCGCATGCAGGTCGAAGAGGTGCCGGCACAGCTGCGCGGGCGCCGGCAGCGGCGGGTGTGGCTGCGCGTGGCGAGCGCGAGCGCGGTGCTCGCGGCCGCAGCGGCGGTGGCGATCGTGTGGCTGCCGCGACAGGCCGAGCCGGCGAGCGCGAGCCTTGCTCCCGTGGCGCCGCCGAGCGCGGTGCGCGTGGAAGCGATCGATGACGTGCCGGGTGCCGCGCAGGTCGCGCCGGTTTGGATCGACGACGCGGGTCGGAGCCACACTCTGATCGCGAGCTCACAGGGCGCGGGTCTTCCGACCGGTACGCTCGAGCTGCGCTCGAACGATACGGCGCCGCGGCTGCGCACGTCGCAAGGCGTCGAGCTCAAGCTGTCGCCCAAGGCGCGGCTGCGCGTGCGCAACGCGCGCGCTGATGAAGGCGCCGAGCTGCGCTTGCTCGACGGTGAGATCGCGTGCGCGGTGCCCAAGCTCGGCGCGACGCGGCAGTTTGCGATCGACGCGCCGGGCGCGCGCGTGATCGTGCACGGTACGCGTTTCTCGGTGCGCGCGACGGGTGGCAAGACCTGCGTGCGCGTCACCGAGGGCCTGGTCGCTGTGCATCCTGAAGCGAGCGATGCGCCGGTGCGTCGCTTGGGTCCCGGAGATCAGTGGGGCTGCGAGGTCGAGACCGCGCGCGAGCCGGTGCGGATCAAACGCCCACGTACTACGGCGCGTGCGATGACCGAGCCCGAGCTCGAGACGTCGAGCGAGCCTGAGCCGACCGGCACGCTCGACGCTGAAAACCGCCTGCTCGCCGAAGCGCTCAGCGCCGAGCGCAAGAACGACCGCGCTCGCGCCCAGCGCTTATTCGCAGAGCTGCTGCGCAAGCACCCGAGCTCCCCGCTCGCGGTCGACGCCGCCGCCGGCCTGCAACGCACGCGCGAATAAGCTTTTGAGCTTTCTTGCCTGCTCGCCCTGAGCTGGAGCGATCTCAAGGGTATGCGTGCACAAGTGGGTCGCTCGCTCAGTAGCGCTCTGATCGCATGCAGCCTGGCTGCATGCAGCGGCGCGATCGACGGCGCTAATGATGGTGTCGGCGCCGGAGGCGGGGCGGCCGCTGCTGGCTCCGGCGGGTTCGGCGGCGCTGGCGGGCAGGGCGGTACGCTCGGTGGCGCCGGCGGTATGGCCGGTGTCGGCGGTGGTAACGGCGGTACCGGTCCCGACGGCAACTGCATTCCCGAGCTCCGCGCACCGCGCGCGGTGCTCGCGCCGATGCGCCAGTACCAGACGATCTTGCGCGACTTGTTTGGGCCCGATGCCGTGCGCGCCGAGGACGAGAGCGTCGACATCGAGTTCGAGGTGATCGATCGCCCGCGCATGTCGACCTCGAGCCTCGATCAAATCCTTCGCACCGCGGAGGGCGCGACCGAGAGCGTGCGCGGCCGCACCGCCAGCGTGCTCGGTTGTAGCGCGCTCACCGATCGCGCTTGCGTGCAGACCGGGCTCACCGCGGTCGCCCGCCGCGCCTTCAAGCGCGCGCCCGCGGCGGACGAGATCCAGAAGCTGATGGATCTCTACGACGAGGTGATCGCGCTCGGCCCCGGCCCGGACACCGATCTCAACGAAGACGCCGCGCTGGCCGCGCTGATGGGCATCGTCACTTCGCCGTCGACGTTGTATCGCACCGAGTTCGAAGCGCTGTCCGGCACGCCCGAGCGCGTCGCGCTGACGGCCGATGAGCGCGCGGCTGCGATCGCCGCGCTGCTGCTGGACTCAGTGCCGGACGCCGAGCTGCTCGCGGCGGCCGACTCGGGCGCGCTGCTCGATCCTGCTGGCGTCGCCGCCGAGCTGGAGCGGCTCTTCCAGCTGCCGCGCGTGCAAGAGCACCTCACGCGCGTGATGCTGAGTGGCTTCAAAGTGCCCAAGCTCTTTCAGTCGCCGAAAGACAGCGCGGCCTTCCCGGAGTACACGGCCGAGCTGCAGCTCAGCATGTACGGTGAGACGCGGAGCTTCCTCGACGACGTGCTGTTCACGCGGCAGGCGCCGTTGACCGAGCTGCTGCTGTCGCGCCGCAGCTTCGTCGACTCGCGCCTGGCCGAGCTGTATGGCGTCACGTATCCCGGCGTGCCGGGCGGCGATGAGCTGCTCGGGGTCGACTTGCCGGCGGCGCGCTCCGGCATCCTCACCCAAGCCAGCGTGCTGTCGGTGCTGTCGCGCACCGAGAAGACCTCGGTCGTCGCCCGCGGCTTGTTCGTGCGCGGCGCGATCATGTGCCTGACGAAGGTGCCGGGTCCACCACCGGAGGTGCAAGCGCAGGTCGACGCCCAGCTCAACGCCGACTCCACGCAGGCCGAGCTGGCCGAGTTCCGCGCGACCACGCAGCCGTGCCTGACCTGCCACAAACAGTTCGATCGCTTTGGCCTCTTGCTCGAGGCGTTCGACGCGATCGGCCGCGAGCAGCCGGGCGCGACCGCGATCGATCTCACCGGCCTGGGCGACTTCATGGGCGTCGTGAACGGCCCGGTCGAGCTGGCGCAAGTGCTCACCGCCGACTCGCAGTTCGTCGATTGCTTGGCTGAGCGCGTGCTGTCGTACGCGCTGAGCGAGGCCACTACGACCGGCGAGAGCTGCATTCCACCTTCGATCGCGACCGATCTGCATGCGCCGACCGCCAACATGCGCACGCTGATCGACACCGTGGTCGCCCACCCCGCGTTCAATGAACGTGCGCTCGTGCCGTGAGGAGATTCG
>Ga0193752_1003770_pt1 | contig 10244 bp, 8 predicted proteins | sample H1c1metaG_FD_144924 | JGI IMG/M metagenome (GOLD analysis project Ga0193752, IMG submission 144924) | Soil microbial communities from a riparian zone of the East river system, Colorado, United States - H1c1 | ecosystem: Environmental > Terrestrial > Soil > Riparian zone | place: USA: East River...
GTGCGCCCCCCCGGGAAGAGCGAGACGACGCCGATCACGGTGGCAATGAGGAGGAGCCAGCCGATCACGTGGCCGATCTCGCGCGGCGAGATGATCTCCCCACGCGTGTACGCCCGCGCGATCGGCAGGAAGAGCGGGACCGTGACCACGACGCAGAGGAGGATCCACGCCGAGAGGTCCGGCTTCGGCTCGGCCTCCGGTTCGGGGAGGGGCGGGTCGGCGTGGGGCCGTGCGGAGAGCGCCGGCGGCCCGGGGGCCGTCCGTTCCGGTTCGGGGGGTTCCATCCTGCGGCGTGCGGGGGGCGCGGGGGAGCTTAACCCCGAGAGCCGATACGGCCCCTGGCTTCCCCCTTCCCTCCGGGCCCCCCTGAAGCGGCGGGGCCACGGGCTCGTGCAGACCCCCGACGGCGTATACGCGCCCCTCTCCGCCCCGTCCCCCCATGGAGCCGCCGCCCCTTACCCCCGGCAACCCCACCCTGCGGGCCTTCGGCCTCGCCCTCGCCGTCTGCTTCGGGCCGCTCCTCGTGATCGGCGTGCTGGGCACGCTGGCGGACGCGGCCCACAACGACGGGCTCGCCACGTTCACCTTCGCCCTCCTCGGGCTGTCGCTGCTGGCCGACGCCGGGCTGTTCGTCTACGCGCTGGCCCGCGTCTCCAACGGGACCCCCGGGGCGTGGGGGCTGCTGGGCGGCGTGGTCCTCTTCGGCACCCTCGCGACGGGCTACCTGCTCAACCAGATGGGCATCATCTAGCGCCGCACGACGCGGCGGGCCGGTCGGGATCGGATCGGGCGGCGGGGGGTAATCTGCGCCCCGGCCCCTCTCCCCGCGCCCGTGAAGATCGCCCTCTGCCAGATCAACCCCGTCGTCGGCGACCTCGCCGGGAACGCCCGCCGCATCCTCGACGCCGCCGCCCGCGCCGCCGAAGGGGGCGCCGACCTCGCCGTCTTCCCCGAGTTGTGCGTGACAGGGTACCCCCCGATGGACCTGCTGGACCGCCCGCGGTTCATCGAGGACACGATGGCGACGGTCCACCACCTCGCCGCCCACGCCCCCGAAGGGCTCGGCCTGCTCGTCGGGGCCCCCATCCCCAACGGCACCACCTACGGCAAGCGGCTCTTCAACGCCGCGCTGCTGCTCGACGGCGGGGAGATCGTGGACAGCGTCTCGAAGACGCTGCTGCCCACCTACGACGTGTTCGACGAGTACCGCCACTTCGAGCCGTGCCTGGAGCGGAAGGTGATGGCGTTCCGGGGGGTGAAGCTCGGCGTCCACGTCTGCGAGGACATGTGGAACAACGAGGAGGCGCCCCCCTACCACCTCTACACGCGCAACCCCGTCGACGAGCTGGCCGCCCTCGGCGCCGAGGTCTTCGTCAACCTCTCGGCCTCGCCCTTCGCCGTCGACAAGCAGGCCGAGCGGACGCGCATCATCGCCGCGGCGTGCCGCGAGCACGGGCTGCCGTTCGTCTACGTCAACCAGGTCGGCGCCAACACCGAGCTGGTGTTCGACGGCGACAGCCGCGTCCACGCCGCCGACGGCCGGATGGTCGTCCGCCTTCTTTCCTTTGCGGACGACGTGCAGATCTGGGACTCGGAGGCAGGCGACGACGGCACCACCGACCTCGCGGGCGAGCCGGAGCCGGCCGCGCAGATCCACGACGCCCTCGTGCTCGGCATCCGCGACTACGTCGAGAAGACGGGCACGGGCGTCTTTAAAAAGGCCCTCCTCGGCCTCTCCGGCGGCATCGACTCGGCCGTGACGTGCGCGCTAGCGGCCGAGGCGCTGGGGCCCGACCGTGTCCTCGGGGTGACCATGCCCTCGGCCTATTCGTCGGCGGGCTCGGTGTCCGACTCCCAGCGGCTCGCCGAGAACCTCGGCATCGCGTTCCACGAGGTCAGCATCCGTCCCGCCGTGGACGCCTTCACGGGGATGCTCGCGCCGCTCTTCGTGGGGACGACGGAAGACGTAACGGAAGAGAACATCCAGGCGCGGGCGCGCGGCGTCACGCTCATGGCCCTCTCCAACAAGTTCGGCCACCTCCTGCTGACGACCGGCAACAAGAGCGAGATGGCCGTCGGCTACGCCACGCTCTACGGCGACATGTCGGGCGGGCTGGCCGTGCTCTCGGACGTGCTGAAGACGGAGGTGTACCGCGTGGCGGCCGACATCAACGAACGCGCGGGCCGCGAGATCATCCCGCCCAATACCATCACGAAGCCCCCCAGCGCCGAGCTACGCCCGGGGCAGGTGGACCAGGACTCGCTCCCGCCCTACAGCGTGCTCGACGCGATCCTCCGCCACTACGTGGACGCGCACCTCGACGTGGACGCCATCGTGGCGGCGACGGGCTACGACGTGGCCCTCGTGACGCGCATCGCGCGGATGGTGGACCGCGCCGAGTACAAGCGCGCCCAGGCCGCCCCCGGCCTCCGCGTCTCGGGCAAGGCCTTCGGCACCGGCCGCCGCCTCCCCATCGTCATGCAGCGCACCCGCATCGAGCCGGAGACGGGGAAGACGGAGAAGATCGAGGGGGCGCCGGCCGCCGCTGCTACCGAAGCCTGAGGCAGGATCAGAAAGGAAGAGAGGAGGAGAGGAAGAAAGGAGGACAGAACCCGATGACAGGGCCCCCTCTTCCTCTCTTCCTTTCCTCCTCTCTTCCTCTCAGCGACTCACCGTCACCCGCTGCACGAGCGTGCCCTCGGGCGTGGTGAGGCGGACGACGTAGACACCCGCCGCGGCGCCTTCCGCGGGCCACGTGGCCTCATGGGCACCCGCCGCGAGCGCACCATCCACCAGCACGGCGACGCGGCGACCCAGCGCATCGTAGACGGCGAGTGTGGCGTTGCCGGGGGCGCCCAGGGCGAAACCGACGCGGACGGCGCCGCGGGCGGGATTGGGGGCGGGTGCGCCGAGCGCGAGCGCGGGGGCCGGGGACTCGCCCGCGGCCGTGACGACACCGAGCGTCGTGCGCCACATCCCCCGACCGTTAGAGCCGCCGAAGAGCACGTGGGCGTCCGTCTCGATGAAGCCGCCCCACGAGACCCCGGCGGGGAACGGGGCGGGCATGAAGACCCACGTGCCCCCGGAGTAGAGGTAGAAGTGGAAGCCCGCCCCGGCGTCGGCCGCCAACAGGAGCCCCGCCGACGTGCGCGCCAGCCGGGCGCCGCTCCAGAACATCGCCGCGTCCTGCGGGTCCGTCGGCACCGGGAGTCCGGCCGTGGCGGGGGTCCACGAGAGCCCGCCGTCGGTCGAGGCGGCGAGGCCGCTGTAGCCGCGGACGACCCAGCGGCCCTCCGCCTCGGCGGCCTCGTAGAACGAGCCCGTGGCCGGGCACGGCCGCGCGCTCCACGTCGAGGACCCGTTGGGGAGCACGATGCACCCGGCCCCCGTGACGGCGAAGACGGCGCCCGTGAACGACGCGCCGCCGCCGATGGGCGAGCGGCCGACGGTGCCGAAGGGGAGCCCGTCAAAGATCGGCGTCCACGTCGCGCCCGCGTCCGTCGAGCGGAAGGCGCCCGAGTACTGCTCCAGCAGCACGCCGTGCTTGCCGGAGCGGGTGTAGCCGTAGAGCGCGTAGTAGGCGCCGTCGTGGGCCAGGAGCACGTTCGGCCGCTGGCTCGGGGCCGACGACGGGATGGTGGGGCGGTTCGTGGGGGTCCACGCGAACCCGCCGTTGGTGCTGCGCTGGAAGCCCGTGGTCGTGTTGGCGAGCATCTCGCCGGGCTTGAGGGCGAAGGGCCCCGTCGCGTTGGCGAGCGCCGTCGTCCAGACCGTGCCGCCGTCGGTGCTGCGGAGGAGCTGGCCGAGCGAGGTCGCCAGCACGAACCCGCCGCCGCCCGCCGCGGCGTCGGCGGCGACGGGCAGGGGGCTGGAGGCCACCACGGTCGGCAGCGCGCTCCACGCCGTGCCGTCGTAGGCGTACGCGCGGTCGATCGCGGCGATGTAGAACCGGTCGCCGGTCGTGCTCTCCAGCCCCGTCGCGGGCGGGGCGGGGATCGTCGACCACCCGCTCCCGTTCCACCGGAAATAGGCGTTCTGCCCGTTGGTCACGGCCACCAGCCCGAAGAGCCCCTCCTGGAGGAAGAAGCCGCCGGCCGAGCTGGGGAGCCCCGCCGTCACGTCGGTCCACGTCTCGCCCCCGTCGAGGGAGCGGTGGACGCCCACGGAGTGGCTGAACCACAGCGCGCCGCCGTGGCGGACGAGGGAGCGGGGCTGGACGCCGCTAGAGATCTGGTCGGTGCCGGGCCGCACCACCGGCACCCAGGCGGTGTCGGTGGGGGCATGCCGGTAGACCCCGCCGAAGACGTAGGCCGTCGCCGCCGCGTACACGGTGTCGCCGTGGGCGACGGCACCGACGAACCCGGTGAGCTTGACGGGGAACGACTGGCTGCCGCCGCCGAAGACGACGTGGACCCACACGGAGTCCTGCACGCCGCGCCACGAGGCGCCGCCGTCACGGGTCACCTGGAGCGAGTCGGTGCCGGTCATGAAGAGCGCCCCGTCGTCGAAGCCGAGGGGCCGCCAGTTGTCGCCGGTGTTGGGGATGCGGCGGAACGTCGTCCCGGCGTCGTCGGAGTAGACGAGGCTGTCGTCGGAGATCGCCATCACCTCCTGGCCCCGCGCGATGGGGTTGTAGAGGGGGAGCGCGATCGAATTCCAGACGCCCTCGTCGAACCGGAGCGACGCCCACGCGCTGACGCCGATGAGCGCGCCGTCGGGGGCGGCGAGGTTCGAGAACCGGCCGCCGGGCGGCCCGCCGGTGGAGACCCACTGCGCCCGCGCCGGCAGCGCGGCGGACGTCAGGAGCAAACCAAAGAAGGCGAGGCGGCGGAGGGCGGGTAGACGCAGAGACATGGCGCGAGGGGCACGAGGCGCGGGAGAGGGGGTCACATCCCCCCGCACGATCCGGCGGGAAGTGTACGCCCGCCGTTCCAAGAACCGGGCCTTCTCTCCTGATGGCCTCACCCGCCCAAATCTCGCCCGTTCAGCCACTTAGCCTCTTATCCGGCGCGCACGTCGTGCGCAGGGCTGCGCACGGGAGGGCGGGGCGCTCGGAAAGACCCCCCGCCCTCCCGCCCATCGCGCTGTCGCGCTCACGGGCGGAAGGGCTGTCCCCCTTGAAGCGGGGACAATTGGGGTGGGTGGCACGCCGATAGACAGGGCGCCAACGCAGCCCCCCTCCTGAACCGGAGGTCTGCGAAGCAGAACAGGAGGGGATGGGGGTGGTAGAAATGGATTGGCTGTGCCATTCCGATCACACCACCCCGCCCTCGCTGTACTCGGGCTGCCCCTCCTCGTCTGAGGAGGGGCGTTCCTTTTACTTACCGGCACCGCTAATCCGGTCAACCTCCCCGCACCCACGCTTCGCTGGGCGCTGCCCCTCCTCAGATGAGGAGGGCCGGATGGTGGAGGAATCCACCGGAGGGGCCACCCACCAAAATTGTCCCCGCTTCAAGGGGGACAGGCTTCCGACCGTGAGCGCGAAGCGCGATGGGAGGAAGGCGGGGGGTCTTTCGGCTCGGTGCGCCGGTGCCCGCCCAGATCTACCACCCCCCCGCCCCTCCTGTTCTGCTTCGCAGACCTCCGGTTCAGGAGGGGGGCTGGAACCCTGCTCTTTCTCCACACTCCCCACCTTGCTCCCTCATCGCTCATCGCTCCCCGTCCTGACTGACACGCCCTGTCACCCCCGCGGGGTAGCTTCCGCGAGTTAACCCTTCCACCTGTGATCGCCTACGTCTCCGGCACGCTGGCCGAGAAGAAGCCCACCGAGGTCGTCGTCGAGGCCGGCGGCGTCGGCTACCGCCTCGCCATCCCCGCCTCGTCCTACGACAAGCTCCCCGCCGTGGGGCAGCCGACGAAGCTCCTCGCCACCCAGATCATCCGCGAGGACGCGCACCTGCTGTTCGGCTTCGCCACCGACGCCGAGCGGTCCGTGTTCGAGGCGATGATCGCCGCCTCCGGCGTCGGGCCCAAGATTGCGCTCGCCGCGCTCTCGGCCATGAACCCGTCGGAGCTGCGCGACACCGTCGTCGCGGGCGACGCGGGGATGCTCACGCGCATCCCCGGCGTCGGCAAGAAGCTCGCGGAGCGGCTCATCGTCGAACTCCGCGACCGGCTCGCCCGGCTCGACGGGCTGGAGGCGGGCGGCGTGCTCGGCGGCGACGGCGCCGTGAGCCAGGCGCGCGCCGACGCGCGGAGCGGGCTGGAGGCGCTGGGGCTCGCCCGCGCCGAGGCCGAGAAGCGGCTGCGCCTCGTGCTCCGCGAGCACCCCGGCGTCCAGTCGGCCGAGGAACTGATCCGCCGCGCCCTCCGGCAGGGGTAGGGGCCCGGAGGGCCCCTGGAGCTTGGGTCTTCGATCTTTGATCTTTGGATATACGTGCCGAACACGGGAGTATTCCCAAAGATCGAAGGTCTAAGGTCTAAGCCCTCCCCGTATCCCCAAAGATCAAAGATCGAAGGTCTAAGCTCCCGGACCGCCTGCGGCGGTCCCGCGAAGCCGGGGTGGAGTAACGATTCCCTAACCCTGCCCGGGTAGCTTGGCCGTCCCCCCGCTGCCCTGCCCCGCGCATGCCCGACGCCGACCCCAACGGCCCCACCGTCCTTCTCGTGGACGACGAGGAGGATATTCTGGAGCTGCTCGGCTACACCCTCGAGAAGGCGGGCTTCCGCGTGCTCACGGCGCGCGACGGCGCCGAGGGGCTCCGGCTCGCGCGCTCGTCCGAGCCCGACCTCTTCGTGCTCGACATCATGATGCCGCGCATGGACGGCGTCGAGCTGACGCAGCGGCTCCGCGAGGACGCCCGCCTCCGGCTCACGCCCATCCTCATGCTCACGGCGCGGACCGCCGAGCGCGACGAGATCGACGGGCTCGACGCCGGGGCCGACGACTACCTCATCAAGCCCGTCTCGGCCCACCTCTTCCTCACGCGCGTGCGCGCGCTGCTGCGCCGCAGCGAGCGCGAGGAGCACGCCACCACGGCCACCCTCCGCGTCCACGACCTCGTGGTGGACCGCGCCCGCTACGTCGTCGAGCGCCCCGGGTCCGGCGACGGGGCCGCCGTGGAGACGTTCCGCCTGCCGCGCAAGGAGTTCGAGCTGCTCTACTTCCTCGCCTCTCACCCCGGCCGCGTGTTCATGCGCGAGGAGCTGCTCGACGCCGTCTGGGGCACCGACGTGTTCGTCGTGGACCGCACGGTGGACGTGCACGTCCGCAAGATCCGCGAGAAGCTCGGCAGCGAATACATCGAGACGGTGAAGGGCGTCGGCTACAAGCTGGCTGAAACGCTTTAGAGCGATGAGCGATGAGGGAAGAGCGATGAGGGGAATACAGGAGGGAGAAAACAGCGGGTGGGCGTAGCCGGACGGACGCGCACCAGTCACCCCCTGTCTTTCCCCTCCCTCTCTGCCTTTCTTCCTCATCGCTCTTCCCTCATCGCTCATCGCTCCCCTGATGCCCTCCCCCTTCCCCCTCGGCGTGCGCGTCGCCGTGCTCGCTGCTGCGGCGGCGGGGCTGACGGCGGCCGTGCTGGGGGGGCTGGCGTTGCCCGTGTGGGCGGTGGCGCTGGGGACGGCGGCCGTGGCGGGCGTGGTGGCGTACGCGGCCGTGCGGGTGCGGATCGCGCGGCGGCTCGCCGCGGCGCGCGACGCGCTCCGGTCCGCCCGCGAGCGGCGGTTCGAGGGGCTGGACGACCTCGACGCGGCCGGCGAGACCGACGAACTGGACGCCCTGCTCTACCAGGCCTACCGCGCGGGCCGCGCGCTCCAGCAGGAGATCGTGCGGCTGGAGCGGCTGGAGAACTACCGCCGCGAGTTCCTCGGCGACGTGAGCCACGAGCTTCGCACCCCCATCTTCGCCATCTCCGGCTTCGCCGAGAGCCTGCTGGACGGCGCCCTCGACGACGGCCGCGTGAGCCGCCGGTTCGTCGAGAAGATCCTCGCCAACGCCCGCCGCCTCGACGCCCTCACGCGCGACCTCGCCGAGATCGCGCGGATCGAGACGGGGGAACTCCAGATGCGCCCCGAGCCCTTCGACCTCCGCGGGCTGGCGCGCGAGACGGTGGACGCGCTGGAGCCCGTGGCCGCCGAGCGGCGCGTGGGGCTGGCCGTGGCCGTCCCCGCCGGGCTCCCGGCCGTCGTGGGGGACAGGGCGCGCGTGCAGCAGGTGCTCGCCAACCTCGTCGAGAACGCGGTCAAGTACAACGAGCCCGGCGGCCACGTCCGCGTCACGGCCGTCGCCACGGCTGAGGGCGTGCGCGTGGCCGTGGTGGACGACGGCGTGGGCATCCCGCCCGAGGAGGTGCCCCGGCTCACGGAGCGGTTCTACCGCGTGGACCGCAGCCGCTCGCGCACGCAGGGCGGGACGGGGCTGGGGCTCGCCATCGTGAAGCACATCCTGGAGGCGCACGGGCGACGGCTGGAGGTGGAGAGCCGCGTCGGCGAGGGCTCGACGTTCGCCTTCACCCTCCCCACCGCCCCCGCCCGTCTTTCTGCTTAGGGGGACGTTGGGGCTTGAGCGCCGCCTCTCCCTTCCCCCGTCATCCACGCGAAGGCGGGGATCCACGGATTAGCGCAGCCCCTTCAAAATTGTCGTCCTGAACTCGATTCAGGACCTACGCCCTTCCGAGAAGGCGGTACAGCGGCTGTGAGCAGGAGCACATGAGGCGCTTCCAGCGGCATCGCCCTTCGGTATGGTCCCGCAAGCGTCCACCGTCGTAGGTCCTGAATCGAGTTCAGGACGACAATGTTGGGAGGTGGTGCCAATCCCGAACCTCCCCGCCGTCCACCCCGGGCATCGGAACCGCGTGTGGCGGGTGGGGCGTAGGTTTCGACGCCCCACCACCGCTCCGTTGAAGCTCGCCGACCTCATCCGGCAGTCGCACTTCGCCTCGCCCGCGCAGGAGGCCGTGCTGAACGTGGTCGCCACGGAGTCGTGGGCCACCGGCACCATCGCGACGGCGCTGGCGCCGCACGGGCTGACGCCTGCGCAGTACAACGTCCTCCGCATCCTCCGCGGCTCCCACCCCGAGCCGCGGACGTGCTCCGAGGTCGGCTGCCGCCTCCTCGACCGCACGCCCGACGTGACGCGGCTGCTGGACCGGCTGGAGCGGATGGGGCTCGTCAGCCGCCAGCGCGCCGAACACGACCGCCGCGTCGTCGAGGTGGCGATCACCGAGCGCGGCGTCGCCCTCCTCGACGGCCTCGACGCCCCCATGCAGGCGGCCCTCGAAAGCCTCGCCCGCCACCTCTCCCCCGACGAACTCCGCACCCTCAGCGGCCTGCTGGAGAAGCTGCGGACGGATCAGGGGTGAGGGCGCCTGCGGCGCCGCGATGAGCGATGAGTGATGAGGGGAAAGGCCGGGGCGGGCGAGAGGGTGGTCCAAGTAAAAAGAAGGGGCGGCCCCGGTTGGAGCCGCCCCTTCCTGTTAATCCTGTCCGCTCCCCCTTACTGCCCGAAGGGCGCGCCGTTGCCGACGTGGAGGGTGGCGGGGGCGGTGGCGCCGTTGTCGATGAACGTCCCGACCCAGACGGTGTAGCGGCCCGGCGTGGCGTCCTCCACCATGATGCCCGGCATCAGCCCGTCGTAATCGTCGTTGCACGTCCAGCCCCCGTCGGGGAGCCCGATGGTGAGCGTGGCGTCCTCGTCGGACGTGGCCCAGAACGAGAGGGGGCCCTCGCCGCTGTAGTCCACGGTGACCGTCGGGGCCGAGGCGTTGAGGTAGCCCGTGCAGCCGAGCCCGATGACGGAGTTGGGCTCGCGCCCGCCCGCCTGCACCTCGCGCGTGGCCGCGTCGCCGCCGCTGTAGGTGACGGTCCCGACGGAGGGCGACGCGTCGCGCATCATCCCCTCGCCGCCGCTGTAGCCCTCCGGGATGTCGTAGTCGTACTCGTCGTAGTGCTCGTCCCCGTCGTACATCGTCGCCGGGTCGGGGCCGTCCACCTCCGAGAGGAAGAGCGTGGCGGTGCCGGGGGCCTCGGTGCGGGCGCGCGAGCGGAAGCTCCCCACCCAGACGCCGTAGAGCCCGGCCATCGGGCGGTCGAACCGGACGCCGGGGCTGAGGCCGTCGGCGTCGTCGTTGCACGACCACGTGCCGTCCGGCATGTTCACGGCGATCGTGAGGTCCTCGTCCTCGACCGCCGGGCGGGCGTAGATGAACAGCGGGCGGCTGCCGTCGCCGGTGTAGTTGAGGTTGTAGGCCGGCGCCGCGGAGAAGAACCCCGAGCACATCATGTCGGGCGACCCCAC
>Ga0193752_1003771_pt1 | contig 10242 bp, 7 predicted proteins | sample H1c1metaG_FD_144924 | JGI IMG/M metagenome (GOLD analysis project Ga0193752, IMG submission 144924) | Soil microbial communities from a riparian zone of the East river system, Colorado, United States - H1c1 | ecosystem: Environmental > Terrestrial > Soil > Riparian zone | place: USA: East River...
ACCGGGCAATAAACCTCGAGCCCGTATTTCTTCCCGATCGCAAAGTCGTCAGCGCCGTGGCCCGGAGCCGTGTGAACACAGCCGGTGCCGGATTTCGCCGCCGATTTGTTCTCGAAACGCACGTCCAGTTCGACCTCGGCATCCGCTTCGCCAAGCGTTACGTGGTCGCCGTTCATGATCAACGATGTGCGGTCGAGCCAGGCGTGTTTTGCCTCGAGCCGGTCCAGTTTCGAGCCCTTAAAGCGTGCGAGTTCATTCGTACCCTCGAGCCCGCAGGTTTCGACAAAAGCGCCTTTCAGATCCGATGCGACGATGTACACTTCGCTGCCCACCTCGACAGCCGAGTAATCGAAATCCGGGTGGACCGTGATGCCGAGATTCGCCGGAAGTGTCCAGGGAGTCGTCGTCCAGATAACGAGAAAGACATTCTTGCCCGCGAGCGCGCCATCGATATCGGCTGGGTCGGACTTGAGCGGAAATTTTACATAGACCGATGGCGACGTATGCTCTTTGTACTCCACCTCGGCTTCGGCCAGCGCGGTCTGATCGTGGATGCACCAGTAAACCGGCCGCAGTCCTTTATAGACATAGCCGCGCTCGAGAAACTTGCCGAACAGCCGCGCCGTGGTCGCCTCATATTCCTTCGACATCGTCAGGTACGGTGTTTCCCACTCGCCCAGTATCCCGAGGCGCGAAAAATCGCGCGTCTGCCCGTCCATCGCCTTGCTGGCGTGCTCGCGGCAGATGCGGCGAAACGTCGCGACCGGGATGTCGGCCTTGTTCTTGCCCTTTTCGGTAAGCTTTTTCTCAACGTGCGTCTCGATCGGCAGCCCGTGGCAGTCGTAACCCGGAATATAAGGCGCGTCAAAACCCATCATCGAGCGCGACTTGACGACAAAATCCTTTAGGATCTTGTTGAGCGCGGTGCCGATGTGGATGTCCGCGTTAGCATATGGGGGCCCGTCGTGCAGGATGAATTTTTCACGGCCGCGCCTCGCTTCGGCGATCTTTTTGTAAAGATCCTCGTCCTTCCATTTTTTAAGACGCGCCGGTTCGCTCTGGCCCAAATTCGCCTTCTGCGAAAAGGCGGTGCTAGGTAAATTAACTGTTTTCTTCAGGTCCAATGGTTCGGTCATAATAATGCTGTTCGTGGTCAGTTGTTCGTTGTCCGTAGGAGATCAACAAACCTGCTGTCCAAAAGTTCAAATTTTATCATTTTCGCGGCGAAAAATCGCAAATCGAAAGGGCCCCAAGTCTTTCTCGTTGACTTGGGACCCTTTTGAGCAAAACTTTAGCTTCGGCTCATGCTCTTCGTGGAGCAAAGTCCCTGATGCTAATAATAATTATGTTTAATACTCTCATAACCAATACCCCATTATTATAAGCCCGAGCTTGGTGTGCAAGTCAACATTGACGCAACTACTCAATTACAGTTCCGATAGTCGTTCAACTCCAACTAATTCCCGAACCCGTCAATGGGTCCAGCTTCTGCTCCCTGGCTTTCTCCAATCCGATCTCTTTAATTTTCTCAAACCATCTCTGATAACTTCTATAAGCCCTTTCAACACTCTTCTTTGAATTTGAATGGGTTTCTTCTGACTCCTCATCAAAAAGAGAAACTGAACCGGCATGTTCCCAGTTATCGTAGAACAAATAAGAAATGTAATAAAGAGCGGCAATTTCTATGCTGGCAGGATGTTTTGGGGGCTCATACATCGATGCCGATTCTATGTTGCGACGCGTGGCACCTGTGAATCTTGCCCTTCTATTTTTTCCTTTTAGCTTCAAGAGACAGCCAATTCCTTCTTCAATTTCAGCATCCGTTAAAACCGAGTTATCGATCGCAATGCGTTTCAACGAGGGATCGACTTGTGTTCGCCATTTGTAGCAAACGTTATTTTTGAAATTTTCCTGCGTTCGCTGTGCTTTCGCAGATACCGCGGCAAGCAAACAAATGGACACCAAAAATAGGATTGTCGATTTTTTCATCGTGCCTGTACTCTTAGCCGGCAGAACCTGGGAATTGATACGATACACTAACCAGGCGGTACGTCGGAGAGGAAGATCCGTCCTCTTTACGATCGAATACGAGGGTCACAGCGCCGGTCAAATTCAGATTCGCCCCGAATATCGGTTCCGTACTGGCCGGGTGCGGAAAGCCGGTGATGCCGCCGGTTACCTTGCCTTTGACCGTGATCTTGAAGGTTTTTCTCTTCGCCACATTCCAGGGAATTCTTACAGTGCCGCCGTCAAACGTTAACTGGCCGAAATAGAAAACTACCGGGTAGCTTACGCCATTGATAACTATCGGTGACGCATCCTGCCGCAAAGCGGTAGATCCGGTCATCTGTTCGCGTATTCTTATGGTCCGGCCCGGTGCGCACGGCGCTCCCGAAAAATCGCACAGCGTGTAGATGCCGGACGATGCGACCCCGCTGAGCTTACCCGTTATTTCCGAGGTGCTGCTTTGAAACCGGAATGTTCCGTTTACATTACCAAGAGGGTCGCCGCCATCGCGTATGAGTTCGCCTTGCTGAAACTGGACGACCTGCCCGTAGCCGGCAACCGCGGCCATGCAGAAAAAAATGACGAGTGAAAGAAGCGATCCGGACCTCATTTTTCCTCCTGATCACGAAAGAAAACGTGAAGCTATATTATGTCACGCCTGTCAATCTCTTGGTTAACGGCTACTCTTCCTCAACGGTGCACAGAAACGGGTATTCGCGTGCGCGTGCGAGGTTCATCGCCTTGTTCGCCTTCATATTAGCGATCTCATACGGGTAAATGCCCGCGATGCCGATGCCCTCGTTATGCACTTTCAGCATGATAATGAACGCCTCTGCCGTACTGAGATTGAAAACGTATTCGAGCACGAAAACGACAAACTCCATCGTTGTGAAATCGTCGTTGTGAAGAATGACCTTAAACAGCTTCGGCTTTTCAAGCTTGGTCTCGCTCTCGGTCAGTACATCGCCTTCACGGTCTATATCTGGTAGATCGGGCATAAGGTATTTTGCCACGAATTAACACGAATAACACTAATAAATCATTTTCTGAACTTCGACGTCTCTAAGTAATTCTCTTTTTCGTGAATTTCGCGTATTGCGTTGGCAGATCTTCTTGAGTTCCTATTAATTCGTGGCTAAACCGTCCCCACCTCAAAATACGTCTTGATCGCCTTATGCTCTCCCGCGTTATTCAATATTTCAAAGACTTTCTCAAAATTCTCGAGCCCCTCGACCTTGTGCGTCAGCATCCGCCCCAGCCACCCGGCGTACATTGCCTCGCACAGCGCCAGGTCCTTCACGCCCATCTCGAAATGCTCGCGGTTCGCATTCACCGTGCCGAACATCACCCGGTTGCCGAGCACGAACTGTTGGTTGATCTTGTCCGCGGGCACCGCGTCTATCTTCCGGTCGCCGCCCGTAACCGATGAAAGAACGAGCACGCCGTTCTGATTCAGGGCCTGCATCGCGTCGAAAACTATCGGCGAGTAACCCGTGCATTCGAAGATTAGGTCATATTCCCCGTATTTCTGAACCGAATCGGGCACAGTGATCTCCGCGGTCGAGTCGTACGTCCCACCTATCGCCTCGATCAACTCCGCGTTTAGATATCCCTCGCGTGTGTCGCGGCCAAAGCCGTGTACTTCGTAACCTCTCAATCTCAACGCCATCGAGGCAAGCAGCCCTACGCTGCCGAGGCCGAGCACCGCCGCCGTCTTCGGATGCCAGATCTTCAGCCGCTCCTGTATATCGCTTGCCTGTTTGAGGCCCTTTTCGATGATCGAGAGCGGTTCGAGCAGCACGGCAATATCGACTATCGCGGGCGGTACCTTGATGAGATAGTCGGCACTCTCGGCATAAAACTCCGCCATATACCCGTGGAGCCGCGAAATCCCTCGCTCGAAGTACTCGTCATCGGTAGTAAAGTCTTGTTCGCCGATAGAATCGTAAAAACTTTTACCCGGCCGCCTTACTGTAGCTACAACGTAATCACCTGTTTGAAATTCCGTTACGTTTTCACCGACTTCAACGACCCTTCCAAGGTTTTCGTGCCCCAAAACCAGGAAGTCATACCCCGGCGGCGCCACGCCATATTCACCGTTGTTTATCTCGCGGTCTGTCCCGCACGCCCCGACCCTTAAGACTTCGACGAGCACGTCACGATCGCTTTTAATTTCCGGCTTACCCATCTCGACAAGCCGTACCGTATCCTTTTCTTTTGGTGTAACAGCTATTGCTTTCATAAAATTAGATAATATTAAATCCAGACCTCGTGTCGGTAGCCCGACTGTTAAGGAGGGCATTCCTCCCGCTCGGCTCTAGAATGACTTTTCATCACCTTGTTCGTACATTACGTATGCGACTGCCGCTCCAATCTGCTTTTCTGTCCAGAGATACTTCGTGCTTCCATGACGAGACCAAACTTTTGTACCGGCGCCTATTAACCCCATGTTTCTTAGCCACCTTGTAGCATAAGATTTTGTGCCATTCATTAAGAACTCGGGCTTTCTATCGCTAGATGCCACGAGATGAACATGATTACTTCGAACGTTCAATGCCAGTAAGATATAGTTTCTGTGGTTACAAAAATCTCTGATCGCTAGTTTCACCTCATCTCGTTGCCGGAGGTCAAACTCAAGTTTGAGTGACTTAAGATTCGCCGCCTCGCTTTCTTTCCAGCGGGCGTTCTCCGGAATCTTCGGTTCGCCATAACCATTATACTTAACCCGGTCCATCGACCCACGACCATCGCCGTGTAGCCAAGTACCATATGTGCGTATCGTAATCAGGTACGCCAAGGGTTCGCGTCGGTCTTGAAAATCAATGTGATTTAGTTTCATTCCCCCCTGTCAATGCCCTCCTTAACAGTCGGGCTACTGACATCCGTTTCTCCATACTCGCCGATCTGCTGCAGTATCTTCCCTATCAGCCCCGTCCAGCCGGTCTGGTGGCTTGCGCCCAGGCCGGCGCCGTTATCGCCGTGAAAATACTCGTAAAACAATACCAGGTCGCGCCAATGTTCGTCCGTCGCAAACTTTTCTGCCCCGCCACTTACCGCGCGCTTTCCGTCTTTGTCCTTCAAAAATATTCTCGTCAACCGTTTCTCGAGCTCTTGCGAAACCTGCCAGAGCGTCATTTGATTTCCGGAGCCGGTCGGAAAGTCGATCTTGAAATTATCGCCGTAAAAATAATCGAATTTCTGCAGCGCCTCGATCAGAAGGTAGTTGGGCGGAAACCACACGGGCCCGCGCCAGTTCGAATTGCCGCCAAACATCCCGGAGCGCGATTCGGCCGGCTCGTATTCCACACGGCTCGTCTCACCCGCGATGTCGAATTCATATGGGTTGTCCCGGTAACGGGCCGAAAGCGCCCTGATGCCGTGGTCTGATAGAAATTCATCCTCCGAGAGCATGGTTTCGAGTATTCGTCGCAACCGTTCCTCGCTGACCAGCGCGAGCAGCCGGCGATTTTCGCGTCCTGGTCTTTGGAGACACTCGATGTCGTCAAGCAGGTCCGGGCGGTTTTCCATAAACCAGTCTGTCCTCCGCCGGAATCCCGGCAGCATATCCAGCCAGTCTTCTTCCATCGTCTCGACAGCCATCAGCGGGATCAACCCCACCATCGACCGCAATTTTATGGGCGTCTGTTTACCGTCAAGGTGCAGGGTATCGTAATAAAAACCGTCCTCCTCGTTCCAAAGCTCGGTCCCCTCGTTCCCTAGATTGTTCATCGCATCCGAGATATAAACGAAGTGTTCAAAGAACTTGCTCGCCACGTCTTCATAGGCCTTGTCGTCTCGCGCCAGCTCGAGCGCGATCGCCAGCATGTTTAGGCTATAAGCCGCCATCCAGCTCGTGCCATCGGACTGCTCGAGAAAACCGCCGTGCGGCAGCGGCTTGCTGCGGTCGAAAACGCCCACGTTGTCGAGGCCGAGAAAACCGCCCTCAAACACATTGTTGCCCTCGGTGTCTTTGCGGTTTACCCACCACGTAAAGTTGAGCAGCAGTTTGTGAAAGATCTTTTCCAGAAACTCGCGGTCCGGCTCCCCTGTCCGCCGCGCCTCGATCCGGTAAACCCGTAGCGCTGCCCACGCATGCACCGGCGGGTTGACATCGCCAAGCGCCCATTCATAGGCCGGTATCTGCCCGTTAGGATGCATATACCACTCGCGAAGCAGGAGAATGAGCTGACGTTTGGCAAACCCCGGATCGACAAGTGCGAGCGGTATGCAGTGAAAAGCAAGGTCCCACGCGGCATACCACGGGTACTCCCACTTGTCGGGCATCGAGATAATATCCGAATTATAGAGATGCTTCCACTCCGCATTTCTGCCTTTCAAACGCTCCCGCGGCGGGGGCGAAAACGCCGGATCGCCTTCCAGCCATTTCTTTACCTCGTAATGATAAAACTGCTTCGACCAGAACATCCCGGCAAAAGCCTGCCGCATCACATTTCGCGCGTCCCCTGACAACTTCTCCGGCACTATCGGACCATAAAACTCATCCGCCTCCGCGATCCGCGCTGCAAACATCTCCTCGCACTCTGTTTCAAACGCGTCGTCCCCGCGTTCCCGCGTCCCCGCATCCCCGCTTCGCGAACCCAGTCGTAGATATACCGTCTCGCTTTCTCCCGCCGCGATATCGAATACATAATGTGCTGCAGCTTTTGTTCCTGTTCGCTTCGGGTTTATTGCCGTAATATCGCCGTTTACAAGCGCATCGTTGATCCCATCCTTCGCGTACCCCGACTTGTTCTCACCGCCAAACAGCTTTCTATAATTCGTTTCGTTCTCGCAAAACAAAAGCTCGGGCGAACCGGCCGCTTGAAGAGTATATTCACCTGTCCTTTTATCGCGAATGTTAATTTCGCCGTTAGCCGCTGCGCCCATCTGCGGCTTATCATCGCTATCCGTCCAACTCCACGTGTTCCGAAACCAAAGCGTCGGCAGCAGGTGAAGCGGCGCCGCTTCAGGCCCGCGGTTATGCGCCGTTATTCGTACCCAAATATCATCAGGCCCTGCCTTGGCATATTCGATAAAAACGTCGAAATACCGGTTCTCATCGAAAATGCCGGTGTCCATCAACTCATATTCAGGAACAGATTTATCGCGTTTCGCATTCTCGGCGTGCAGCTTTTCGTAGGGGTAGGCGCTCTGCGGATACTTGTAGAGCATCTTCATATAGCAGTGCGTTGGCGTGTTGTCGAGATAAAAGTAATACTCCTTTACATCCTCACCGTGATTGCCCTCGTTTCCCGATAGCCCGAAATAGCGCTCCTTCAAGATCGCGTCCTGCTCGTTCCAGAGCGAAAGGGCGAAGCACAGCCGCTGCTCGCGGTCGCAGATACCCCCGATGCCGTCCTCGTTCCAGCGATACGCCCTCGAGCCCGCCTGCGAAAACGGGAAGTACTCCCAAGCCGAACCGTCCACCGAGTAATCCTCACGCACCGTTCCCCACGCGCGGTCGCTGACATACGGCCCCCACAGCTTCCAATCCTCCGTTTTTCGGGTCGTTTTATCGAGACGCGCCTCGACCGCATTGAGAGTTTTTTCCGTCATGATTCTCGTTTCACGATTTTATCATTTTGACGGTTATCTACACGCAAACTTTTGTGATCTGCGGCTGAGGCGGGGTAGTATAAGTTGATTCTGTTTAAGGACGATGGCTGCCGAGGCCGGGTCGGATGTTTTTCGTTTGCGATGAGGCAAACAAAAGAAATCCCGATCATGGTTGCACACCGAGCAGAAACTCGATAATAAATTTTCTCAGTTTATCTCGGTTTTTATCACGGTAGGATTCGTAGTCCTCCAATACGTCATCGTCAGCGCGGAGCAGAAGTACGTACGATTCGACCAAACCCGCATCGTCAAGCTTTACCAGGTTGACGAGGCTCGGATGTGGATTTTTGATCTTTCCAGACTTCATCTCACCCCGTGCGACCTCGGCGATTTTGCGGAAAATAGCCGACTCGTCGGCCAGTGTGCGGCGCTTCGAGCCATTTGCGATCAACTGCGAAGCCCGCATCTCATTATACTTTCTCCAGTGTATCGAACCGTCTTCAGGCTTGAGAAGCTTTTCATCCAGCACTATCTCGCCGTTCACGCCGTTTCCCGGAGGATTTACGGGCTGCGGCACAGCCTTTGTGCCGGTCTCGGCCACCCAGGTTACAAGGCGGTCCCACGTTAATCGTGAAAATGGCTCCGCGATCAGCGCCCCGATGAATTTGTCGCGCGCCTCAAGGTTTTTTTTCTGGTTCATCAGCGCATCGCCCCAGAATCGGTAGGCATGCTCCCGGTCAGGGTCCATCCCGACGGCCTTCGCAAACCAAACTTCGGATTCCTTGTATTTTCCGGCCGCGTAAAGGCAGTCTCCCATAAAAAGGACCGCTCCGTAGCTTTTGGGGTCGATCTTGAGCGCCTTCTCGTATGCCGCAAAGGCTTTGTCGTATTCACCGCGTCCAAAATAGGCTTCGCCCTCGCGGATGTTCTTCTCAAATTCATGATCGGTTTCGGCGAGCGTGTCGTCGCTTCCATCGGGCGGGATTTGATCGAGAATACTAAGAGCGATCTGACTTTTTGTTCCCAGGTCCCTTGCCTTCGCCAGTGCGTTGTACGCTTTGATCCGCGCCGACTTGCGCTCGGCAGGCGCGGCGATCGTCATTGATTGGGTTCCCAACGCAATTCCATACTGCGCCCATATATCAGCATCGTTCGGATAGAGTGGAGCGAGCTTTTCGAGCAGGGGAAGGGCGTCCAAATAGCGATTTTGGCGGACAAATTCGAACGCCTTTGCACGCAGCGCGGCCTTGTCCTCAGTTAAAGCGGGAGCAGGCGGTGTTTGCGCGAGACCGATATTTACCAGGAGCAAAAAAACCGATAGAACGACAGACGGAACTTTATTGTAAAAGATATGCATTAGTTTTCTCCGAAACGCGTCCATTTTTAGTCCGAATTATAGCAAAAGCGCGGCAATATCCGCGATAAAGATTTTCGGCCGCAATTTTGCCGTTTTGTACAAATAATGAAGCCCACCGCCCGTATCGCCAGAGCTGACAAATTGACAAGGAAGAAAAACTATAGACTTACGAAATAAATTTTGTTACAGTCCAACTGTTTACTAAATATGCACCCCCCAGACTATTTTTTGGACCAACGCTGAAAAAACGTCTCGATTGGTTATTTCATAGGGCTTAACTCATTTAAGTTGATGAATAAAAGATCGGTCTCGGCCAATACCCACACGAAGTCGGAAGGCGCTCCATCCAATGGAGCCAATGGTGTTGTGCATCAAAATAAGTTAAAAAATGTCTCCGCCGAAAAGCTCGACTCGCTCTTTGCCAGCGTCGGGCAAAAGCTCCGCGAAGGCTTCTCGAGCGAGGCCGAACAGATACTGAATGACACAATTGGGTCCTTCGTCCATTCGCCGGACAATTACGCAAACCTCAAGCGCCTCCTATCGTTTACTCTTGAAACCGTCGGCCGCTACCAGGAATCGCTTGAGGCCCTTCGTGAGTATGAATTGCCCGAGATGCTCGAGGTGCTTACACGGGAGACCCAGGTCCGTGTAAAAACCCAGCTTGCCATCGCGTATAACAACCTGAACGATCAGCCCAAGGCCGTGACGCTCCTCAAAGAGATGCTGACCGAGGCCGAGCAAAATACCCTCCATCACCTCTCGGGCAATATCGACAGCGCCCTGGCCCGCGTTTACCGCAAGCTCAACGAATTTCCTATCGCCCGCGACTACGCGCAAAAATCGCTCAACTATTTCCGCGAGAATGGCGACTGGCTCGGGATGGCCGAGGCTTACCGCGAGATCGCGCTCAGCTATCATCACGAGGGTAACGGAGAAAAAGCGCTCGAAAATTTCGAGCTTGGTATCAAGATAATCGGCGGCCACTCCGCGCCCTTCATGCTGGGCAAGATCTACACCGATATGTCCGGTGCGCATTGGTTCCTCCGCCGGCCGCAGGAAGGCATCGAGAGTCTCGAAAAATCGATCAAGTTCTTCGACCAAACCGAGCACGTCCTCAATTCCGTCATCGCCTACAACAATCTCGGCATCAACCTGATGCTCATCGGCGAATGGACCAAGGCCGAGGAGATGATCAAGCGCGCGCTCGACTTGGCCGTCTCGAAAAATCACGTCCACATCGCGGGCATCCTCGATTCGCTTGGCGAGCTTAAGATCCTTCGCGGCGACCTCGACCAGGCTCAGGAATATCTCGAGCAGGCCGT
>Ga0193752_1003772_pt1 | contig 10236 bp, 8 predicted proteins | sample H1c1metaG_FD_144924 | JGI IMG/M metagenome (GOLD analysis project Ga0193752, IMG submission 144924) | Soil microbial communities from a riparian zone of the East river system, Colorado, United States - H1c1 | ecosystem: Environmental > Terrestrial > Soil > Riparian zone | place: USA: East River...
TGCCACTCGGCCAGCGTCAGCCGGCGCAGCGGCTTGCGTATCATGATGCCGGCGTTGGAGACGACCGCGTCGAGCCGGCCGAAACGTGAGAGCGCGGTGGCGACCGCATGGCCCGCCGTGTCTTCGGTCGCGACATCGCCCTCGACCAGCACCACGCCGCTTCCGCGCGAGGAGAATGCGCGCCGCCCGCCGGAGCCCGGCAGGTCGACGACACACACCCGCCATTTGTGCTCGAGCAGATGGGCGGCGATGGCCCTGCCGATGCCCTTTGCACCGCCGGTTACGATTGCCACGGGATGGGTTCTCGTCACCCTAGGCATAGGACACGTCGCTAGACATGGGGCCTCGCGAACTTAGGCGCGCTTCAGGGCGTTAACCGTACGACGAATTTTCGGCTGTGAGTCTGCTATTCTCCGCGCGATCCGCCTGACTCCGAGGTGTGGCCGCCCTATACTTGGTTAACTGTAGAGGGGGACACCGATGCCGAAGTTTACTTCCACATTGTTGGTCAGTATCGCGTTCGTCGCCTCCGTTGGTGCTGCCCAGGCGCAGCTCTTCGGTGCGCCTCAACCAAGCGGTCCCGGCGCGATGCCGGAAAACATGGACCCGGCGATGTGCGATCAGTTGGCCAGCATGCCGAATGCGCCGATGTCTGCCGAAGCGTGCAGGTCGATGATGGGCATGGCGAAGAGCATGAAACAGGGCGCCGCCGATCCGAACGCGAGGCGCGCAGGCGACGAGAACATGAGCTGCGAGCAGATCATCGGCGAGATGCAAGCCAACGGTTCGCCGATGGTTTCACAGTCCACGGCCGCGCAAGCCAAGATGGCCGGCGAAGCCAGCATGTCGCTCATGGAGAAGCAGAACGCGGAAGCAAAAGCGTTCATGGCCCAGCAGATGGCGGTCGGGATCGGAGCGGGTGCGCTCGGCATGGTGCCGGGCGGCGGCTTCGCCGCGTCGGCGATCATGGCGGGGCAACAGGCCCAGGCTCAGAACTTCGCCGCCAAACAGCAGGCCGACGCCGCCCCCGTGCGCGAGCAGCAGAGTCAAGCGATCACCGCCGTCACCGGCGAATTGGACCAGTCGCTCCAGTCCAATCCACGGTTCGCGCGGCTCACGCAGCTCATGGCCGACAAGAACTGCCAGATACCGCAGGATGCCGGTGTCCCGGGGCGCTGAGCGAGAACCCGAATCCGTTTTCATCACATGAGGAAGGAGCCGTGCCGAAGATCTCACCGTCGATCTTGATTGGCATCACCGTCCTAGCGTCGATGGGTGTTGCGCAGGCGCAGTTCGCCAGCCCGGGCTTGGGCGGTCTTGGCGCGCTCGGAGCGCGCGGCGCGGCCGGTCAGATAGCGCCCGCTGACGATTTCGATGCGGACATTTGCGCCGACATCGCCAGCGGTCCCAGTCCGGCGATGTCGCTCGACGCGTGCCGCTCGATGATGGCGATGCAGCAGCGGATCCAGGCGTCGTCCTCCGATCCGAATGCGGTTCGCCCCGGCGACGAGAACCTGACCTGTCCGCAGATCTACGACGAGATCAGGGCTTCGGGCGGCCCGATGATGTCGCAAGCAACCATCGCGCAGAACCAGCAGGCCGGCGCGAACGCGCTTGTAATGATGGAACAACAGAAGGCCGACACGCGAGGATACGTCGCCGGGCAGGTTGCTCTCAGCGTCGGCGCAACAGCGCTTGGGGCGGTGCCGGGCGTCGGAGGTTTTGCCAGGCAAGCTGCAGATATGGCGATCGACGCGCGCACGAATGCGTTTGAAGAGCGACAGGAAGCGGGGAGCGCAGCGATCATGGCGCAATCGGCTCCCGGGATCGCAGCGACCGAAGCGGAAATCGGCGAGGCGGTCCGCACCAATCCGCGCTACGCGCGGTTGATGCAGCTCGTCGTCGACAAGAGCTGTCCGCCGCCTACGCCTTGAGAACGCCCGATGCTTTCGCGATATGCGTCGCGATCACGTCCATCAGATCGGGCGACAGACAGTCATAGGGTTCGAGGCCGATCTCCCTGAGCCGCGCCCTGATCTTCGGCATATCTGCGGGGTTGGTTCCCGATTCGATGACCGATGAGACAAAGGCCGCAAAGCCCGGTGGCGACCAGCCGCGGTCCTCGGACAATTCGGTGTGGACGAAATCGAGGCCATAGAACGGATGCTTGGCGTTCTCGATGCGGCCGAACATGTGAACGCCGCATCCCGTGCAGGCATGGCGCTGGATGGTGGCCGCGGGATCGACGATCTTCAGCTTGTTCCCGTTGGCCGTCACAGCGACTTTGTCGCGCGAAACAACGGCGACGACGGAGAAGAGCGCGCCCGCGGGCTTCCAGCACTTGGTGCAACCACAGGCGTGGTTAAAGGCGGTCTGCGCGCCGACGGACACGGCGACCGGATCGCGCGTGCATTTGCAGGCCAGCGTGCCCCCGGCGAAGCCTTTCGCCCCGGGCGCAATCCCATGATCGATCGAAGGGTGAAGGGCTAAGGATGCCATGGCGTCTCGTCCTCCCTCGTCCGGTGAACGATCGAGAAAGAATAGCGCGGAACGACGCACCGGCCGAGTCCCGTGACTTTCGCGCTCCCCTCGGCTTGCCCGTGTGGCTTTAGCCGCTATAGTCGCGCCCGTTTCGCGGACAGGTGGCCGAGCGGCTGAAGGCGCACGCTTGGAAAGCGTGTATACCTGCAAGGGTATCGCGGGTTCGAATCCCGCCCTGTCCGCCAGCGCCTTCCAGGAAAGCATTGCAAGTAAATGACTTTTGGCGACGCCCAGCACGGTCACGCTGCTTGTCCCATGAATTTGCCCCACGAAAGACGAAGTGCTACTGCCGTCATCTGACGCAGAACCGCGCGAGACGGGAGTGAGTCGTGATCCTCGAAGAGTTGGTCCTTTCACGCGCTGAGGAAGAGTCTCGGGCGGAGCTTATCGACAGTCTCAAGGCCGCGGCCGATGCCGCGCGGAGCATTGCCGGAAGAAACCAGGAGCGGAGGCGGCAAGATGCAATGGACCGCGCTCAGCGGCTCGACCGTATCGTCCACTTTCTAGAGAACGACCCCTCAGGGCCGGGCTCGGACCTGGCGGATCAAGCCCTCTGTGATCGGGTTCGTGAGAAACTCAAAGCTCGGGGCCAGTGGTAGCCACGGCCAGAGGCATCGCAGGCATGATTCATGTTGCTCCTAGGGCAACCTTATGTGCGGCCGTGTTTGGTAAGCCTGCGACCGGTGCACGATGTTCGTAAGCGAACCGGTCTTTGAGAGCGTTGATGGGCCGCTCCATGAGGCGCCAAGAGAGGGACGCGACAATGAACGTCGCGACAGTCGAAACCACGCCATGCAAATACCCATGGCTTTGCCAAGCGACTCCAAGCCACACGCCGAGTTCATAGATCGGGCCGGGCAGAAGCAGGTGGTAGACATAGGTGCCATATGCGATACGCCCGCAATATCGGAGCGGCCTTGCGTTGAGCAGATGGCCGAGAGGGCCCGCAAAACCGCCACTCGCGCTCGACACGAGCCATGTGCACACCAGGGCGACCGCCGTGTCGAGAAATATGGGATGGAGAGCGTGGCCTATGGTCGACACCGCGCGAATCACGTGCAATGCGGCGATCAGCGTCAATCCGATCGGCAGGACGTATAACCGGCAGCTCCTTCGCACCCGCGCGGTCATTGCGTCGTCGCCGCCGGACAGAATTGCGAGCAGAGCGCCGCAACCAAGCGCATCCAAGCTCGAAAAAGTTACCGCGTAGAACGCGATATCATTGAGACCCCACGCGTATGCGAGAAGCCTGTACGCAGGACCGAGCAGGATCATCGCAACCGTCAGCGGAACAAACGCGCGCAACGGCAAGAGCAATATGACCCAGGGCCAGACAAGGTAGAATTGTTCCTCAACAGCCAGGGACCAGAAATGGGCGATATTGCCAGGCCACGTCCCAAGCGTGGCGACGCGAAAATTGAACGTGTAAGTGACCAGCCACCAGAACTCATCGCGGACCTCCGGGACGCCGACGAGGAGCGCGAACGCGATAACAAAATAGTAGAGCGGAAAAATCCTCAGACAGCGCCTTATGTAGAATTGCTGCGCGAGTTGCCACGAACCTCGCCCGGTCGATGAGGATCTCGCCTGCAACAGGATTCGGGTGATGAGAAATCCGCTCAACACAAAGAACAATTTCACGCCGAGCAGTCCGCCGAATCCACCCACCACGGGCTGTACGATCGGAAACAGGTGATGGAGCAACACGGCGGCGACCGCGAACGCCCGCAATCCGTCGAGTTGCGGCATATGAGTACTCGACGGCGCAAATTGGCGGACAGCAGCCATGTGTTCCAGAAACGACAAAGGGGCAGTTGTTCGCCGTTGAAGCAAAAACCGTCTTCTTTAGGCGACGGACGATGCAATGCGGCGGGGTACCGCTGGATTACGCCGACAGGTACGGGACCGTTCCCCAGCGCCCAATTTTGACTCAGCGCGACGCTTAAGGTTGCGCTTGCAGCGCCCGGGGCACTGGCTCTGCAATATGGGCTCGTCGTTCGGCGCAAGATTGCGCGACAAAGCGAAAAACTAGGGCAATATCCCGTCTGATCGATTCGGATTGCGCCTTTCGATGCGACCCCTAAGCCAGAAAACGAGCCTTTTGGATTTCGCTGGGGGCGTCAGTCGGTCGAAGCGCCAAGTTCTGAAGGACGTGTTCGGCTTCGACCAATTCCGGCCCGGACAGGAAGCGGTAATGGACGCGCTTCTGGCGGGGCGGAGCGTGCTGACCGTGATGCCGACGGGGTCGGGAAAATCGCTTTGCTATCAGGTGCCGGCGCTGGTCCTGGGGGGGCTGACGCTCGTGGTCTCGCCGCTGGTCGCGCTGATGCAGGATCAGGTTTCGGCGCTCCGGCTCGCGGGCGTGGCCACCGACACGATCAACTCGTCGAAAGAGCGGGCGGAGAATGTCGCCGCGTGGCGCCGCGCGACCGCAGGCGAAACCCGTCTGCTTTATCTGGCGCCGGAGCGATTGATGACGGAGGCGATGCTGGCCGCGCTCGCGAAGCTGGATGTCCGGCTGATCGCGATCGACGAAGCGCACTGCATCTCGCAATGGGGCCCCGCCTTCCGGCCCGAGTATGAAGCGCTCTCGCGGCTGCGCCAGGTTTTCCCCGATGTTCCGATCGCGGCGCTGACTGCGACCGCCGACGAAGCGACACGCACGGATATCGCGGCGCAACTCTTCGGAGGCCTGGTCGATACCGTCGTGCTCGGTTTCGACCGGCCGAACATCAAGCTGACCGTCGAGGCCAAGCACGATTGGCGGCGGCAGTTGCTGTCCTTCGTGAAGAAACACGCGAGGCGGAGTGGAATCGTCTATTGCCTGTCGCGAAAGAAGACGGACGAGACGGCCGCCTTTCTCGCCGATCAGGGCATCCGCGCCCTGCCCTATCACGCCGGCATGAGCAAAGAGCTGCGCGATGCCAACCAGAACAGCTTCATGACGGAGCCTTACACGGTGATGGTGGCGACCATCGCGTTCGGCATGGGGATCGACAAATCCGACGTCCGTTTCGTTTTCCATGCGGATCTGCCGGGGAGCCTGGAAGCCTATTACCAGGAGATCGGGCGCGCCGGGCGCGATGGCGAGCCGGCAGAGGCGCACATGCTGTTCGGCCTCGGCGACATCCGCATGCGGCGCATCTTCATCGAGCAGGAAGATTCGGGCGAAGAGCGCAAACGGCGCGAACTCCAGCGGCTCAATGCGCTGATCGGCTATTGCGAAGCGCCCTGCTGCCGGCGCCAGATCCTGCTGGGCTATTTCGGCGAGGAATCGGCCCCTTGCGGTAATTGCGATGCCTGTCTCGATCCAGTCGAATTGGCCGACGGCACGAACGACGGGAGGGCGATTCTCGCAGCGATCCAGCGCACCGGCGAGCGCTACGGCATGGCCCACATCGTCGACATTCTCCAAGGAACGGAAACGGAGAAGGTCGTCGCCGCCGGCCACAACAAGGGACCCACGTTCGGCATCGGCGCGGCGCGCAAGAAGGACGAGTGGCAGTCATTGATCCGGCAACTCGTGGCGAGCGGGTTTCTCAACCTGGACATCAGCCGCTATGGCGGCCTCTCCCTTCTCGACAAGGGGCACGCCCTGCTGCGCGGCGAGGAAAATTTCCGCTACCGCCCAGCGCCGCCTCGCGTGACCGAGCGCAAGACGCGGCGCGGCGAAGAGCCGGTCGCGCCGGTTTCCGCCGAGCAATCATCGCTGCTGGAGTCCCTGAAAAAGCTTCGCCTCGGCATCGCCAAGGAGCGGCAAGTGCCGGCCTATCTGATTTTCTCGGACCGCTCGCTCCTCGACATGGCGAAACGCTGCCCCCGTACGATCGACGAGTTCGCCGAGGTCAACGGCGTGGGCGCGTCCAAGCTGAAGGACTTTGCCGCGCGGTTCCTGAGCGCCATCCGGGCCCATCAGACCAGCAGCCCGGCAGCCAAGCGAAGCCCATGAACGAGACGCTCGACGTCCAAGATGATGAGCAGGCGGCCGAAACAGCCGATGACAGATCGACGGAATGCTTTGTCTACGTTCTCGCGAGCTCCGGAAAGACCGCGTTTCGGACCTATGTCGGATGGACGCTCGATCTTGACCGGCGACTTTCCGAGCACAATTCCGGCAAAGGCGCGCGGTCGACACGCGGGCGGTCTTGGACGCTGCTCTATGTCGAGCGGCATGCGACGCGGCGCGACGCAATGAGCCGCGAGTGGCATTTGAAGCGGGATCGAAGGTTCCGCAAAGCATTGTCCCCGACGACGGGCGCATGAGCACCGGTCGACTGGACGGAAAGATCGCTATCATCGTGGGCGCCGGCCAACAGCCCGGCGACACGATCGGCAACGGCTGCGCCACGGCGGAGCGCTTCGCACAGGAAGGCGCCACGCTTCTGTTGGTCGATATCAACGAGGATTGGGCCGAAGGCACGCGGCAGGCGGTGCAACAATACGGCCGGCCGGCCTCGGTGCTGCGCGCGGACATCACCCGGGAAGAGGATTGCGCAGCGATCCCGCGCGCTTGCATCGACCGCTACGGCCGCATCGACATCCTGCACAACAATGTCGGCAGCGCCACGGGCGACCGCAACACGATGGAGATGGATGCCGACCGGTGGGACGCTATCATGGCCATGAACCTCAAGGGCATGTTCATGACCTGCAAGCACGTGCTGCGGCATTTCATCGCGCAGAGATCGGGCTGCATCATCAACATTTCCTCGACCTCTTCGCTCGCGGCGCGGCCGACCATCACCTACAAGACGAGCAAGGGCGCGGTGAACACGATGACCCAGCACATCGCGATGGAGAACGCCAGGCACGGCGTGCGCGCCAACGTCATCCTGCCGGGCCTGATCGATACGCCGATGGCGATCGAACGGCGGGCGAAGGAGCGCGGCGTGCCGCGCGAGGTGATCCGCGCCGAGCGGGAAGCGCTTGTGCCGATGGGACGCATGGGGACGGCGTGGGATGTCGCCAACGCGGCCGTGTTCCTGGCCTCGGACGAGGCGAAGTATATCACCGGCGTGATCCTGCCGGTTGACGGAGGCCTGCTCGAAAAGCGCGGCTGACGCGCAGGCGCGGAACTCGCGCGCCTCTTTTTTGTCACTTAGGGACGCCGGATTCGCCCCTTACCTCCACATATGCGCGGATGGATTGCACTCGTCATTGCACTCAGCCTCTTCCCCGCAGACCGGATCACGGGTCCTCAGCCGACACTGCCGCAATCGCCTTTGACGATCGAAACGAAACGCGGTCCCGTTCGCTTCACGATCGAGCTGGCAACGCCCCCCACCCAGCAGCAGCACGGATTGATGTTCCGTCCGAGCCTGGCGTCCGATTCCGGCATGGATGAAGAACACGCTCGTTCCGCTCGATATCCTCTTCGTCAAAGCCGACGGCGCCATCGCGCGTATCGCCCCAAACACGAAGCCGCTCTCGGAGGAGCCCATTCCTTCCCGCGAGCCGGTGCGCGCCGTGCTGGAGATTCCCGGCGGGCGCGCAGCCCAGCTCGGGTCGCGGTCGGCGACAAGATGCACCATTCCGTCTTCGAGAATTAGCCACCCCGCGTCAAGGGCGGCGCAAACGTCCAGCTGTCTTGTCTAAGGCTGCACCTAGGAGTTAGGGCAACGCCCAGGCCAGTTTCTTTTTGCGTGCACTCAGTCGGTCTTTTCGGCCGCTGGGCGCTATCCTGCGGAAGATATCCTGGTCTGTAACGAGAACTGGTCAATTTGAGACAGCAATCGACTGTTGGCCGGTGCAGTCTTGCCAGAGCTGGCGGAGCCTACCAGTGCCCCCCCTTTAGAGCCCCCCAGCAGAGGCCTCGGCCTGGGGCGAACCCTGTCCGGGGCCTTTTCTTGGATGGAGCAGGATGACGAGTGACTCGCCCCTAAGCCCTGTCGGCCCATCTCGCTGGCCGGTATACCGAAACATCGTGGGCAGAACCGCCATTCCGGACCTCACAGAAAAGCACACAATCGAGAAGCTGCTGCGTCAGCAAACGGCGCTTGCGAACTTTGGCAGCTTTGCCTTTGGCGAAAACAACATTCAGAAGGTTCTTGCAGAGGCAGCGCGCACGTGTGCGAAGTGTTCGAATGCACCCTACGCAAAGATTTGCCGATACCGCGCAGCGACGAACGACCTTATCATCGAAGCGGCGTATGGTTGGCAGGACGGCGTCATGGGGACCGTCGTTTCGGCCGCCGATGAGAGTACGACACAGGGTCGAGCGTTCCTTACGGGCAAGCCCGTCATTCTGCAGGATCTCTCGGAAAACCTCACGTATGCGCTTCCGGCGTTCTATGCACAGCACAAGATTGTCGCGACGGCCGATGTTCTCATCAAAGGCAGCGGCGAGCCGTGGGGCGTTCTCGAGATCGACAGCACGTCTGCCCACGCATTCGATGAGCATGACATCGATTTCCTGACCGGATTTGCAAATGTCATTGCCGAGACTGTGGGAACCGCGGAGCGCACCAGCGTCTTGCGTGCGGCAATCGAACAGATGAAATCGCTGATTGTCGACAAGGACAGGCTCCTGGACGACAAAGACAAGATGGCGGATGAACTGCGGCGTCATATCGTAAGTCGCACCCAGGCCGATGAAGAGTTCCGCCAAATGCAGGACCGTCTCCGGCAAGCGGTTGCGGCCGGTAATGTGGGCCTGTGGGACTGGGATCTGCGTACGAACCGCGTCCGCTATTCTGTCGAGTGGAAGAGCCAGATCGGCTACGACGAAAAAGAAATTTCCGACGACGTCGAGGAATGGCGCAGCCGCATCCACGAGGAGGACCTCGAGGAAACGCTGAGGGTGATAGACGCATATCGCGCGGATCAGACAAGCGCGTATCAAGCAAAATACCGGTTTCGCCACAAGAACGGGACCTACCGCCACATCCTGTCGCGCGGCTTGATCATCCCCGATGACGACGGGAGCCCGGTGCGTTTCTTTGGCTCCCATGTGGACCTGACCGAGTTCACCGAACTACAGGCCCAGTTTCAGCAGATTCAGAAAATGGAAAGCGTGGGGCGGCTCGCGGGGGGCATCGCACACGATCTGAACAACATCCTCACGGTCGTCATCGGTTCCGCAGACCTCATGCTGGTGACCGGACAAACCAAGGACCCCGCACGCGTGCATGTTGAGCGCATCCTCCAGGCGGGCAACCACGCTGCCGGCTTGACGCGCCAATTGCTGGCATTCAGCCGGCAACAGCTCCTGAAACTCGAAGTGGTGAACCTGACCAACGTGGTCGCCGAGATCCAGCCCATGCTCTGTCGCTTGATCGGCGAGAATATCGAACTGGTTGCTGTGCCTTCGGACGGGCTGGGCAATGTCCTGGCGGACGCCGGCCAAATCGGGCAGGTGATCGTGAACCTTGTCGTCAATGCCCGCGACGCGATGCCGAGCGGCGGTACGCTGACGATTGCAGCCGAGAACGTGGACGTCTCAGACGCCTACGCACGGGAGCACCCCTCAATTAAGCCTGGGCCGCACGTCGTGCTCGCCGTCAGCGACACCGGAACCGGCATGGACGAAACGGTACTTTCGAAGATCTTCGACCCCTTCTTCACGACAAAGAAAGTCGGAGAAGGCACCGGCCTTGGCCTGTCGACCGTGTATGGCATCGTGAAGCAATGCGACGGGCACATCTGGGCCTATAGCCAACCGGGCCAGGGGACCACGTTCAAAATCTATTTTCCGCT
>Ga0193752_1003774_pt1 | contig 10234 bp, 6 predicted proteins | sample H1c1metaG_FD_144924 | JGI IMG/M metagenome (GOLD analysis project Ga0193752, IMG submission 144924) | Soil microbial communities from a riparian zone of the East river system, Colorado, United States - H1c1 | ecosystem: Environmental > Terrestrial > Soil > Riparian zone | place: USA: East River...
ATGGGTTGTATTGTCTGGGAGAAGCAAACTTCAGCGACCACGGAGCAAACCGTTTGGGAGCAAGTGCTTTAATGCAGGGCCTGGCAGATGGATACTTTGTTATTCCTTATACATTGGGAAATTACCTGGCTGATGATATCCGAACTGCATCTATTCCAACCAATCATCCGGCTTTTGAAGAAGCAGAGAAAAAAGTGAGTGATCGTATCAATCAACTGATGGGTATTAAAGGAAAACAAACTGTTGAAAGTTTTCACAAACGCCTTGGAAAGATCATGTGGGATAAATGTGGTATGGCCCGCAATGCAAAAGGTTTGCAGGAAGCCATTACAGAGATCCAGGCATTGAAAAAAGAATTCTGGAGTGATGTGAAAATACCCGGAGATATAAATGAAATGAACCCGGAGCTTGATAAAGCTGGCAGGGTAGCAGATTTCATAGAATTGGGAGAGTTGATGTGCAAAGATGCATTGAACAGGAATGAAAGCTGCGGAGGCCATTTCAGGGAAGAATCACAAACAGAAGATGGCGAAGCAAAACGTGACGATGACAATTACAGTTATGTAGCAGCCTGGGAATTTAAAGGAGAAAGTGACTGGCAGATGAATACAGAACCCTTGACTTTTGAGATCGTAAAACCAACGCAACGTTCGTACAAATAAAGCTGCATAGGCTGATTGATGAATACAGAATAAATAAACGTATTTAAGCATTATGGAACACTACAACATGAACCTCACACTGAAAGTGTGGAAACAAAAGAACAGCAAAACAGCCGGTAGTTTTGAAACCTATCAGGTAAAGGATATTTCTTCTGAAATGTCTTTTTTAGAAATGTTTGATGTGTTGAACGAACAACTGATCACAGAAGGGAAGGATCCGATCGCTTTTGACCACGATTGCCGCGAAGGGATCTGCGGTATGTGCAGCATGTATATTGATGGAAAGGCACATGGCCCCTGGTCGAATAATACAACCTGCCAGTTACACATGCGTGCTTTTAAAGATGGTGATACGATTGTAGTAGAACCCTGGCGCTCTGCGGCTTTCCCGGTTATTAAAGACCTGATGGTTGACCGTGATGCTTTCGACAGGATCATACAGGCGGGTGGTTTTATTTCTGTAAATACTGGTAATGCAGTTGATGCAAATGCATTGCCTATTGATAAAAAAGACGCTGATACTGCTTTTAATGCTGCAGCCTGTATTGGTTGTGGAGCCTGTGTTGCAGCTTGTAAGAACAGCAGTGCTATGTTGTTTGTAAGTGCAAAAGTTTCTCAACTGGCCTTATTGCCACAGGGACAACCTGAAAGAGAATCAAGGGTTTTGAATATGGTAGCACAGATGGATAAGGAAGGTTTTGGCAATTGCACTAATACCTATGCCTGCGAAGCAGAATGCCCCAAAGGAATTTCTGTATCAAACATTGCAAGAATGAACAGGGAATACCTGAAAGCCGGCTTAAGTACAGAACAATAAGTAACTACATAGTTAAGATCAGTAAAGTCGTGATGCAACTTTTTTAATGTTGAATCACGACTTTATTGTTTACGGTTTCATTTGTTGTTTTCACCTGCATCACATAAACTCCATCCTGTAAATGCGGAAGCGGAATGTTGATTGTTCCTGAAAGGTTATTAAGTTTTTTCCTGAAAATCTCCCTGCCATCCACACTATACAAAATAACCTGCTCAACCGGTTTATCTGAAATTATTGTACAGGCATCTTGTGTAAGCGGCATGGGGTATATCTTTACGCCTGCATCTGACCTTTTTTCTACTACCAGGATATCAGAGTATTTTATCCGCCCGTCAATATCTTTAATTTTAAGCCGGTAAAACAACCTGTTAAAGCCTGTGATGACATGTTGAAAGCTGTAATTATTTTCACCGGTACCATTTACCGGCAATTTATTTCCTGCAGTTTCAAAATCAACACCATTAAAACCGTATTCTATCCCGTAACCGGCCAGGTTCTGTTCATTGGTTGTTTTCCATCGCAGCTCATTATAACCATTAAAAGCCTTTGCTGTAAATTCAAGTAAGGTTACAGGCAAAACAACTGTTAAAGTATCTACTTTGTAAAGAATCCCGCTTAATGAAAGTGCATACAGGTCAGCATTCTCTGCTTCTCCAAAACCCGCAATACTACCGGGCAAGCCGCTTTGTATATAGTTATTCCAGCCACCAACACCATCAGGTTTTATACGCCACACATTGCCGGATACGTAATCAGCACAAACATAGGTCCCAGCCAGGGTAGGATATTCGGCGCCACGGTATACATAACCACCTGTTACAGAAAAGCCACCGCTTGCAAAATTATGCGGATAAGCAAAAATAGGAGAGATATAAGAGCCTGCGGGTAAACATCCGGCTGTATTATAAGCCGCATTACCTTCGTAACAGCGCCAGCCATAGTTTATACCACCTGATGAAGCAAAAGGACGGGAATTGATCTCTTCCCAGGCTCCCTGGCCAACATCAGCGATCCAAACCTCATTCGTTGACCTGTCAAAACTCCAGCGCCACGGATTGCGTAAACCCAGTGCAAATATCTCATCTCTCACAAGTGGATCTCCTACATAAGGGTTATCAACAGGAATGGTATAATAAGGAGGTGTTATAAAATCATCAACATTCAGCCTGAGCATTTTTCCCAATAAGGAATTTCCGTTCTGGGAATTATTGCCTGGATCGCCGCCACTGCCGCCATCACCGGTTCCAAAATAAAGATTTCCATCAGGCCCAAAAATTAATTTGGCTCCGTTGTGATTGCTGAAAGTAGGATGGGGAATGGTTAGTAATATCACTCCTGTAGCTTCATCAGCAGCATTGGGATTGCCAGCCTGTGTTTGAAACCTGGCTAAAGCCAGATCGCCTGCTGTATTGGTATAGTAAATAAAAAAGTACCGGTTGTTTTCATAATCAGGATGAAAGGCCATGCTGAGCAGACCGCTCTCACCACCTGATGATAAACTATCCGGGATATCCAAAAAATTACCAGCTAATAAAACGCCTCCCGATATAATGCGTATTGTTCCGCCACGCTGAACAATAAAAAGCCGGTTAGTACCATCACCTGCATTTACCACATCAAGTGAGGCATTCAGGCCTGTTATGACAGGGCTGAACACAAGACCAGGTGGGGCCTGTGCAACGGCATTGAAGTTTAATAAGAAAACTATTGTTAGAGAAACAAGCAGTTTTTTGAGCAATAAAAAGCTGTTGTGAGTAAAAATTAGTCTCATAGTATCAAGTTTAGCGGATAAAAGAACTGAAGATATTTTGCACAAATACAGTGCCAGATGGGCTTTGCTGGCAGATCCTGGCAATCAAAAGAGCATCAGTTAACCGGGCATTTCTTAAAGTATTTTATCCATTGAATTAGTCCTTAACAGGTTATGCGGTTATTTGAATATGTACACAATAAAAGTACCCCATGCTGCATTTTTTTTGTTTTAGCTGTCTTGTACAATAATTAGTAATTTTATCACTACTAATCCCACAGAACTTTTGAACCTTAAAAGGATATACTTATTCCTGTTGTTTATTTTGATCGTGCAGTTCCTTCATGCACAGATAAACCCGACACCACTTTCCAATCTTCATAAAAAGACGATCAGCACAAAAGATAAGGTTGTTAAGCTGGATTCATTAAGCCTTATACCCGGTTCTGTAATTATTGAAGGTGTTTCTCCCTATTTCTACAAAGTAGATGAAGTAAATGGAACCATTACCTGGCTGGAGAAACCAAAGCAGGAGCGTGTAACTGTAACTTACCGGGTATTTCCTTATAAATTGAATGCTGTTGTAAGGCGCTTAAATTATGATAGTATCCGTAATAATTTTATAAGCAGTAATCCTTTCACACTTAGAGTTGGCTCCAGGCAAACCAACCCCTTAATGGACTTTGGGAACATAAAATCTGAAGGAAGTTTTGGCCGCGGCATTTCTTTCGGTAACAGCCAGGATGCAGTGGTAAGTTCGAGTATGAATTTACAGTTGAATGGTTTTATCGGCGATAGCCTTGAGTTAACTGCAGCCATAACGGATAATAATATTCCAATTCAACCCGATGGCAATACACAAGACCTGCGTGACTTTGACCGCATTTACCTGCAGGTAAAGAAAAAAGGCTGGCAGGCAAATTTTGGAGATATTGATATCCGCCAGAGTAAAAACTACTTTCTTAATTTTTATAAAAGGCTTCAGGGAGTTTCTTTTATAACCGATAATAAGATCACCAAAAATATATCCAATTCACTGTTGCTGAGTGGTGCTATAGCCAAAGGAAAGTTTACCCGCAACCAGTTAACGCCCTTTGAAGGGAACCAGGGCCCATACAGGCTTACAAGCCCTAATATGGAATTGTATTTTGTTGTACTGGCAGGAACTGAAAGGGTGTATATGGATGGCGAATTACTGAAACGTGGAGAGGACCAGGATTATGTCATCAATTATAATACTGCCGAATTAACCTTTACACAAAAAAGGCTTGTTACAAAAGATAAAAGGATACAGGTAGAGTTTGAATACGCCGACCGCAATTTTTTAAACTCACAGATCTATGTAAGTGATGAAATGAATTTTAAAAATAAATTTTTCCTGAGTATTGGTTATTACAATAATACCGATGCAAAGAATTCTTCCATCAACCAGGTACTGGATACCAAACAAAAACAATTTTTAGCCGACATCGGCGATGGGGTTGATTCTGCGTATTATGAAAATGCAGTAAGAGATACGCTGAGTCCCGGAAAAATACTTTACAAAAAAATTGATACGCTATATAATATCACCGTACATGATTCCATTTTTGTTTTTTCAACCAACCCCAATGATATACTATATAATTTGAGTTTTACTTACCTGGGTCCGGGCAAAGGAAATTATACTGTATTGCAAAGTGCAACCAATGGTAAGGTTTTTGGCTGGGTACAACCAGACGTAAACAATAATAAACAGGGGGATTATGCTCCGGTTCTTTTATTGATCTCTCCAAAAAAACAACAACTGATCACCATTGGCGGGGAATATGTTTTTAACCCAAGGACGAGGGTTAAAGCCGAAGTGGCCATGAGTGATTATGATATCAATCGCTTCTCAAGCAAGGATAAAGACAACGACAAAGCTTTTGCTGCAAAAGTTCAGTTCATAAAAGATGATACTAAGATCCGTTTATTGCAAAGGCCTGTAATGATGCAGACAAAGCTGGGTTATGAATTTGTGCAGGCCAGGTTCAGGCCGGTTGAGCGTTTAAGGAATATTGAATTTCTCCGTGACTGGAGTTTGCCTTATGATATCGGCTTTGCAGATGAGCATATTATTAACGGGGCAATAAAATTTGCTGACACTTCCGGTAATTTTGTGCAGTATGATGTGACCAATTATAACCGTAGTGATAAATACAATGGACTGAGGCATACTCTGAACACGTATAATGATTACAGCGGCTGGAAACTTACGAATCAATTCATTATAACTACCATTAACAACCCAATACAGGAAGGTACTTTTGTACGGCCAACTGTTGATCTTAGAAAAGACCTTTACCGTCTTAGAAAAATGCAGGTTGGTATTAAATACAACAGTGAGAATAATAACCTCCGGGATAAACAAAGTGATACATTAAATGCTTTCAGTTATGCATTTAATGTCTGGGAATTATATGTAAGATCAAATCCCGAAAAAGCAAACCGCTGGGGCGTTTCCTACTTTACAAGGACCGATCTGTTGTCCACGAAATACAAACTGGAAAGAGCTGACCGAAGCGATAACTACAATTTGTTTACTGACCTGCTTAAAAGTGAAAAGCACCAATTCAAATTAAATGTGACTTACCGCAAACTGCATATTTTTAACAGCACTATCAGCAGGCAAAAAGCAGATGAAAGCCTGTTGGGCAGGGCAGAATATTATGTGAACGAATTGAAAGGCTTTGTGATTGGTAATGTGTTATACGAAATTGGTTCGGGGCAGGAACAAAAAAGGGAATATACTTTTGTGGAAGTGCCGGCAGGGCAGGGCGAATATACCTGGATAGATTATAACAACAATGCCATTCCTGAGTTGAACGAATTTGAATTGGCCATCTTCCAGGATCAAAAAAAATACATCAGGGTATTTACACCAAGCAACCAATACGTAAAAGCAAATTATGTTCAGTTCAATTACAGTTTTACTTTAAATCCTAAAGCCATTCTAAAACCAGGCGTTACCGGCTTTAAGAGAATATTATCCCGTTCAAGTACCAGTTCAGCTCTCCAGATCAATAAGAAAGATATCAGTACCGGAACTTTTCAATTCAATCCATTCGCCAATAAACTGGTTGATACTACGCTGATCACTTTAAGCTCTTTTTTATCCAATACTTTATTCTTTAACCGCAGTAATATTAAATGGGGCTTTGATGTAACACACAGCATCAGTAACGGAAAATCTTTGCTGAGCTATGGATTCGAAAGCCGCAGGCTTCGCAACCTGGTTGGAAAACTAAGATGGAACATCAACCGGAGTTTTGTGACCACGTTCAGTTATAAACAGATAAAAAATGTATTGAATACCAAGGGTCCAAAATTTGATAACCGTAATTACCTGGTGCTGCAAAATATATTTGAGCCTTCTTTGTCGTACGTTTATAAAACCAGCTTAAGAGCCAGTTTAACCTATGCTTACGGTAATAAAAAAAATACGATCGACTCCATGGAAGCAGCCACCAATCATGTTTTTACTGCAGATGTACGCTATAATATTCTTAACAGTAGCACACTCAATGCAAGGTTCTCCCTGAACCAGATCAGTTATAAAGGTTATCCCGGTTCGGCAAATAGCACTGTTGGTTATATTTTGCTGGATGGGTTATTGCCCGGGAAGAATTATTTATGGAATCTTGAATTCACCAAGCGGCTTGCTGGTAATATTGAAATGAGTGTTCAGTATGAAGGACGCAAACCGGAAGCTGCAAGAACCGTACACATAGGCAGGGCATCTATCAGGGCTATTTTCTAACCAAAGAACCAGCCTTTTTTCAGGTTGCTTATTCCTTCGCCAATTTTAAAGCCGTTGTTGTATACTTCAATTTTATAATCGCCTTTTACAAAATTGATATCCTGTTTCCAGTCAATGCTTACGGTCTGGCGTTGCCCCTGTGTATAATTTATATCAATTTTTTGCGTGTACAATTTTTGCTCTCCGTCCCGGGTGCTGAATCTTCCTGAACCCAGGGCATCTGCGGCAAGTGGTTTGCCATCGGGACCGGTTATGCACACAAAAATATTTTTCATGCCCGATTGTGCGATCCTGTTCTCATCTATGTCAAAAGAAATACGAAGCTTGTCAACTTTCTTTGCAGTGCTTGTTTTCTTTTCTTTGCCATCACCCGTTTCATCAATACCTAAAATAGAAAAATTAGATGCATGCAGGGTGGTAGCTACATCGATCAATTCTTCTTTTTGTTTAATTATATTGGCAGCAGAGTCAAATTCTTTTTGAACCTTATCCCGCTCTTCTATTACAATATTCTTCTCTTTTGTCAGCACTATTTTTTCTCCCTGTAATGTTTCAACCTGCGACCTGTATCCGGTTATATCTTTATTCAAAGATGTGATCAAACCCTTTGCTTCTGCAAGGTCATTTTCTGTAGCGTTCACCTTTGAAAGTAATTCCTGTATCCTATCTCTTTTTTTTGCGATCTCACGATCCCTTTTAGTGATCACACTATCCTTGCTATGCACCATATTGGCACTGCTGGTTTTGATCATGTCATAAAGCCTGGTAGCATCTTCCAGCTCCTTTTGCAGCACATCTCTTTGAGAAGTAACATTGGTGTTTATAATTTCCTTTTGCTGAATGGTTTCCTGGGTCTTGCTTTTAAGCCAGATAATATATCCCCAGCTGCCCAATAGCGCAATGATGAGGGTGGCAGTTAAATAATTACGCCAGCTGTTTTTAGATTGATTAACCGGGGGCTGCAATAACTTGTCTGTATCGGGATAGTTTTCGTAACTCATGGTTATTGTATTTTACTGGATCGATGCAGGGATCAGTTTTGAAAAGATCAATACTGGTTTTTCGCCCACAAATTATGCCAAAGATAAAAATTCATTTTAACAACGCTTTTATGGCGGCGTTATTGCTGTGTTAAAAACTTTTATTAAAGTAATAAATATTATGCTGTCTTAACTTATATCTTTGAAATATGAGTGCAGAGAAAATCATCAGCGAATGGCAAAAAAAGGTTTTTAAGAACATTTACTGGCTGGAAGGAGAGGAGGATTATTATATTGATATGGTAGTGGACTATGCTGAGCATAAGATACTGGATGAGGCGGAAGCCGGGTTTAATTTAACCGTGTTCTATGGTAAAGATGCCGACTGGGCGGCTGTTGTAAATGCATGTAAACGTTATCCTATGTTTGCCGAGCGACAGGTTGTTTTACTGAAGGAAGCCCAGCAAATGAAAGATATTGATAAGCTGGAAAGCTATGTGGAGAATCCTTTGAATTCAACCATTTTTGTAGTTGCACACAAAACCAAAACCCTTGATAAAAGGGGAAAGCTCTATAAAGTCCTTAAAAAATCTGCAGAGATATTTACATCTGAAAAAGTAAAGGATTATAAATTACAGGAATGGATCGGGGAATATGTAAGATCGCAGGGATATAAGATCAATGCGAAAGCTATCAGCCTGCTGGATGAACATATTGGCAATGACCTGAACCGGATCGTGAATGAAATTGAAAAACTGGCACTTAACTTAAAAGGCCAGAAAGATATTACAGAAGATGATATTGAAAGATATATCGGCATCAGCAAAGAGTATAATGTGTTTGAATTACAGGCTGCCATCGCTAAAAAAGACCTGGCAAAAGCCATTAAGATAATCCAGTATTTTGAAGGGAACCCCAAGGCCGGGCCTATACAAATGGTGCTGCCTGCATTGTATGCCAGCTTCAGCAAAGTGTATACTGTGTTTGGTATGAGTGACCGTAGTGAAGCCGCCCTTAAACCCCATTTCTACTTCAACAGCAGTGCGGTAAAGAATGCCATGGAAACCATCAATAATTATGGCTATGATGGTATAGAACGGATATTATTGTTGCTGCATCATTATAATTTAAAAGGAGTAGGAGTTGGTGATACGGGAACATCAGATGCTTCGCTGATGAAAGAAATGGTGGTGAAGATGGTTGCCAGGTAAGGCCAGATGTGAATTCCTACAAACAAGCCAAACTATCTTCCTTGTCTTTATGTAATTGTATTTTTAAAGCTTCCAGGCCATCAAACTTCACTTCACTTCGTAAATATTTTTTTACAATAACCCTGATGGTTTCGCCGTAGATCTCTTTTTCAAAATCAAAAATATTCACTTCTGTAACCCGAATCTTGCCATTAACGGTAGGCCTGAAGCCGATGCTCATCATGCCTTTGTAGGTTTTGCCTTCAACAACAGCATATACGGCATAAATACCATCTCCCAGAGCTATCTTTTCTTCATCGGTACTTTTTAGATTGGCAGTTGGGTAGCCAATGGTACGGCCGATCTTATCGCCATGAAAAACTTCGCCTTCAAAGAAAAATTCATAGCCCAGGAAGTTATTGGCCTCTTCAATATTGCTTTGTAAGATGGCATTACGGATATTGGTGCTGCTTACTTTGATGGTATTAAGTACATGCTCGGGTATTTCTTTCAGCCTGTAATTATAAACCGGTGCCTTTTCTTCCATCAGCTTATAATCACCGGTTCTTTCTTTTCCAAAGCGATGATCATAGCCAATAATAATGGTATGCGGCCTGAATTTTTCAACAAGAAAATCCTGTATATATTCTTCGGCTGTCTGGCTGGCAAAATAGTCTGTGAATGGAACAATTACGAGGTGATCAATACCTGTCTTTTCCAGCAATTCGATCCGCTCAGGCAAAGTATTTATCAGCCTTACACCGGTAATTACCGAGGAAACAACCTTACGTGGATGCGGATGAAAAGTAATGATGACTGATTCGCCATTGGCGCTGGCAGCCTCTTCCTTTAAATTGTCAATGATCTGCCTATGCCCCAGGTGAACGCCATCAAAAGTACCGATGGTGATGACAGCATTTTTAAATCCGGGCAGGTTATTTATGTCGCGGTGTATTTGCATAATTCAGAAGTGCAAATCTAATTGATAATTTTATAATGGATATTGGATAATTGCTTTGTAATTTGCGGCAGAATTTTGACTTTTTATTTTTGA
>Ga0193752_1003775_pt1 | contig 10232 bp, 8 predicted proteins | sample H1c1metaG_FD_144924 | JGI IMG/M metagenome (GOLD analysis project Ga0193752, IMG submission 144924) | Soil microbial communities from a riparian zone of the East river system, Colorado, United States - H1c1 | ecosystem: Environmental > Terrestrial > Soil > Riparian zone | place: USA: East River...
ATGACAGCCGATCCATCCCGAACTCCTCGGCACGCTTGAGCATGCGGACGGCGCCCCGAGGGCCCCAGAATCGCAGCGTCTCGCTGCGCCCCTGGAGCGACATTGTACGCATGAGCCCGATTACTCCGATCACGTGGTCGGCGTGAAAGTGCGTGAAAAAGATGTCCTCGAGGCTGAACGAAACGCCGTAGCGCATCATCTGCCGCTGCGTGCCCTCTCCGCAGTCGAAGAGCAGGGTCTCGCCTTCGCGCACGATGGCCACGGAGGCCACGTTGCGCTCGACCGTGGGACGCGATGCGGAAGTGCCGAGCAGGCGGATAGAGAGCGACATGGCGGCGAAATATACTCGCGGCGGCCCGGGCTTTGCCCACTCTGTCAGTGTCGGACTCGTAGCGCGCAAATAGTGGATACGTCCACGCTTACACGCACGGGTCCGCAAGTTGCACACGAGAACGGTATCGCGGCCTCGCAAGGGGCCCAATTCTTCAAGGAGGAGCTGTAAATGGCGATCAAACCGAACGACGAAGAGCGCAGCTTCGGCGCAGATCGGGAGCGTCAGCGCGAGGTTTCCAACGAAAGCGCACGGTCAGCGCGCCCATCGAACGGCGAGAACGATAGCGCGTCGGAATCTGGGTCGGCGCCACGTGGGCGAAGCAACCGCGGCTTTGCTTCGATGGACCGCAGCAAGCAGCGCGAGATCGCCAGTAAAGGCGGCCGCGCGGCGCACCAGAAGGGAACGGCTCATGAGTTCGATTCGGGCGAAGCGCGTGCCGCCGGCCGCAAGGGCGGTGTGACGGTCAGCCGGAATCGCGAGCACATGGCGGCCATTGGCCGTCGTGGGGGCGAAGCCCGCGGTGCCAATCGCGCTGCGAGACTGCAAGGGCAAACGCCGAGCGAGCAGAACGGCACCTCGCCGAGCGCCAGCCAGAACGGTAGCAATCGCTTTCAGGGCGATCGCGAAGTCGGTCTGGGCAATAACTCGTCGCAGCAGCAACGTGCGAGCGCCCAGCCGCAACGCCCAAGCGGGAACTCGCTGGGGGGCGAGCCGCGGGGCGTGTCGAGCGACGAGCGCAACGTCGAGCGACCGTAGGATCGGTCAGTCAGCTTAGCGATTGATCGCGGACAGCGAAAACGGCACATCGGACTTCGGTCCGGTGTGCTGTTTCGCTTTTGTGCTGTCGTCCCGAGCGAAGTCGAGCGACGTGCTCTTTCCGTTGATGGTGTCGTCCCGAGCGAAGTCGAGGGACCTGCTCTTCCGTAGTCACGCCCCCGCGCACTCGCCATGCGATGAGTATCGTCCCATTTTTCCCCGATGATTTTGTCCCTGATCCTCGTTGCCGCGCAACTCGCTGCGACGACAACTCCGCGCGATTCCGCCGCGACTGCCGGCGCTCGTAACCCCGCCTACGCCGCCGACGGACGACTCGCGCTCAGCATTCGTGGCGACATCTGGGTGCGCAGCGGCGCCGGAAATGACGCGCATTGGACTCAACTGACCTCCGGCCCCGCGTGGGATCGGCAGCCAGCGTGGGCTCCCGACGGATCCTCGATCGTCTACGCCTCCAACATCACCGGCGGCGGCGACCTCTATCGCATCGCCGTCGGACCAACCGGCGCAGCCGCCGCGCCCGAGCGCATCACCAGCGCTCCCGAGGCGGAAGGGGAACCGTCCATCTCATCGGACGGCTCCATCATCTTCGCCAAGGGCGCCCCAGGACGGACGAAAATCTGGATCCGTACGCCCGCGGGAGCGGAGCGTCGCTTCACGCGCGGTGAGAATGGCGCCGAGCGCTGGCCAGCCTGGTCGCCGGACGGGAATCGCGTCGCGTACAGCGCAATGCGAGAGGACCGCACTCGCCTTCGTGTTCGCTGGGTCGCTGGCGACTCCGACCGTGTCGTCGTCGAGGATCGCGACGCCGAACATGCCGCGTGGTCGCCGCGCGGTGATCGCATTGCGTTCGCCACGCGCAATGGACGGGCAGGAGTCTGGATCACTACGCCCGACGCGCGCTATGTGAACCTCGCGAGCGCGCAACGCGCCGAGCCGGCGTGGTCACCCGATGGACGCACCCTCGCTCTCGCCGAGCTTCCCGGACCCGACGTCGGCTACAATGGCGATCCGGATCGCGTCGGCGATCGCGAAGTGCGCGACGACTTTGGAACCACGGGCCGACTCTGGTTCGTTGACGCACCTGTGCCGCCTGACGCGGGCGCATTGGCGTCGTCGCTTCCGCAGCTCGATCGTCGCCGCCGCAACGCCGATGCATTCGCGGCGTTCTGGTCGCGCATGGACACGCTCTATTTTCGGAGCTCGCCCTCGCGTCATGAGCGCTGGGATGCGCTGCGCGCCGCGTACACGGAGCGCGCACTTGCCGCCACGAGCGAGGTCGCACTCGAGCAACTGCTGCACGACATGCTGCGCGAGCGTCCGACGTTGCGCGATCCCGCGATCGGTACCGCCGCAGTTTCGAGTGCGCATCCGGTAGCCACCGCTGCCGGCCTCGAGATGCTGCGCAAAGGCGGCAACGTCGTCGATGCCGCCGTCGCCGTGTCGCTCGCGCTTGGCGTCGTCGAACCCGATGCCAGCGGCTTAGGTGGCTACGGCCAGATGCTCGTGCAGCTCCGCGCGATGGATCATCCTGCGCTTATCGAGTTCATGACGCGCGCACCCGAGGAGGCCTCGCTGGCCAACGGTGCCCTTCTGCGGCGCGGCATTAGTCCACCCGACGGACCCATTCTCGTCAACGTACCGGGCACGCTTGCCGGGATGGAGCTCGCCTGGAAGAAGTACGGCAGCAAGAAGGTCACGTGGGCGGAGCTCGTCGCGCCGGCAATTCGCGCGGCGGAGCTGGGCTACGTCGTGAGCGAAGGGCTCGCCACCACGCTGGCCACCGAGCGCGAACACTTCCAGAAGTACGCGGGCAGCAAGGCGCTCTTCTTTCCCAAGGGCGAGCCACTTCGCGCTGGTGACACGCTGCGCAATCCCGATCTCGCGCGGACGCTCCGTACCATCGCCGACAGCGGCGCGTCGTCGTTCTACTCCGGCTCGATCGCTCGGCGCATTGTTGCCGACCTGCGCGGCCAGGGCAACGCGATGCGACTCACCGACATGTCGCGCTACTATGCCGCGGAGCGTGAGCCTGTCTCCGGCATGTATCGCGGGTACACCGTGTACTCGAGTGCACCGCCCGTATCCGGTGGCGCGACACTCGTGGCGCAGCTCAACCTGCTCGAGCAGCAGGGTGCGATCAAACCGTACAGCGAAGACGCCCTGAGCCTGCACGCGATGATCGAAGCGTGGAAGCTGGTACCATCGACACGTGGACGCATCGCGGATCCGGGGCTGTGGCCGATCAAGCTCGATGCGTTTCTCAGCAAGGACACGGCGAAGACGCGGTGGCGCTGCTTCAATGCTCAACGTTCGCTCACACCGGCCGACATTCGCGGCGATAGCCTGCCGTGTGCGAAGCAGGGTACGCGCGTCTCGTCAGTTACGTCGGGTGACGACATGGAATCACTCTGTTCTGATCACGACGCGTTTGCGAGCGAGCGTTTCTGCCACCGCACCGGCACGACGGCCTTCGCCGCGGCAGACGCCGACGGCAACGTCGTGAGTGTGACGCAGACGCTCGGCACATGGGGCGGCAACTTCTACGTCTCGCCGGGCCTTGGCTTCCTCTACAACGACAAGCTCACGTCGTTCGGTAGCGACCCGGATGAATACGGCGCTCGCCTTCCTAACGCGCGACATGGCAGTACGCTCGCACCCACGATCGTCTTTCGCGGTGAAGGCGCGATGAAGCGACCGGTGCTCGCCGCTGCCGCCGCGGGCAATGCATGGATCACTTCCGCGGTCTACTCGGCCGTCACGGGCGTGATCGACCAGCATCTCGACGCGCAGCATGCGATCGAGCTGCCGCGATTCCTGATTGGGCAGCAGCGTGGTGAGGTCCGCACCGATTACATGATCCAGATCGAGGACGGCTTTTCGCCGTCTGCGCTGCGCGCGCTCAACGCGATGGGCCACGCGTTCCAGCGTATCTCGCTCCCAGGTGAGTTGCGCATGGGCTACGCGGCGGTCATCACCATCGGCGACAAGGACGTGATGGCTGGTGCCGATCCGCGGCGCGCTGGAGAAGCTGGAGCTGTCGGTTGCAAGGACGACAAGGGCGAAGGCTGCCGGAAGTAGCGGCCGTGGAGCGCCGAACTTACCGCTGTCATCCCGCAGGCGCGAAGCGCCTGTCGGGACCTACTTTCGTGCCGATTATGGCCGGCCACGGGGTGAGTTATGGTAGGTCCCGACACTCGTTGACGCTCGTGCGGGATGACAGTTCCGCTTTTACTTCACGATAGCCGACCAACGCGCATCATCGATGTTGCCGCCCGACACAATGATGACGATCGGTCCTTCGAGCCCGCCAGCCTCACCGCCGAGTACCGCAGCGACGCCACACGCACCTGATCCTTCGACGCGCGCGCCATGCTCCTTCGCCATCCACGCGATGGCGGCGGCGACCTCCGCCTCGCTGACGACGCGCATTTCGTCGATGGATTCTTCGCCGATCGCAAACCCTTCATCGTCGATCTGACCCGAGAGTCCGTCCGCGAGCGTCGGCGGCGTCTCGATGTCAACGCGATGTCCCGCTGAGAGTGACGCGGCCATCGCGTTGGTGTTCTCGCTCTGCGCGCCGACGATGCGCACGTGAGGTCCCACCGCGCGCACGAGCGCCGCCACGCCGCCAACGAGACCGCCCCCACCCACGGGAACGACGAGCGTCCGCACTCCTGGCAGCTCCTCGAGAATCTCGAGCGCGACGGTGCCCTGTCCGGCCAGTACCGCATCGCCCGCGCAGGGATTCACGAAGGTCATGCCGTGGGACTCCGTGAATGCCAGCGCCGCATGATGCGCCGCGTCGTAGTGCGGCTGAGACTCATCGACCTCCGCACCGAGTGCGAGAATCCCGTCACGCTTCACTCTCGGCGCATTCGACGGCACGAAGATGCGAGCCCGCACCCTGAGCAATCGCGCGGCGTGCGCGATTCCGAGACCGTGATTCCCCGCCGACGAGGCGACGATGCCGCGCTCGCGCGCGTCCGGCGGCAGCGTGGCGAGCGCATTGTACGCGCCGCGTAGCTTGAATGAGCCGGTGACCTGCTCATTCTCGCACTTGAGAAAGACGTCGGTACCGGCGATCTCGCTCAGCGGCTTCGAGCGGACGAGTGGAGTGCGCGCGACAATGCCGCGCAGGCGATGTGCGGCGGCGATGACTTCGGTGGGGGCGGGAAGCATCCGGCAAAGTTATGCTGCGGTTCCCGCTGTGTCTCAGGGCGGCTCGTTACGCGCTCCTGACCCCTCCTGTTGACACCACCGACCAGCTAGTTACATTCAAACAAGTACAGAGCGGCCCCGCACGGTTGCGGGGCCGTTCCCGTATTTCCCACGTTCGCGGCGGTCAGCTGCCTCGAGCCCGCGACATAGCGGGGCTGTAGCTCAGCTGGGAGAGCGCGCCGTTCGCAACGGCGAGGTCAGGGGTTCGATCCCCCTCAGCTCCATTGATGATATGTGTGGTTGGCACGATACTCGCCAATCTATGTTTTTGCCCGCCGCCGTTCGGTAGGACGGAGAGTTCCAATGATGGCGCGCGTGGCAAGTTCCTGACGCTCGGCCAAGAGCCTGAGCAGACAGACGCCGCGATCCTACGGGATCGCGGCGTTTTGAATTCCTGCCGGTTGCTAGTGAACGAGCACCGAGCGCGCATCGTCTCGCAGCGCGAGGAACAGCTCGCGCAGCCACTGGCTCTCCTCCTTCTCCACTCGCGCGCCGAAGTCGTCGATCGCCGTGCTGCTCAGCGAGTTGATGAACTTGAGCACTGCGCTTTCCTGCACGGCGAGCCGAGTCTGCCGCACCAGGACCGTCTGTTGGTCCGCCTCTCCGGCACGCAGTCCCATTCGGAAGAGCGCGCCTTCACCGCTGAAGAGATAGCGCAGCGGAGCGCGAATCAATCGAGCCGTGACGAGCGGCAAGTTCCAACTTGGCTCCTTCCGCGCCGTCAGCGTCCAGTCGTGCTCCCGATCGCCGCGCGTAGAATTCACGAATTCCATCGACAGGTCGTGGAAGCCGACGGTGAACACTTTCACCTTGACCGTGAAGTCGGCGAGCACCACGAGAGTGTCGGGAATGGGCTTCGGCGGCCCGGTGAGCGGAACGAGATGCCCGCCTTGCGACCGCAGGCGAATCGTCAGGAAGCGATCGCGATACTGCGCGTCCAGATAGCCGACGCCCGTGCGGTCGGCGATGAAGAAGTGAAAGCGCGCCGGATCCACATATCGGTGCACGTAATCACCGAAGGCCGGGAAGCGCTGCTTCAGTTGCTCCGAGTGCACCGAGATGCCGAGCGTCACCGCGGTGGTGCCGTCGGCCAATTGGACGGGATGCAGCGAGTCCAGCGAAAACGCGCTGCCGAGCGCGAGGGACGTCCGCGGTGCAGATGCGAGGATGTCGGTGCGCGCATCGCGCTCGCTGAGCCCTTCGCCCGCCGTGAGCAGCCGAGATATGACGAGCGCAATGTCGTTCGGACGCGCATTGCCGAGCGCGAAGTCCACGCTGGTGTCCCATCGGTACTGTCCGTCGGCGAGCTTGCTGAGCGTCGTGACGTGACGTCCATCCGCGGGCTTTGCCGGTGCGGGAATGCCGCGCCGCGACGCCATGACGTACTTGTCGTCGACGAGCGAGCCGAATGTCTCGAGGATGCGCACGGGCCCCGACGTGCCAGTCCACGCCGCCGTATCGTCGAACACGCGAGATGGCGACAACGCGCCTTTCGTCATCTGCACGCGCGCGTACTCGTATTTGGGGTTGCGAACGATGTCGACGTAACGATCGGCCAGCCCGCCGAATAATTGGTCGGCGCTCGCGCGTGCGCGCAGCCCGGCTCCGAAGCCGGACAGGCTCTCTCGGCAGGCGACGGCGAACAGCGAAAGGAGCGGGAGCGTCCAACCGAGCACGCGGGTGGTGCGTCGACGGCGTGCGAGGGGCGTGGTGATGGTCAGCGGAGCTCCAGCAATGTGAACGAAAGGGGTTGAAGCAACATCCTACCTCGGCTATCTTACAAGCGTTCCGCCTGCGGTGCATTTCGATAGGCGGTTTTTGCTGCCCCTTGGTGTAACTGGCAACACGTCCGCCTCTGGAGTGGAAGAGTCCAGGTTCGACCCCTGGAGGGGCAATCGAAAGCCCGGCCCGCTGATGCGGGGGCCGGGCTTTCGTCGTTCGCAGGGCAAGGCGCGTTGCTAGCTTTGCGCGATGATCATTGGACACGTCGGCGTCGCCTTCGCCGCGAAGGCGCGGTGGCAGCGCATACCATTGACAGCGTTGCTCGTCGCGACCTTCGCCACGGACATCCTGCGTGAGGTGCTGGGCGCCCTGCGTCTGCCGCCGTGGCAGACGACGCTTTACTCCCACGCGCTGCCCTGGAGCGCCATCCTCGCCGCCGTCGCCGGCGCACTCGCCTGGGCCGCACTGCGCGATCGCTCGGCGTTCTTCGTCGTGTTCGGCGTCGTGCTCTCGCACGTCGCGCTCGACTTGATCTCCGGTAGCAAGCCGCTGTGGAACAACGGCCCACAAGGGATCCACCTGGGGATGGTCGAACCGCTGGAGTTGATGATCGAGGTCGCGATCATGCTGGCGGGCTGGTATCAGCTGCGCCGAGTCACCACATCGAGATGGCTGAAGCAGTGGCCGGTGCCGGCACTCCTCGTCCTCCTCCAGGTGGGAAGCGTCGTCGGTTCGATCAGCCAACGACCGTACGCGACGCGATGTCTCGTGGCGCCCCTCAGCACCTGCACGGGCGATTCATGGTTGACCAAGCGCTGGGAGACGACGCCGTTCTGGTGAGCGGAGGAAGGGTCGGAAGGCAACAGAGGAAGCAGGATTACACCCCTTGCATTCAGGCCCGAAGAGATTATCTTAGTTCTAAGATGAATTCCGAAACCGCCACCAAACGAGCCACACGGGCAAAGGATGTCACGAGCAGCGATGCCGTCGACACCGCGCTCAGGCTGTGGGTAGTTCTGGCACGAGCGTACGGGGCAGTTGCCAAGCAGGCCGAGCGGGACATCGCTCGGCATGGTCTCACGGGCATGGAGTTCGGGATCCTCGAGGTGTTGCATCACAAGGGCCCGCTGCTGCTCGGCGAGATTCAACGGAAGGTCCTCGTCACCAGCGGCGGAATCACCTATCTCGTCGACAAGCTCGAGGCGAAAGGACTGGTCGAGCGGCAGGAATGCCCGGAGGACCGCAGGGCACGATACGCGGCCCTCACACCAGATGGTGCGACGCTCATCCGGAAGATCTTTCCGGCGCACGCCAAGGTGATGGCTCAGGTGCTCTCCGGTCTGGACCCGCAGGAGCAGATCGCCGCCACGAAGCTGCTCCGCAAGCTCGGGCTAGCCGCAGCAGACGAGACAGAGGAGTAGCAAACAGGATCGGAACTAAAACGCTCAGGCCCAGATATCTCAGTTCTAAGTTATTAATCAGTAAGTCAACCCTCAACACAGGTACATCGACATGTCCGCATCAGCCGCACCAATCGCCACCACCTGGAAGCTTGACCCCTCTCACAGCACGGTCGAGTTTTCCGCCAAGCACATGATGTTCACCACGGTCAAGGGTCGCTTCGCTGACGTCGAAGGAACGATCAACGCTCCCAACGGCACGCTCGACGGAGCATCCGTCGTCGCGACGATGAAGGTCGTCAGCATCGACACGCGCACCGAACAGCGCGACCAGCACCTCCGCTCGGCCGACTTCCTCGATGCCGAGAATTATCCAGAAATCACGTTCAAGAGCACGAAGCTCGACGGTACCAAGGAGAAGTTCGCCATGACCGGCGACCTCACCATTCGCGGCACGACGCGTCCGGTCACGCTCGACGTCACGTATGAGGGCACGGGAATGGATCCGTGGGGCAACGAGCGCATGGGCTTCAGCGCTTCAGGCAAGATCGATCGTCGCGAATTCGGGCTCGTCTGGAATCAGGCGCTCGAGACAGGCGGGGTCCTCGTCGGCAACGACGTGAAGATCCAGATCGACGCACAGGTCATCCGCGGGTAATTCAAAATGGACCTCATCGGCATTCACCACCTAACGGCCGTCTCGGGAAAGATCCGGGACAACCACCTCTTCTACACGGGGCCGCTCGGCATGCGCCTCGTGAAGCGGAGCGTCAATCAGGACGACGTGAGCGCGTACCACCTCTTCTATGCCGACGCGAAGGGGACACCGGGTACGGATCTCACCTTCTTCGACTGGCCGGTTCCCGCCGAGCGCCGCGGAACGAATTCCATCGCGCGAACGAGTCTCCGGGTTGCCGGTGGCGCTTCGCTCGAGTGGTGGAAGACGCACCTGCGCGAGAATGGAGTGAAGGCCAGTGAGGTCATCGAGCGCGACGGTCGTCTGACCGTCGACTTCGAGGATCCTGAAGGTCAGCGGCTCTCGCTCGTGGATGACAAGGGGGCGGGCGAGACGCATCCATGGGACAAGAGCCCCGTTCCCGCGGCGTATCAGGTGCGCGGACTCGGGCCAATCACGCTCAGCGTGCCCGATATCAAGGGTACGGACGCAATGCTTCAGAAGGCCATGAACATGCGCCCTGTCCGCGAGTACGCACACCCGGACAACGCCGCACACACAGTGCACGTGTACGAGATGGGCAACGGAGGAGCGGGCTCCGAGCTGCACGTTGCCGTGCAGCCGGGTCTCGCGCCGGCGCGTCAGGGCGCGGGGGGCGTGCATCACGTCGCCTTCCGTACTCCCGACGCGGACTACGACGCATGGGCCGAACGTCTGCGCACACTCGGGATTCCGAACAGCGGGAAGGTCGATCGCTTCTGGTTCCGCAGTCTGTACTTCCGCGAGCCGAATGGAATTTTGTTCGAGATCGCGTCCGAAGGGCCGGGCTTCGGAGTCGACGAGAGCGAGGCCACGCTCGGCGAAAAGGTCGTGTTGCCGCCGTTTCTCGAGGGTCGCCGTGAGGAGATCGTCTCGAAGCTGAAGCCGATCGACTGAGGCCAGGTCATCCGGGCGTTCCACGTCCGGATGACGTCTCGGCAATGCCGCCGGATATGTTAGGGGTGATGCCACCCTTCCGGCGCGCACTCCACACCATTCGCACTGCGACGACCGTATCCGCGGCGCGTCCGGCGTATGCTGCAGGGATTCGCGCGTCGCTGGCGAC
>Ga0193752_1003776_pt1 | contig 10231 bp, 8 predicted proteins | sample H1c1metaG_FD_144924 | JGI IMG/M metagenome (GOLD analysis project Ga0193752, IMG submission 144924) | Soil microbial communities from a riparian zone of the East river system, Colorado, United States - H1c1 | ecosystem: Environmental > Terrestrial > Soil > Riparian zone | place: USA: East River...
ACCGCACTACGATAGATATTTCCCGACAATAGGCATTCTTCGTCCGACGCCGAAGGCCTTGCTGCTTACGCGGATGATCGGACAAAACTGGTTGCGTTTGTACTCATTGGTATTAACCATCTTCAGTATCCTGGCAACAAGGGCATCATTGATGCCCATAGCGATAATCTCGCGTGGGCCCTGTCGCTTTTCAATATACTGATACAATACCTTATCAAGAAGGCTGTAGTCGGGTAGGCTGTCGGTGTCCACCTGTCCCGGGCGCAGTTCAGCCGATGGCGGTTTCACAAGAATATTAGCCGGAATCAGCTCTCTTGACTTATTAATATATGCCGCCAGTGCAAAGACCTGCATCTTGTACACATCACCAAGCACGCTGAGGCCACCGGCCATGTCTCCATAGAGCGTTCCGTAACCCGTGGCCAACTCGCTCTTATTAGAGGTGTTGAGCAATATGTAACCGAATTTATTCGCAAATGCCATCAACAAATTGCCTCTTGAACGACTTTGAATATTCTCCTCGGCGATGTTGAAAGGGAGGTCTTTGAACACCGGTTTCAATGTGGCGATAAAACTGTCGTAGATCTCTTTAATCGGAATGATGTCATATGGGTTGCCCAGGTTTTTGCTGAGTTGCTCGGCGTCGCTCACCGAATGACCCGTTGAATATGCTGAGGGCATGAGCACGGCCCGCACATTTTCGGCCCCAAGTGCTTCAACGGCCAGTGCGATGGTCACCGCACTGTCTATGCCTCCTGAAGAACCAACGATGGCCTTGGTGAAGTTCATCTTTATAAAATAATCGCGGATACCCAGCAACAGCGCGTTATGGATCTGTGCGATATTATCTTCCCTGGTAAGAAAACTGATGATCTTTTCAGGATCCTGGACCCTGGCCACTCTCATCTCCTTGTCCAGTTGTTGAATTTCGGCGGTCTTGTTCTCACTGTGTTTATCGGTCTTGCCCTTCGTCAGTTCTGACAGATCCACGGTACCAAAATCCTCTTCAAAATATTTCATCGTGAGCGCCTTCTCGCCGTTCTTGTCGAAGACGAGACTGCCGCCATCAAAGATGATCTCCGTTTGTGATCCTACTGTATTGCAGTAGATCATCGGAATACCATACTTCAACACATTCGCCCGGATTACCTCCTCCCGGTCATCATCGTGATCATAATCAAAGGGAGAAGCGGAGATATTGATCATGATATCCGGGTGCTGGCCAATCAGCTGGTCCATCGGGGCAGAGCGGTACAAAGGATTATCACTGAGGTTCCAGAGATCCTCACATATGGTCAGCGCTATGCGCGTACCTCTGAAGGGTATCACCTGCCATTCAAAAGCCGGTTCAAAATACCGGTACTCATCAAAAACATCGTAAGTAGGCAGAAGGGTCTTTCGCGCGATGCCCTGTACGCGGCCTTCATAGAGGAGCCAGGCAGCGTTGAAAAGATCCTTGCCTTCCGGTGACGAATTCTTCTCGGGAGCGCCTATTATCACTCCGATCCCCGGGGTGTGGTTTTTTATCAGTTCAACAGCGTTATAGGATTGCCGGATGAAATCATTAAACTCCAGAAAATCCCTTGGAGGATACCCACAAACACAGAGTTCGGAGAACACCACCAGGTCGGCTCCCTCTTTCACAGCAGTATCAATGCCCCTGATAATTTTCTCAACATTCGACTTGAAATTTCCAATATGATAATTCTGTTGTGCCAGCGCGATCTTCATACCCCAAATTTCGTACTTTTCAAAAATGAAACCGGTTTCTTTTATCCTCTTATCCTTCCTTGTTCTTCTGATTTCCTGCGGTGATAAAAAAGGACCGGACCTTACGGGTATCAAGGTGCAGCTTCAAACAGAGAGATTTGAAAAAGCCCTCTTTGCGATCGACACCAACAACCTCTCCCGTTCCCTCGATGAACTGTATAACCGCTATCCCGGCTTTTTTAAAGACTACACAACCAACATCCTTGGCATACCCCCTGTTAACGATTCGGGAATGCAGACTATGAAGGTGTTCAGGCAGTTCCTGAGTGACTATCGTTCCGTGTATGATTCGGTAAACAAACTCATTCCTGATATTTCTAGGGAGAAGGAACAAGTTGTGACTGGCCTCAAACACGTAAAATATTATTTCCCCTCTTACAAACTTCCTTCGAGACTCATCACTTTCATCGGACCCATGGATGCCTTTTTCCAGGGATCAACCGGCGGTTATGGCGATGTGATCACTCAGGACGCTCTGGCAGTGGGATTACAACTGCACCTGGGCACCAGATTTTCGATGTACAACACGGAGATGGGACTTGCTCTTTTTCCCGCCTATGTATCTCGCAAGTTCAGCAGGGAATACATACCGGTTAACTGCATTAAGAATATTATTGATGACCTCTACCCGGATCAGAGCGCCGACAAGGCGCTGATCGAACAAATGATTGAAAAGGGAAAACGGATCTACCTGGCCGACCTGCTGCTACCCGACCTCGATGATACGCTGAAGATCGGGTACAGCGACAAACAACTAAAGGGTTGTTATACCAACGAAGGGCTGATCTGGAATAATTTTGTCACCAATGGACTGGTGTACAACAACGATCCTTCTATCATCAAGAATTATATCGGCGATGCGCCAAATACTCCTGAATTCGGAGAAGGCGCTCCTGGTTATATCGGGTTATTCGTTGGCTGGCAGATTGTAAAAAAATACATGAGCAGTCATGAAGATCTTTCACCGGACGCACTGATGAAAACCGACGCCAAAAAACTTTTCGAAGAAAGCCGTTACCGTCCTAAATAGATGGAAGCACTGCCATGGCGGGAGTAAGAGTCACGGGTTTTTTGCCCAACTGACGCATCATCCTGAAGTGTGAGGCAACAGCGCCACTCATCGAATCGTAAACATTGTAGGGGAGTTCGTGTTTTTCGCAAACCTGTTCAACGATCTTGCTGATGGCCGGATAATGAACGTGACTGACACGGGGAAACAAATGATGTTCTACCTGGTAATTCAAACCACCCACGAACCACGAGATCATTCTATTGCCAGGGGCAAAATTAGCGGTGGTCTTCACCTGGTGAATGGCCCATTCATTTTCAATAAGTGTGGGGTTGATGCCCGCGGCTTCAAATTCGGTGTGTTCGACCACATGTGCCAGCTGGAATACCAGCGCCAGCGTAAGGCCCAGCATCACATGCATGGAAGCAAAGCCAATAGCCCAGGGACCCCAACCGACTATGGATACAGGGACTACTATATAAAAGAGGACATATAATACCTTACTGAGCCAGAAAACCAGGTGTTCGTTCGAACTCATTTTCTGTAAGGGCGTCGCAAACACCCTTTTTGTAAAGTATTTCGTGAAATCCATGATGAAAACCCAGGCAAAGGAAGAAATGGCATAAACCAGCACCACATAAAAATGCTGGAATCTGTGCGCAGGAAACCATTTTTGGGTAGTACACTGGCGCATCACCGGGCTCTTTGCGATATCATCATCAATTCCATCGACATTGGTATAGGTATGATGGATGATGTTATGTTTGAATTTCCAGATAAACGCATTGCCTCCCAATGCATTCAGAGACAGGCCAAGGGTATCGTTTACCCATTTCCTGCTGGAGTAACTGCCATGACAGGCGTCATGCATGATGTTGAACCCTATACCGGCAAGAACGAACCCAAAGAGACCACTGAGGGCCACACCTGCCAGAACGGGCATGGAGACGGCCAAGAGAATGACATATAAACCAACGGCGATCGGAACCAGTGTCATCGTTTTTAGAAAAAGTGAAAAATTTCCTGTTTTTCTGATCTTATTTTCAGTAAAATACTGGTCTACACCGCATTTTAAATCATTGAAGAACGCTTTATCGCCGTTCTTGAAAGTTACTTTAGCCATTGTAGCTAAGATATACGAATACCTTCAGGAAACGCTGCATGGATCATGTTAAAATTCTAAAATTACATGGAAACACTAATTGTTTCCTCAATGGTCAGACACGCACCTTGGATTTAATGAGGTTTCTGGCGGCAATCATTTGATCATGATCAATGAAGGAATCAGTAGGAACCAGAAAAAATGAGCGGGAATCGAAATAAAGATGAAAAAAATTAGGGCTTTCCACGAATTTACTGAAGGACTTCCAGGGCCAGCTTTTTTCTCCCTTTTCCGTTCGAAGCGTCACCATTTCTTCGGCAAAATCCAAACTGAAATGATCCTGGAAGGTATGCGAGCGCCTGTAGATGTTTTGGGGGAGCAGCCGCCAGAAGATCAGCATGAGGAGAAACCAAAGCACGGAAAATAAGAGAAAAGACAGGGGTTGAATGATCTTGAAATACAGTAGTATAGCGGAGAAGATGGCAAAAATATTGACCAGTATCAGTAGGATCTTGATTTCCGGCCTGCTGAGAAAATGGTAGCGCAGGCCCTGGATAACCTGCTTCTTGTCGTATGAGAATTCAATCGTCATTTCTGCAAGATAATCGTTCAGGTCACAAAAAAACTTAGCATCATCGCCGGAGAAGGAAAATTTTTTGGGTAAAAAAAACCACCCGCAGCCGCAGGTGGTCCATATTTATCTGTAACCGTCCAAAGTAAAGGGGGATTCGCTTGAGCCTTAACTGCAACCCATACTGTTGCCGCAGTTCAGGCATTTATAACAGGTGCCGCTCCTGATGGTGATATGTCCGCAGGTATTACAGGCAGGCGCATCACTTTGCATGCTTTTGGCAGCAGCATTCACGGCATCCATGTTGGAAAGATCCGGTTTCGGGGGGTTGCTCTTTTTTGACTGTTTTCCGTCAGGGCCTGTTTTAGATTCCTGGGATGGTCTTGGTTCCTGACCAGGTTTGGACACAGGTCCCAGGATCCTGATATCGCTGAGTTCAGGAGTGGAGGGAGCGATGGACGATCCCGATTCGTCCCAATCACCCTCACCCGTATTCATGATTTCGGGTTGCTGCCGAGATATTCGTAGGCTAGTGCCCTGAAGATAAAGTCAACGATGGAGGTGGTGGTCTTGATGTTTGGATGATCCACCATTCCGGCAGGCTCGAATCTGGTAAAAACAAATTTTTCAACAAACTCTTCGAGGGGTACGCCATATTGCAGTCCAATGGAAATGGCGATCGCAAAACAGTTGAGCATGCTCCTCATCGTCGCGCCTTCCTTCGCCATGTCGATAAAGATCTCACCTACGGTTTCGTCGCTGTATTCCCCGGTTCTGAGAAATAAGGCCTGACCATTGATTTTGGCTTTCTGGGTAAACCCTCTTCTTTTTGCGGGAAGGGTCCTGCGTTCGACGATCGTCGCCAGCTGACGCTTCAGTTTGGTATCCGGAGACGATTGTACGCGTTTCTGAACTTCCTCAAGCAATTCCTGAACGGTGAGTTTCCCCAGGTCTACGATCTTCGAACCCGTTGGCTGTTCTGATTCTTTTGTTTCTGCTTTGGTTTCGCCCTTTGGCTCCGCAACAGTCTTTTTCTTGTCAGATTTATTACTCAGTGGCTGTGATAATTTTGAACCGTCACGGTAAAGAGCGCAGGCTTTCAGTCCGAGCTGCCAGCTGAGCATATAGGCGTCAGCAATCTCATCCACAGTTGCTTCATTGGGAAGGTTGATGGTCTTGGAGATGGCACCGCTAATAAAAGGCTGAGCCGCGGCCATCATGCGGATATGACCGTGCGCATGGATGAACCGTTCTCCTTTCTTGCCGCATTTATTGGCGCAGTCAAATACGGGCAGGTGTTCGGCCTTGAGCAGGGGCGCGCCTTCCACGGTCATGGTACCACAGACATAGTCATTGGCCTTTTCAATCTGCTCATCAGTGAATCCAAGCGCTTCCAGGACGCTCCATTCAAAATTGAAATATTGTTCGGGGTTGAAACCGAGGCGCTGCATACATTCCTCGCCGAGTGTGTACACATTGAAAACAAAACCGATTTCAAATGCGGAACCCACTGCCGCGTCGAGTTTTTTAATCTCTTCCGCTATAAAGCCCTTTTCACTCAACGACTGATAATTGATATGGGGTGCGCCCGAAAAATTTCCGGATCCGACGGCATATTTGATAATCCCATCTATCTCTTTTTCGGAATAGTTCAGATTCTTTAATGCTGCCGGAACTGACTGGTTAATGATCTTGAAATAACCGCCACCGCTCAGTTTCTTGAATTTTACCAGCGCAAAGTCGGGCTCAACCCCTGTAGTGTCGCAGTCCATCACGAGTCCGATGGTACCGGTTGGTGCGATTACCGTGGTCTGTGCATTGCGGTAGCCGTACTTCTCTCCCAGCTGCACCGCCTCATCCCAGGCCTTGGTGGCGGCAGTGAGCAGATAATCCGGGCAATATTTTGCCTTGATGCCTGAGGGCTTGGTGTGTAGCTGTTCATACTCGTCGGCATCATAGGCAGCAAGCCGGTGATTGCGCATTACTCTAAGCATCGCCTCCCTGTTTTCGGCATACTTCGGGAAGGGCCCATGAACGGAAGCCAGTTCTGCAGAGGTTTTATATGCAACACCTGTCATGATAGCGGAGATCGCCCCTGTGATGGCGCGCGCTTCTTCCGAATCGTAAGGAATGCCCAATACCATCAGCATGGAACCCAGGTTCGCATAACCAAGACCGAGAGTACGGTAGTCGTAACTTAACTGGGCCACTTCCCTGGACGGAAACTGTGCCATCAGTACGGATATTTCCAGAACGGTGGTCCATAACCTGCAGGTATAAGCGAAACCATCGACATCGAAGCTGTTGTTCTCTTCATTAAAGAAGCGACGAAGGTTGACGGAAGCCAGGTTGCAGGCCGTATTGTCGAGGAACATGTACTCGCTGCAGGGGTTGGAGGCCCGGATGCGACCCCCAGCGGGACAGGTATGCCACTCATTAATGGTGGTGTCGTACTGGGTGCCCGGGTCTGCGCAACGCCATGCTGCATACGCTATCTGGTTCCAGACCTCCCTGGCAGGAATCTTTTTCATTATCCTGCCATCAGACCTGGCCTTTAATTCCCACTGATCATTGTTTTGGAGTTTTTCAAAAAAGTTGTCTGGTATACGGATCGAATTATTTGAATTTTGTCCGGACACTGTTTTGTAAGCCTCCCCCTCATAGTCACTGGGATATCCCGCGGCGATCAGAGCACCCACTTTTTTTTCTTCTTCCATCTTCCAGTTGATAAATTCCATCACTTCCGGATGGTCGAGATCGAGGCAGACCATTTTGGCTGCCCTGCGGGTTGTACCTCCGCTCTTGATGGCTCCTGCGGCGCGGTCGCCGATCTTCAGGAAACTCATCAGCCCGCTTGAAGTGCCTCCACCGCTTAGCTTTTCGCCATCACCGCGGATATTGGAGAAATTGGTTCCCACTCCCGAACCATATTTGAATATCCTGGCTTCACGTACCCAAAGATCCATGATGCCGCCATCGTTAACCAGGTCATCTTCAACACTCAGGATGAAACAAGCATGTGGCTGTGGGCGTTCATAAGCAGAGGTGGATTTTTTCAGCTGGTTGTCGGCAGGATCCACGAAATAATGGCCCTGGGGTTTTCCTTTAATGCCATAACTCTCATACAGGCCAGTATTAAACCATTGTGGGCTATTGGGCACACAGGCCTGATTGAGTATGCTGTAAACCAGTTCGTCATAAAAAACATTGGCGTCTGCAGAGGAGGCGAAATAGCCATAACGTACGCCCCATACCTTCCAACAGTTTGCCATGCGGTGAGCCACCTGCTTCACGGAACTTTCACGTCCAGTTTTTCCATCAGGCTGAGGTACTCCTGCCTTCCTGAAATACTTTTGGGCAAGGATATCAGTGGCGATCTGGCTCCAGTGGGAGGGCACCTCCACATTGTTCATCTCGAATACAATCTCTCCGGAAGGATTACGGATCACAGAGGTCCTGTAATCATAAGTAAACTGATCGAATACAGAGATATCATCTTTTGTAAATCGGCGGGGGAATGGCAACCCTTTCGGCGTGTTTTCACTGCTTTTCATAGTCAGACCTTTTAAGTATTATTAGGGGTGTATTGTTAGGGTGGCAGTAATTTAAGTAATCGTGCGACGACGAAAATATTCTTGTGTATGGAATTTCTCAACAGGTAAATATCAACAGCTTGTGGAAAAGCAACCGGCTGGTAATAACCCTTAGTATAAATACAAAAATGTGGCCAAAGCTGTACAATCTGTCACGGTGGCGGACTCTGCATAATTGCCTGAGCACTATCGGCCGGCAGCCCTTTTGTGTTTGCCCAGTCTCGAAAACTTTCTGCATTTTTGCAGCTATCAACAGCGTTCACCAACCGTGTTTACATGACGAATAGCGTCTATCAATCCATACTGGTCAGAAAAAGATCATCCAAAAAATCCTTTGCTGTACTCGTAGATCCAGATAAGGTTAAACTATCTGATGTTGACCGCATTACGACGATAGCGGTGGATGCACAAGTTGACTATCTCTTCGTCGGTGGCAGCCTGGTAATCAGCAATCAGCTTGATGAAGTGGTCATCCAGATCAAGAAGCACTGTGACATTCCCGTGATATTGTTTCCCGGTAGTCCCACCCAGATCTCGCGGTTTGCCGATGCCCTGCTTTATCTGTCACTCATCTCAGGAAGAAATGCCGACCTGTTGATCGGACAGCATGTGATCTCAGCACCGGCTGTCCGGCAAAGTGGGATCGAAATCATGTCAACCGGTTATATGGTGATTGACGGCGGTGCGCCGACTACCGTGTCTTACATCAGCAATGCCCAGCCCATACCCGCTGACAAGAATGAGATTGCGCTCTGCACTGCCATGGCTGGTGAAATGCTGGGACTCAGCCTGATCTATATGGATGCGGGAAGCGGAGCCAGAAGGCCCGTCAGCCAGTCGATGATTTCCGCAGTTGCTGCGCGAGTGGAAGTGCCGCTGATCGTAGGGGGAGGAATAAATTCCCCTGAGCTGGCCTATCTCAATTGCCGTGCGGGCGCTGATCTCATCGTAGTAGGCACCGCGATTGAAAAAGACCCGGCGCTCATCCGCGAAATGAGCGCCTCCGTACATGGGGTGCCCGTTTTTTAAAAAAATTCACAAAACCTTACTGAAAAATATACTTACTTTGTGTGGCTAAACGTTTTACTCAAGCAATAGTCATTTGTGAAATGCAAAAAAAACCTGAAAATATCATCGCTGTAGCTGCCGAGGCTACCTGCATGCTTAGGGTTTTCCCTGTACAGTCCTGTGCAGTTTTTTTCCGCCCGGTCCCCGTTAGGGTACGACGTTGATACCTCCCCAGCAGTGACAGTCGTGCCATTTCCCTCTCTGCTCTAATTCAGCAGCGGATGGCGATCATTTAACATTTCAGCTTTACAAAATGAATCAGGACCAGGAATTTCAAATTATTATAGCGGATCAAACGCATGAAAGTTTTGCAGAGATCATCTGCGAGGAAATGGCTTCTTCTGCCAAAGCCCGCGGAACGGGCATCGCCAGGAGAAGCCCCGACTACATAAAGGAAAAAATGCGGGAAGGCAAGGCGGTCATCGCATTTAACAAGGATGGTATCTGGGCCGGCTTCTGCTACATCGAAACCTGGAGCAATGCCGACTATGTGGCCAACTCCGGACTCATCGTGGCCCCTGTGTTCAGAAAAGGCGGCCTCGCCAAACAGATCAAGAAAAAGATCTTCGGACTTAGCAGAAAAAAATATCCTGAAGCCAAGATCTTCGGACTCACTACCGGACTGGCAGTAATGAAGATCAATTCCGAGCTGGGTTACGAACCCGTTACTTATTCCGAACTGACCCAGGATGATGCATTCTGGAATGGTTGCAAAAGCTGCGTCAACTACGACATACTTACCTCCAAGGACCGCAAGAACTGCCTGTGCACCGGCATGCTTTATGATCCCAAGGATCATTTCGAGCCTGCTGAAACGAGCCAGGATTTCCAGCAGCATTCAAAGTTATACGAACGTTTCATGCGTATCAAACAATGGACACTGCTCAAGCCTTTTCTCAAGAAAAGCACACAGCCGACAAAGGCCAAGGGCAAGTCCTTACTTCAGGCCTTTTTCCAATTGTAGTGTTCCAGTATTTCTCATTAGAAAAAATAAAGCATGTCCGCAAATAAAGTTGTCTTAGGGTTCAGCGGTGGCCTCGACACATCCTATTGTGTAAAATATCTCCACGACGACCTGGGACTTGAAGTTCACAGTATCACTGTCAACACCGGTGGGT
>Ga0193752_1003777_pt1 | contig 10230 bp, 6 predicted proteins | sample H1c1metaG_FD_144924 | JGI IMG/M metagenome (GOLD analysis project Ga0193752, IMG submission 144924) | Soil microbial communities from a riparian zone of the East river system, Colorado, United States - H1c1 | ecosystem: Environmental > Terrestrial > Soil > Riparian zone | place: USA: East River...
ATTCAACGGCCTGTATTCAACACCAAATGGTACCTGGTCACTGGGTATGTATGATTGGGGTGCCGGAGATCTGGGAACATTAACCAACTGGGAATTAGTAATTAATTACACTACACCGGGTGGAGCAGGTACGCCTCTTACTTATACCTGGTCTCCTGCAGGCGGATTATATACAAATCCAACCGCAACGATACCATATGTTGCAGGTACGCAAACACCTACAGTGTATGCCGCACCTGTTTCAACAACGGTTTATACAGTAACAGGTACAGACGGAGCAACCGGCTGTACTAATACCGGAACCATTACAGTAATTTATACACCTGGTGCACCTATAGTTGTACCGGCTTCTGCTTCGGTTTGCTTAGGCGGTACTGCACAGCAATTAACTATCCAGGCAGCTACACCAGTTACACAAACATTCCCTTCAGGTCCTTTAACTTTGGCAGTACCTGATAATACAGCTAATGGCGTAAGCAACAATATCACTGTTTCCGGTATACCGGCAACGGCTGTTATTTCAGCGATGTCTGTTACGCTTAATATGCCGCATACTTACCCGGCAGACATGATAATTAACCTGAGAGCGCCTAATGGCCAGATCCTTAATTTGTATAAACACAATACAAATACTGATAATGGTCCAGCTTCGGTTCCAGGCGCAGGATTCTTTAATGCAGCGGTCAACTCCACATCTGCTGTTGTATTCAGTACCGTACCGGCTCCATACCAGTATGGAACAACTGCTCCGGCAGGTCCTTACAGGCCTGATGCGCTTAATGGAGCAATAGTGAATCCGGGTTACACGATCATGGATCCTGCAGGATTTGCTTCCAATGCAGCAAATTTCGCGGCCCTCTATTCAACAGCTAACGGTGCATGGACACTGGCAATGGCAGATGGGGGACCAGGTGACCTTGGTACCCTGACTTCATGGTCAATAAGCTTCACTTATTTTGCCGGCGCTCCACCTCCTGTAAACGGAATATGGACACCGATAGCAGGATTATTTACTGACCCCGGGGCGCTTAATGCCTATGTGGCTGGTACGCCTATGCAAACCGTATATGCATTACCAACCACAAGCACTACCTATTCTGTTACAGTTAGCAGCCCGGGTCCTCCTGCAACACAAATATTTACCAACCCGGCGCTTATTTCAATACCGGTTGGAGGAAATGCAAATCCTTATCCATCTAACGTTGCCGTTAGCGGGTTACCAACCACGGGAGTAAATGTGCAATCTGTAATACTTCATGGTGTGAACCATACATGGGGTAATGATGTGGATGTGGTATTACAATCCCCAACAGGACAGAATGTAATATTAATGTCTGATGTTGGTGGTACTGTTGCTATGCCTAATGCAACTTATACATTCATTGATGGCGCCACTGCTATGAACCTGGGTGCAGCAAATGCAACGGGCACCTACCGTCCTACCAATGGTATTCCTGATCCTGATAATTTCCCGGCCCCGGGTCCTGGTTCTTTGACCCAGGCCAATCCAACACTGGCAAGCTTTACTGGTAATCATAATGGTACCTGGAAATTGTTTGTTGTTGATGATGACGGTGCAGGTGACCAGGGTACGATCAACGCCGGTTATACCATCATCTTCAGTTATCCAACCGTGGGTTGTGTTTCAGCACCAAGATTGGTTCCGATAACAGTGAATACGCCGGTAGCTATTACTGGACAACCTGCCAATGCATCGGTATGTACTAATAACTCAACTACTTTTAGTGTGACAGTGACAGGTACTACACCAACCTTCCAGTGGCAGGTAAGTACAGATGTTGGTAATACATGGAACAATGTAACTAACGGAGGGGTTTATAGTGGTGCTACTACAGGTACACTGACAATTACAGCTCCGCCGGTATCAATGAACAATTATTTCTACAGGGTAATTGTAAATGGTACTGCGCCTTGTGGCTCGGTAACTTCATTACAGCGAATGTTAACGGTTAATCCGTTACCAACTGTTGTGATAGCTGCCAGTCCTTATACAAGCTTGTTGCCGGGATTGGTAACAAACCTTACGTCTACGGTAACTCCTGTTGCAGCATTATCGTATAGCTGGCTCAGGAATGGGGTGGCGGTACCAGGTGGCACCAATGCTTCTCTTAGTGTTGGTATAGATGGATTGGGAGACTATACTTTGAGGGTCACTGATATCAATGGATGTACCAGTACCTCCAACATGATATCTATCAAGGATTCTGTTTCAGGAAAGGTATTTATCTATCCTAATCCTAATACCGGCATGTTCCAGGTGCGGTACTACAGCGCAGCAAACAATGTAGGATTACCAAGAGGAATAGTTGTTTATGATGGTAAAGGCGAAAGAGTATTCATACAGAATTATACCATCGGAAGGCCTTATGACAGGATGGATGTAGATATGAGAAAGCTTGGAACGGGTGTTTACTGGCTGGAAGTTGTTGATGCGAATGGAAACCGCCTGGCAATTGGCCGCGTGGTGATAGTAAGATAAAATAAACACGATAAAATTTAAAAGCCTCACTGTATGGTGGGGCTTTTTTTAATAAATGACCCACGTGTTTTTTTGATCACTAAAAAATCAGCAACGCTTAATTCCATGTTGCTGTCAATTTGTAATACCTTCATTCTATAAAGATCGAAAATGCAACCAGAAGAATATTACAGGGACAGATCGGGTAAATTAAATGTTCATTTACAAACGCTTCTCAAAAAAAAATCAACGCTTGGGTGGCTGCGGTTTGCTTCGGTCATTGCAATTATTGTGTGTGCCTATTTTTTATTCCCTTATGGATGGTTGTATGTGCTTGTTCCCGGGTTGATCCTGCTCATCATTTTTACACGCCTTGTCTTTGCCGACCTTAAGAACAAAGCATCCATTGAACACAACAGGCACCTCATTACAATAAATGAAAATGAAATAAAAGCACTCGAACACAGCTACTATCAATTTGCGGATGGCAGTGAGTTTATGCCGAAAGAACATTTTTATGCCAATGACCTTGACATTTTTGGCCATGCCTCCTTATATCAATATATAAACCGTACGAGCTCAGAAATGGGCAGCAGCACATTAGCCGATTGGTTATTGTATCCTTCAGCCATTTCCCCCATTTTAGAAAGACAGGCTGCTATTAAAGAATTATCTGAAAAAAATGAATGGAGGCAGGAACTGCAGGCACATGGCGCTGCAAAAAAGATACAACTGGCTACGCAACATCGCCTGCAAAGCTGGTTTGATGAAGAGTACCGCTTCATCAATAATAAATACTGGACAGTATTAAGATATCTTTTGCCGGTAATAATTCTTACCGTGATCGCTTTGAATATCTTTGACGTGGTGAGTGATCCGCTTCGGAATTATTTTTTACTGGCCTCTGCCTTAATTGCATTCAATATCAGTAAAAGAGTTACACCCCTGCACCAGCAGGTCTCAAAAATGGCCGATGAACTGGATGTGCTTTCAGAAAGCATTCAACTGGTAGAACGCACAGCATTTAAATCGCCTTTATTACAGGAATTACAATCACGCTTCCTGCAACAAAACAACAGCGCTTCGGCCAAGCTTAAACAACTGAAGAAAATACTGGACCGCCTCGACCTGCGTTTTAATTTTGTTGTATTCATCCCACTGGACATCCTGCTGCAATGGGACCTGCAGCAGGTCATCGCCCTTGAAAAATGGAAACAGCAAAACCATAAAAATGTTATTGAATGGTTCAATGCATTGGGCTGCTTTGAAGCTGTAAATAGTTTATCAACGATATCTTTTAATCACCCGGAATGGGTCTTCCCTGTTTTTACAGCGGAGCATTTTTTCATGGAAGGAAAAGATATCGGCCACCCGTTGATCAACCCGGGCAAACGTGTAAATAATCCTGTTAAGATCGATAACAACGGCGAGTTGATGCTGGTAACAGGAAGTAATATGGCCGGCAAAAGCACATACCTCCGCAGCATTGGTATCAATACTATACTTGCCATGGCCGGGGTGCCGGTTTGTGGAAAATATTTTTGCCTGTCACCTGTACAGATCATCAGCAGCATGCGCATTGCTGATAACCTTGAAGAGAGCACTTCAACTTTTTATGCAGAATTAAAAAAACTGAAAACCGTTATTGACAAAGTGAATAATAATGAAAAGGTATTTATCTTATTGGATGAGATCCTCAGGGGCACCAATTCGTTAGACCGGCATACCGGGTCAGCAGCACTTATAAAACAACTGATAAAGCACAACGCAGCGGGCATCATTGCCACGCATGATGTAGGTCTTGCAAAAATGAAAGAAGATTATCCTTCCAACATCCTCAATTATCATTTTGATGTGCAGGTGAGTAATGACGAACTGTATTTTGATTACCGTTTAAAGGAAGGTATCTGCACAAGTTTAAATGCATCGATCCTGATGAAAAAAATAGGAATAGAATTATAAGTGGTGGTATGTGAAATAAATAAAAGGAAGTCTAAGCTTCCTTTTATTTGATATGATTTTTGATCTTGTTCCAGGGCTGCTTTATCACTTGCCCCATCCAAGCCAATCGTTTCCGTTTGCATACAGCATCAATGCCAGCAATATGATCATACCGGCAATCTGTGCATATTCTAAAAACTTTTCGTTGGGTTTGCGTCCTGTTATCATCTCGCCTAAGGTAAACATTACATGTCCCCCATCCAGCGCTGGTATAGGAAGCATATTCATAAACGCAAGTATGATGGAAAGCATAGCGGTCATGCGCCAAAAAGATTCCCAATCCCAGGTTGGAGCAAAGATGGATCCCATTGCTTTGAAACCGCCGATCCCTTTTATTCCACCTGTTCCCGGAGTAAAGATCACAATAAATTGAGCCACGTAATCTTTTAGTTCCTGGATTGTCATTTTAACACCAGCAGGAAAGGCTGCAAAGAATCCATACCTGGTTACTTCAAGTTTTATCCAGCCCAAACTATCCCATTGCTTTGCAGAACCAAATGGACTAAAGCCGATCTGCCCATTAGCGTTGATTCTTGTACTAAAACTTGTATCCTGGCCTCCCCTGTTAACAGTAAGAATAACATCTTTATTTTTTTTAGTTTCAAGCAGGTCTGACAACTGGTCAAAATATTCAAACCGGGTAGAGTCAATACCTTTTATGATATCATGTTTCCGTAACCCGGCTTTGTAAGCAACTGATGTATCCGGAACATAAGCTACCATAGCAGGAATACGGGGTTCAATAAAGCCTTTGCGTTTTTGATTTTTATTTTCAACCAATTGGCCTACAAAATCTTTAGGTAAAACGAGGTTGGTTATTTTTCCCTCCCGTTCAATTTCAACCTTAGATGCAGTAATTAATTTTTTTCTAAAACGGCCAAGGTCATACACTTCTTTTCCATCTACACCAATTATCCTGTCGCCGCTCTTTAAACCTATCTTGAGTAAAGTACTGTCTCCAATATGTACTCCATACTTCATTGAACTGGCGGGTATCTTCCTTTCTCCCCAAATCATCAATATGAAAGCATAAATAATAAATGCCAGCAAAACATTTACAATTACACCTCCCATCATGATTATTAAACGCTGCCAGGCTGGTTTGCTCCTGAACTCCCATGGCTGGGGAGGTTGTTTTAATGCTTCTTTATCCATACTCTCATCTACCATTCCTGCTATTTTAACGTATCCACCCAGCGGCAGCCATCCAATGCCATATACAGTTTCGCCTATTTTCTTTTTAAACAATGAAAACCAGGGGTCAAAAAAAAGGTAAAATTTTTCTACCCTGCATTTAAACCATTTTGCAGTTATGTAATGCCCGAATTCGTGCAGGATAACAAGGATCGATAATGAGAGCAGCAATTGTGCTGCCTGATAGCCTACACTAGTCCAGTTTATTGCCAATAAAGTAATGTCCATTTATTAATTTGTATTTAATGTTCAGTATTGCCGAAAAAGTAGAAGTGAGTGACACAACAATGCTAAATAGTAGCACAAAAGCTTGGTTCAAAATTACTTTTACAGGTTTATCAACGAAGCGGCAAAATTACGGGCTTCGCCGTCGCTATCAAAATATTCCTCAAGGGTGGGTTTCTCAATAAAAGGAACATTTTGCATGGTCTTTTCAACCATTGCTGTCATATCCAGAAAGCCAATGCGGTTGCGGAGAAAGGCCCATACGGCAATTTCATTTGCTGCATTTAGTACGCAGGGCATATTACCTCCTTTATGAAGGGCTTCGATCGCCAGGGCTAAATTTCTGAAAGTTTTAACATCAGGCTCTTCAAAACTCAATGAAGGGTATTTGCGGAAATTGAGCCTGGGAAAATCATTCTTTACCCTTCCCGGGAATGCCATTGCATATTGAATGGGTAGCTTCATATCGGGCAATCCCATTTGCGCTTTTATACTTCCATCCTCAAACTGCACCATACTGTGAATGATACTCTGCGGATGTATCACCACTTCAATCTGGTTGGGCCGCAAATTAAAGAGCCATTTTGCTTCTATCATCTCCAACCCTTTATTCATCAGGGTTGCAGAGTCTATTGAAATTTTTGCGCCCATATTCCAGTTAGGATGTTGTAACGCATGATCTCTTTTTACATTTACCAGGAAATTCGGTTTCTTACCCAGGAAAGGCCCGCCACTTGCAGTGAGAATAATTTTTTCGATGGGATTTCTTACTTCTCCAACCAGGCATTGAAAAATGGCAGAATGCTCACTGTCAACCGGGATAATGGGGACCCTTTTTTCAATTGCTTTTTGCATTACAATATCACCCGCAACTACCAGGGTTTCTTTATTGGCAAGTCCAATGGCTTTCCCTTTTTCAACAGCTTTTAATGTAGGCTTTAGGCCGGCAAAACCAACAATCCCTGCCAGCATCATATCATAAGTATCAAAATCGGCTACTTCTTCCAATGCAGATTCACCCGCAAAGACCTTTATATCCGTAGATGCCAGCGCTGCCTTTACCTTTTCATACCTCGCTTCATCGCCTATCACCACGGCATTGGGCCTGAACTCCATTGCCTGTGTTATCAATAACTCATCGTTGGTTTGTGCAGTAAGAATTTCAACTTCAAATAACCCGGGATTGGCACGTATTACTTCCAGTGCCTGTGTACCAATAGAACCTGTAGAACCAAATAGTGCAATACGTTTTTTAGGAGCCTGGTCGGTCATTATGTATAAAAAATTATAAGAACAAATCTAACTTAATAATTGTTGCAACGCAATTTTCACTTTACTAAAATTGAAGTTAAGGATAATATTATTCATCATTTCCCTCACCTGGTCATTACAAAGGTTGCCAATGGAACCTTCGTGCGAATGAGCAGGAGTCGCGCTATGACTGAATTTGCCCTGCTCAATATCAGCGCCTACTTTTTTATAAGCGTCCCTGAAGGGGGTTCCCTGTAATACCAGCTTATTCACTTCCTCCACGCTAAAAAGGAATTTATATTTTTCATCCTTCAGCAGGTCCTTTTTAATTTGAATTTGACTCAACATCAGCCCGGTCATTTGCAGGCATGCCTGCAGATCTTTAAAAGCAGGAATGATATGTTCTTTTATCAGTTGCAGGTCGCGGTGATAGCCGGATGGCAGGTTGGTGGTCATCAGCATGATCTCGTTAGGCAGTGCCTGGATACGGTTGCAATGCGAACGGATAAGTTCAAAAACATCAGGATTTTTTTTATGCGGCATGATGCTGCTGCCCGTAGTTAATTCATCGGGGAAAGAAATAAAAGCAAAATTCTGGTTGAGGTATAAACAGGCATCCATACTTAATTTGGAAAGCGTAGCTGCGATATTACCTAAGGCTGAAGCAACAATCCTTTCTGTCTTACCCCGGCCCATTTGTGCATAAACCACGTTATGATTCAATCCATCAAAACCCAACAGGGCTGTTGTCATTTGCCGGTTGATGGGAAATGATGAGCCATAACCAGCAGCCGAGCCAAGGGGATTTTTATTTACAACTTTATATGCCGCTTCAAGTGTCAGCAGGTCATCTGCCAGGCTTTCGGCATAGGCGCCAAACCATAGGCCAAATGAGGATGGCATGGCCAGTTGAAGATGTGTATAGCCGGGCAAAAGGTCGTCTTTATATTTTTCGCTTTGCTCAATTAAAAGATCAAAAAGTTCCTTTACTGTAATAACTATTTTTTCTATTTCTTCTCTTAAAAATAATTTCAGGTCAACCAAAACCTGGTCATTCCTGCTCCTAGCGCTATGAATTTTTTTGCCCACATCGCCCAGGCTTTGAGTCAACATTAATTCAACCTGGGAGTGAATGTCTTCAACCCCGTCACTCATTTTAAAATTGTCATTTTGGATATGGCTATAAATATTTTTCAATTCTTTTTCCAACAGACCCAATTCATCTTTTGACAATAAGCCAACAGACTCCAGCATTTTTATGTGCGCCAATGAGCCCAGTACATCAAAAGCTGCCAGGTGCATATCCAGTTCCCTGTCATTTCCAACAGTAAACTTCTCCACTTCTTCCAATGTTATTTTATCTTTTTGCCAGAGTTTCATTTGATTTTCTTTATAATATTTGATCGAGTATTTTAATATAAGTTCCTATTCCTTCTTTGATCTCATCCAGGAAAATGTATTCATCGGCAGTATGACTTCTTGCGCTATCCCCGGGGCCGCATTTTAGAACCGATACATCGATCAAAGCCGCATCAGAACTTGTAGGAGAACCATAGGTTTGTTTGCCCAACGCAATGCCTGCCTTAACCAACGGATGACCCTTGTCAATTTTTGATGATCGTAAGCGCATACTTCTAGGCTGCACATTTGATTGAACATGTTGCTTAACTGTTTCCAGTATCTCTTTATGGGTATAGGCATCCGTAACCCGTATATCAACAACAAAACTACAAACTGCCGGTACCATATTGTGTGCTTTATTTTCGGTACTGACAGAAGTTACACTCATTTTTATTTCCCCCAATGTATCTGATACTTTAGGGAATTGAAAAGTCCTGAACCATTCAACATCCTGCATGGCCTTATAGATCGCATTCACCCCTTCTTCCCTTGCAGCGTGTCCTGCCTTGCCTTCCGCAACACAATCCAAAACCAACAAACCCTTTTCAGCGATAGCCAAATTTGTTTGCGTGGGTTCACCAACAATGACACCCCCGCCCCCTAACCCCCTGAAGGGGGAATTGGAGTCTGATAATTCAAGCAATTTTTCAATACCGTTAACACCACTGATTTCTTCCTCAGCAGTTGCAGCAAGAACGATATTGTATTTCATATCTGGCTTATCATAGAAAAAAAGGAAAGCGGCAATTAAGCTAACCAGGCATCCTCCTGCGTCGTTACTGCCAAGGCCATACAATTTCCCTTCTTCTATAATTGGCTCAAAGGGATCATTTGTGTATTGAGGATTTGGCTTTACCGTATCATGATGTGAGTTAAGTAATATCGTTGGCTTCGCGGGATCAAAACATTTATTAACGCACCACACATTATTCAACAGCCGGTTAACAGCAACATTTTTTGATCTTAAGAATTGTTCTATAATGTCAGCGGTCTTATCTTCTTCCTTTGAAAAAGAAGGTGTAGCTATTAATTGCTTTAATAACTCCACTGCATCATCATATAGTATTTCTGTATCCACTATTTAAATAATGTTCCGTTTACTTTACCTGTACAATTTTGAATGAGGTCGTCCGCATGGCCGATCAATACTTCTGTTACGCCCAGGTTAATTGCTGCAAAGGCATTATCAATTTTTGGAAGGATGCCGTCTGCTATTTTTTTATCCTGCAACAACGCCTGGTATTTGTCTTTGTTGATCAAAGTGATCACTGAATTTTCATCATCAACATTTTCCAAAACGCCCTTCTTCTCAAAACAATAGACCAGTCTTATGTCATACACTTTTGACAAAGCAACAGCCAAAGCAGAAGCGATGGTATCGGCATTGGTGTTTAGCAACTGTCCCTTTCCATCATGTGTGAGCGGGGCAATGACCGGCGTCAAATTATTCGTTAAAAGCAACTCCAAATTACCAATTACCAGTTCCGCGGTATTTATATCCCCCACAAATCCATAATCGATCTCGGCAACAGGGCGTTTCGTAGCCGGGACAATATTTGCATCAGCGCCCGTTAAACCAATGCTGTTACAATTAAGAGCCTGTAATTTTGCCACGATCTTTTTATTCAGCAACCCGCCATACACCATCGTCACCAAATCAATTGTTGCTTCGTCGGTAA